>Ga0209755_10005135_pt1 | contig 15062 bp, 16 predicted proteins | sample TergutCo191P1_FD_187301 | JGI IMG/M metagenome (GOLD analysis project Ga0209755, IMG submission 187301) | Cornitermes sp. P1 segment gut microbial communities from Petit-Saut dam, French Guiana - Co191P1 (SPAdes) (version 2) | ecosystem: Host-associated > Arthropoda: Insects > Digestive system... | reverse complement strand
GGGGGGGTAAAATCAGCCATATTTTCCAAAAATACCGCAATTTACCTGTAACGGAAGCGCGGCCCCGGAAATTTCACGGCTTGTTTCTGATAAAACCCTCATAACCGCATTATTCCACGGGCGGCCTTACGTGTCAAGCGAATTTTTACCGTGTTTGGGCTGTTTTGCCGTTTTTTTAGTTAACGCATAGCGTGGGCCACTGTGCATCCCCTCGCTCCTTGTGCTATTCTTTGGGCACATGGAGAAATTTGCCGATGAGGCCGTCATAGAAGTAACTTCCGGTTCCGGCGGAAACGGGTGCGTTGCTTTCCGGCGGGAAAAGTACGTTCCAAAGGGCGGGCCGTCCGGCGGGGACGGCGGCAAGGGGGGCGACGTGGTGTTTACCGTGCGCCGCAACCTGCGGACTCTGGCCCACTTGCGCCACAAACACGCGTTCAAGGCGGAAAACGGTCACGACGGCGAAGGCTCCGGCCGCTACGGGCGTAACGGAGCGGACGTGGTTATCCCGCTGCCGCCGGGTTCCGTTATACGGGAGGCCGAAACGGGCAAACTGGTGCGGGATTTCACTCTGGAAACCAAAACCGGCTACGCGGACGAAACCGGAACCGGTGTCGGAACCGACGAAACGGAGCTTTGCGAACTGGGAACTGCGGAACCGGAAACAGGGGAACCCCGGGCGGGCGGGCTCCGGGACTTTGTTTACCTTAGGGGCGGAAACGGCGGCTGGGGGAACATCCGTTTTAAGTCGTCGGTAAACCAGGCCCCGCGCAAGGCGCTGCCCGGAAAGCGCGGGAAAACGGTGCGGCTAAAAGTGGAACTGCGGATAATGGCGGACATTGGCCTTGTGGGGTTTCCGAACGCCGGCAAGTCCAGTCTGCTGGACCGGTTTACCAACGCGCGGCCCAAAATCGCCCCGTATCCTTTCACCACGAAGATTCCCAACCTTGGGGTTCTTTCCGTCGGGTACAGCGGCCCGGCCGGGGCGGCGGAGGGCGGCAGGGATATAATCATAGCGGACATTCCGGGCTTGCTGGAGGGCGCGTCGCAGGGCGTGGGGCTGGGGCTGCGTTTTCTCAAACACGTTTCCCGCGCGGCGGCTTTGGCCTTTTTGGTCGATCTTTCCGACGACAATTATCTGGAGGCGTTCGACGTTTTGCGGCGGGAACTGGAAACCTTCTCGCCGGAGCTGGTTCGAAAGGACCGCGTGCTTCTGGGAACCAAAACGGACCTTCCCGAAACCGGGGAACGCCTTGCGGAACTGGCGGCGAAGTACCCGGACGAAACCGTTCGCGGTATTTCCGTTTTTTCCGGGGACGGAATACCGGAACTTACGCAGGACTTTCTGCGACTTGCCGACGGGCCTTCCGGCGGCCATTCCGGAGAGCGCCTGGCATGAGACTTGCGGTTTTGGGCGGCAGTTTCAACCCCATACACATGGGGCATCTGTTTCTGGCGGACTCGGTGATTTCCGGTTTGGGCTACGACCGCGTGGTTATGGTTCCGGCGTACCGCTCGCCCTTTAAACCGGAGGCTGCGGGCATGGAGGGCAGCACCCGCAGCCGCATGGAAATGATCGCCGCTTCCATCGCCGGCGATCCGCGTTTGACGCTTGACGACTGCGAAATACGGCGCGGGGGCGTTTCCTACACGGTGGACACCCTTGCGGACATTGTCCGCCGTTACGCGCCGGACGGAAAACCGGGCTTCGTTATCGGCGACGATCTGGTGGACGACTTTCCGGACTGGCACAGAAGCAGGGACATACTCGACATGGCGGACATAATCGTCGCCCGGCGCGTAAACTCCGGCGAGCGCAAGATTCCGTATCCCTGCATCCGGATTTCCAACGACGTAATGGACATTTCGTCCGGCATGGTAAGGGAGCGAGTCGGGAAAAACGGCGCTTGGCGGTATCTGGTTCCGGCGGCGGCGCGAACCCTTATGGAGCAGCGCGGCCTGTACGGCCTTGACCCGCGATCGCCGGAGTCGGGCGGCTTCGAAGGCCGCTGGCCCGGCGGAAAGGCCGCCTCGAACGTTCTTGTGCGAGTGGAGGAAGCCGCGCGGGAAAGCCTTGGGTTCGACCGCTTTCTGCACTCGCGAAACACGGCGCTTTTGGCCTGGGACCTGTGCCGGCGCTTTTCGCTCAATCCGGAACACGGCTACCTTGCCGGAATCGCCCACGATTTGGCGAAACCGCTGAACGACAGAACGCAGATCAATCTGGCGAAAAGCTACGGAAAGGCGTTTTCGCAAATCGAAAAGGAAAAACCGTCGCTGCTTCACGGCAAGGCGTCCGCGGTGTTACTAAAAGAACACTTCGGGGTTCATAATGAGGCGATACTTGAAGCGATTGCGATGCACACCTGGGGCGGCAAGCACATGGGACCGCTTGCCAAAGTGCTCTACATTGCCGATAAAATGGAAGTGGCCCGGGAAAAAACAGATCCGGCCTTGAGAAAACTGGTTTCCTCCGGAAACAGGCTTGACGGGATTTTCGTAGCGGTTCTGGAACGCACCGTTTCGTCGATTCGTTCCAAAATGCTGAAACTGTCGGAGGAAACGCTGGGCCTTCTTGAGGAACTAAAGGCCCGAAATTAGCCGCAAGGAGGTTCCGTAATGCAAAGAAAAACCAAGTTTGCCGGCAGGGACGCAAGCCCGGTCCTGCTTTTCGCCATAGTTCTGCTTTTGGCGGGCGGCATAGTCTTTGCCGTGTACTCCCTGCGGGTGGACCCCATGAAGGAGTTCCTGGAAGGCCGCGTAATCAGCGTTATGTACGTAATAGAGGAAGGCGGGGTTCCGGTTGGCACCTTCGTGGTGCTGTACTATCCGCCAACCCGCAGGGCGGCGGTTTTCGACGTGCCGGGCAATCTTAGAATGCAAATCCACGGCAGAAACCGCATGGACAGGATAGATTCGGTCTACGACCCCGAAAACATAGCCGCTTTTGAAAGCCAGGTTGGGAGCGCCCTGGGGCTCGGCGGTATATCCTTCTCGATTGTCATGACCACCGAAAACCTTGCCAGGGCGGTGGACCTTTTGGAGGGAATCGAGCTTTTCGTTCCAACGCGGGTGGAATTCCGCGACGAAAACGGTCGGCTGGTTCTGCTGCCTTCCGGAATACACCGGTTCAACGGCGACAAGGCCCTGACCTTTCTGACGCACCGGGCACCCGGAGAGGACCCGGAAATGGTGGCGCACCGCAGACAGCGCTTTTTCCTGTCGTTTCTGCAACGCCAGGCGGAAATGAACGCCAAGCTGAACGTTCCGGAAGTGGCCCGCATGTACAGGTCCCTAATCCGGACCGGCCTGAACGAACGCGCCAGGGTGCGCCTGTTCGACGAGCTTGCCCAAATGGACATGGGCAGAATCGGCGTACACGCGGTGGGCGGAACGGAAAGCGTTATTTCCGGGCAAACCCAGCTTGTGCCGCTCCACGGGGGCAACCTGATACGGGAGGTCGTGCTGCGGACGCTGGCGTCGATTACCAGGCCGGAAGAGGGCGCGGACCGGCATTTTACCGTGGAGGTGCTGAACGGAACCACGGTTACCGGCCTGGCCTCCAGAACCGCGGCCCTGCTGACGGAGTTTGGCTACGACGTTATTTCCATAGGCAACGCCGAACACACGGACTTCGAAAGGACGGTGCTGATAGACCGCTCCGGTTACGAAGCCATAGCGCGGAATTTCGCAAACATAATCCGGCTGGACAACATCGTTTTTGAGACTCCGGATCGCGACTTCTTTATGTCCGGTGAACTCGCCCTGCAGCACACCGAACTTCGCTCTGATTTTACGCTCATCATCGGAAGGGACTTCAATGAAAGACACGTTGTCGGAAACTGAGGCTCTGGGGGAGCTGCTGCGCGACCACAGGGGCGCGGACGTGGTTGTCCTGGACCTTAGACCAATGGGAGCCTGGACGGACTTCTTCGTCATCGCTACGGCAAGCAGCGAAGCCCACCTGGACGGCCTGGAAAGACACGTCAGGGACTTCTGCCGCGACCGGGGAACGGACATACTTCGGCGATCCCACAGGCCAAAACTGCCGAACCGCGATTCCGCCGCAACGGACGAATGGCGCATAATCGACCTGGGCGCGACAGTGATACATCTAATGAGCGCTAAAGCCCGCGCGTTTTACGATCTGGAACGACTCTACTCAAGTTGACTTCCGGTTCCGAAAAGCTCTGATATTTTTACAGGCGGAAAACCTCTTGGGAAACCGGTTTCGGCCCCCCAAGAGGCTCAACTTCCTCGACGAACGTCGGGTTAAACCGGCGCTCTACGCCAATCAGTCCTCGTCGTAGTCCTCAAAGTCCTCGTCGTAGTCGTAGTCGTCGTCATCCTCGTCGTCGTCGAAGTCGTCGTCGTCATCCTCGTCGTCGTCGTCGTCGTCAAAGTCGTCTTCTTCCATGTCGTCGAAGTCGTCCTCCGCGTCGCCGTCGTCCTCGTCGCTGTAATCGAATCCAAAAGACGAACCGGGAAAAACGCTGTCTGTGGCGGCGATAAAAGACTCGTCACAGTCTGCGGACATTAAAGCCGGCGCCTGTACCACCAAGAGTTCTTCCCTCAAGTCCTCATGTTCACTTTTGACCTCGTGCAGAACCATAATTCTCTCCGTTTTGAAGTGTGTTTTATGCATTACTCAACCGAGCGGAGAACCATGCTGACGGCATGCCCCCCTCTTGCAACATTAAGGGAGAGTTCGGAGAATTGTCAACAGGTACAAGGCCAATTACCGCGATTTTTCCGCAATTCCCTGATTTTTTGGCCCGCCTGAAGTCCGGTTTCAGGCAGTAAAATCCGCAAACCGGTATTTCCTATGGCCAACTTAGGAAGGCGGAGCCATGATTTCGAACGGATTTTGCAGAATGCAAGATTGTAAAACATCAAAGGCCAAAAAGATACCCGGCACCGTTGCGTATTCCCGAAGCAGGTGCACGCCGGCGTTTACCTGACGCAGACACCCTTCGACTCGACGTACTTCTTTATCTCGCGAACCGTGGTTTTCCCAAAGTGCAAAAGCGACGCGACAAGCGCTGCGTCCGCGCCCGGTGCCTGTTCCGGCGGAACGGACGAATCCATTTCCGGCGAGGCGGTACTGAGCAGCACCCCGGCGATCTGCTCCAGGGTTCCCGCGCCGCCGGAAGCTATTACCGGAACGGAAACCGCGTTCAGAATCCGGCGGGTAAGCTCAAGGTCGTAACCGGCGCCGGTACCGTCCGCGTCAATCGAGTTTAGGAGTATTTCGCCCGCGCCGAGTTCCGCGGCCCGCACGGCCCACTCTATTGCGTCAAGCCCGGTGTCCGTTCTGCCGCCGTGGGAAAAGGCGTTCCAGCGCGGCCCCTCTCCGGGGCCGCCGACGCGTTTTGCGTCAATCGACAGAACCACGCACTGGTTTCCGTAGGCGCCGGAAAGCTCGCGCAGCAGCTCCGGGCGCAGCAACGCCGAAGTGCAGACCGAAACCTTGTCCGCCCCGGCGTGCATCGCGTCGCGCATGTCGTCCAGCGTGCGTATGCCGCCGCCGACGCACAGGGGGATAAACACCTCGTCTGCCACTTTGCGAACCACGTCCAGCAGCGTGGCGCGGCTTTTGTGCGACGCGCCAATGTCCAGAAAGGTAAGCTCGTCCGCGCCGTCCGCGTTGTAACGCCGCGCCAGTTCCACGGGGTCGCCGACATCCTTAATGCCTTCGAACTTGACCCCTTTCACCACCCTGCCGTCGTCAACGTCCAGGCATGGAATTATCCGTTTTGCTTGCATTTTATCCTCCAATCCAGTTTCTCAAAAGCGCCAGACCCGCCTCTCCGGATTTCTCCGGATGAAACTGCACGGCGGCCAACGCGCCGCGTTCCACCGCCGAGCAGTAGGGCAGGTAGTATTCCGCTTCGGCGGCGGACACGGAAGCGTCCTCCGGATCCGCGTAGTACGAATGAATGTAGTAAAAAAAATCGTCGCGCAGACCCCGGAAAAGGGAAGTGCCAAGCCGGGCCCTGGTCCGGTTCCAGCCAATCTGCGGAACTTTTCTTCCGGGAAACCGGCGCACCGCTCCCGGAATCAGCGAAAGGCCCTTGACCGGTTTGCCGTCCACCGGAGGGGCTTCCTCCGACGACTCGAACAGAAGCTGCAGGCCGATGCAAATCCCCAGAAACGGTTTGTCCGCACGCACCCATTCCGCAACGGCCTGCGCGTAACCGGATTTTTCCAGCGACGCCATAGCCGCTGCGAAATGGCCGTCTCCCGGAAACACGATTTTTTCAAAGGGCGCGGACGCGCCGGAAAGCTCCTCCGGCCCCGCGACAAAACGCGCCGGAACGGAAAGCCGGCGAAAGGCGTTCATAACGGAACCCAGGTTGCCGGCGCCGTAGTCTATCACTCCTACCAATTTGCGTTCCTTAAAGTGAGCCTTTGGTGGACGGGACGGAATCGCGGGCGCGTTCGTCAATCTCGCAGGCGGTGCGCAGCGAACGGGCGGCCGCCTTGAACATGGCCTCCACTTTGTGGTGGTCGCTTCTGCCCCGGACAATTTCCAGATGCAGGTTGCAGGCCGCCGCGCCGGCAAATCCCTGCCAGAAATCTTCTACCGTGTCGGTCTGGAAATGGAACGCCGGCCCGTCGTTAACCGGAGCGGCTACCAGCGGCGTTCCGGAAAGCCCGCCTTCGAAAAACAGAAACGCCCTGCCCGACAAATCCACGGCGGCGCGGGCCATGGTTTCGTCCATTGGAAAAAGACAGCTTCCGGTGCGGCGTATTCCCTTTTTTTCGCCCAACGCCTTTGCAAAACACGAACCCAGAACGATTCCGGTGTCCTCCACCAAGTGGTGCTGATCCACCTCCAGGTCTCCGGTTGCGGAAACCTCCAAATCGAAAAGACCGTGGCGGGCAAACGTGTTTAACATGTGCGCCATAAAACCAATCGGGTAATCCAGTTTCGCCGCGCCGGTTCCGTCAAGGCAAAGTTTTATTTTTATCGACGTTTCCCCGGTTGTCCTTTCGACCTGTGCCGTTCTTTCAGTTTCCATTCTACTACCCCCTCCCCCCGGATTAGGGAACCACTTTGCGCAAATCGTATTCAACGATGTCCACCGCGCCGAATTTTTTCAGCGTAGGTATCAGCGAGGGAACGTCGTGTTTTTTCACGGCGATTTTTACCGCGTAACCGTTGTCGCCAAAAAGCGGCGCGACGGTGGGGCTTCGCATCGCCGGAAGTTCCTTTATGACGCGCTCGAAACGGTCCTTTGGAATGTTCATCTCCAGCATCACCCGTTCGCGCCCGTCCAGAACCGCGCGAAACAGCATGACAAGCTCCTCAATGCGTTCGCGTTTCCGGGGGTTCGCCAGCGCCGCCGGGGAAGCGACAAAGCGCGTGGACGATTCAAGAAGCGTGTCCATAATTTTAAGCCCGTTGTCCCGCAGCGTCTGGCCGGACGACGTGTTGTCTATAATCATGTCCGCGTCGTCCGGCGGGAAAACTTCCGTGGCCCCGTAGGTTCTAATAACGCGGTACCGGTATCCGCCGGCGTTCAGCCACGTTTTAGCGATGTTAACGTATTCGGTGGCCACGACTATGGTTCTGGAACGCAGGGCAGCCTCGTCCAGCGCCGCCGGAACCGCCGCGACAATCCTAACCCTGTCGAAACCAAGGTCCAGAAGCTCCTCCACCCCGGCGGAGTTTTCCTTAATCCAGTCTATTCCGGTAAAACCGACGTCGTGGCTGCCCAGTTCCAGAAGCTCGCCCACGCTTTGGGGCTTCATGATTTTGGCGTCAAGCCAGTCCGTGCCCATCGCGGGCCTGTAGGTGCGGTCGGCAAGGGCCACGGGGAAACCGGACTCGGCAAGGAGCCTGGACACGCCGTCGAAAATCCTCCCCTTGGGAATAAGCAGACGCAATTTCGTTCCAAGTTTGTCTTCCATAGCCCTAGTGTACCGCAAACACGCCGCCGGGGACTAGCGGAAAGCGGAGAATAGGTGTAGAATTATACTACCAGACAAAAGTTTGCGCGACGTACGTAATTACAAAGCGACAGGAGATAAAAATGCGTTTAATCACCAGATCCGATTTTGACGGTTTAGCCTGCGGTTCCATTCTGGAAGCCCTGGGGCTTATTGACGAATGGCTCTTCGTGCATCCAAAGGACATTCAGGACGGGCTTGTCGAAGCGACAAAGAACGACATTGTGGCAAACGTTCCCTACATTCCGGGGTGCGGGCTCTGGTTTGACCACCATTCCAGCGAAGAGGAACGGTTGGGGAAGGACTTCAAGTTCGACGGTGTTTCCAAAAAGGCCCCAAGCTGCGCCCGCGTCATATACGACTACTACGGCGGCGACGAAAAACTGGGGCAGTTCGCGGAAATGATAAAATACGCCGACAAAATGGACTCCGCCGATCTCACCGTGGAGGAAATCATGAACCCCACCGGGTGGGTTCTGCTTGGTTTTATCGCCGATCCGCGCACCGGGCTTGGCAGGGTTCGCAACTTCACCATAAGCAACCTGGAACTGATGAAAAAACTCTCCAAGGAAACCTTTTCCAAGCCCATCGACGAAATCCTTGAGATGAGCGACATCAAGGAGCGCATTGACGTTTATTTCGAGCAGCAGGAAAGTTTCATCGAAATGGTGAAAAAATACGGCAGGGCCGAAGGCAACGCCGTTTACGTGGATCTCCGCGACGTTGAAACAATCTTTGCCGGAAACCGCTTCCTGCTTTACACGCTCTTTCCGGAGCAGAACATTTCCGTCTGGATCGTGGACGGGAAGAAAAACGTCAACACGGTAATCACCGTGGGGCACAGCATAACGAACAGAACGTCCACGGTGGACGTTGGAAGCCTTATGCTGAAATACGGCGGCGGCGGGCACACAACCGTTGGCACCTGCCAGGCCGCCGCCGCAGACACCGACCGGATTATCCGCGAGATTGTCGCCGCCGTAAAATAGAGACGTGGAAAACCGGGGCGCAAAACCGTTCCCCGGTTTCCTTTCTAAAGCTTGCCGATTAAACCCGCCAGTTCGGACTCGATCTCGTTCTCGTTCCCCACTGGGAAGATTTCGTCCGTGGGGGTGGTTAGTTTGCCGTTCTGCCGGTAGCTGAAAAAGTCCGTCTGCGAAAAAATCAGGTGATCCAGAAAATGCAGCCCCAGAATAACCGCCGCGTTCCCCAGGCGTTCGGTAATTTCGTCGTCCTCGGCGGAAGGCGCAAGCCGCCCGGAGGGGTGGTTGTGGGCCACGATAAAAGCCGCCGCGCGATCCTGGAGTATGTCCGCGAAAACCTCCCGGGGGTGGACGATTGTACGGTTTACCAGGCCGACGGTTACCACGCGGACCGCGACCACTTCGTGCGCCCCGTTCAGCGAAATCGAAATGAAGCGTTCCTGCTTTCTGTCGGCGTTGTGCCGTACCAGGGAAAAAATCTCCGACGGGTGTTTCACCGTGCAGCCGGAAACTCCCCAGCGCCGCCTGCCAAACTCCAGCATGGCGGCTACGGCGCAGGCCTTTGAGTTTCCCATTCCGGGAAGCTCGGAAAGTTCCTCCACCGGCGGGATTCCGTTGGTTTTGTCAAGCAGGTTAAGAAGCTCGTTTGCCAGTTCGGACACGTTTTTGCCCTTGATTCCGGTGTTCAGCAAGATGGCCAGCAGATCGGCATCCGAAAGCGCCTGCGGGCCCCTTTTCGCTAAACGTTCCCGGGGGCGCAGTTCCGGGGAAAGCTCAAGCGGGCTTTTACGAATTCCAACCCTCCCGGTTTGGAAACACACCTGCGGTTCAGCAAAATAGTCTGTGTATGTTCTGTCTTTGTTCATACACTATATATGGCGCAAAATCGCGTTTTGCTTGAGTTCCGGGGAAAATTTCCGGGAAAAGCGGAAGGGCGGGAGACTCCGGAGGCGTAAAACCGGGGGCGGTTAATCTCCCGGGCTAACCGCGCAGTCTACCGAAAAACCCGGTTTGCGTGGACGGAAAACCACTGGAGTACAGCCTGCAGGCGGTTGTTAAACGAGTTGCCAATCCGGTCCCCCATTCCGGGAAGCGGATTCGCCCGCGCCATTGCCGCGGAGTAAATCAAAAGCGAGTCGCCGGCGTCGATTATCCCCATCACCATCCGGAACCTGTTTCTGCCTATCACCGGAACAACACCCCAGCTCATGGCCGTAACGTTTTCCTGCATGAACAGGATATAGTTCGCGCCGGTGCGGTACTCAAAGCGATAAGTGTTGTCCCCAAAAGTCAAATCCCGTTGCCGCGCGTAAAGAACAAGAGTTTCGGGCGGCACGGAAAAAACCGGATCCGGCAGGGGCGTTCTGTTTCTGGGGTTGTTGACCACCTGCGAGGATTCGTAAAAAGTACGCATACCGCCGCGGGTTATCGAAAAGTACTGTATCCCCGTAAGGGTGCTTAGCGCGGTAACGCTGTTGAACAAACCGGCCATTTCCGCCGCGCTCCAGGCCTCCGTGCGGCCGTGCGGTTTACGGTACAAAAAAAGACTTTCCACAAGCACGATAGGCCCAAGGTCGCTTTTGGTCTGCGTAACAAACCGCCGCAACCCGTCGTGCGCGGGCAGAAGGCGCAAGCCCGGGTTTCTTAGTTGCACCTCCGTTATAAACCCGTCCCGGTTGTTCGCCGGATCCGCTGCGGCTCTAAGAGCAGCCGCGCGTTCCGCCCCGACAAACGTTTCCAGAGCGCCCCCCGGGGAGGGGACGCAAAAAACCGGAGCCGCAAAAACAAGAAAAAGCACGGAAACGAGCAATGGTTTTTTGTTCACCGCTTTAGGCCTCCTCTGCGCTGTATTCCTCACTTCGTCCAACGGAATTTTTTACGGCGGTATTCACGCCCCGGAAAGACACCCGGACGCGCTTGTACAGCCCTTCGCCCTCGCTTTTGGTTTCCACATGGGTAATATCGTTAAGCGTGGTATGAATAAGACGCCGGTCAAACGGGTTCATCGGCTCGAGAAGAACGGAAGTCCGGCTTTCCCAAACGCGGTCGGCCATAGTGTAGGCCAAACGAACCAGGGATTCCTCCCGGCGTATTCTGTAATTTTCGCTGTCAAGAATAATCCGCATATCCTCGCGGTTCTGCTGCCTGGCGTATACGTTGGCAAGCAACTGAAGCGCGTCCAGGTTTTTGCCCTTTTTTCCAATCAGTATGGAGGAATGCTCCGAATCTATTTTCAGGCCAATTTTGTTTTCCTCGCGGAACAGCACGGAAACTTTGCCGCCGTAGCCCATCCGTTCAATAATCCCGGTGATGAACGCCATTACCTGTTCCTCAAACTCGTTCTGGGGAACCGGATCGCCAAAAACCTTGCGCCGGGACCTGGAGTCGCTTCCGCCGCCGTCACCGGTTTCCGGCGAACGCCCGCCGGCCTCGCCGAAAGCCGGTTTTTCGGTATGCACCCTTATCCGGACATACCCCTTTTTGAAAAGTCCCTGACGCTGGGCTTCCAGAATCGTGATCTCAAGATCCTTGTCCTTTTCAAGACCAAGCTGTTCCCGCGCATTGGCAACGGCCTCTTCTTCCGTGCGGCCCTCAAACTCATATTCCATACTAACTCCTTTCGGTACGGCAATCGAAATTGCCCGGTTTAAAAGGAGGCCCCTCAAAACCGGCCCGGTTTTGCGAAAGCCCCCGTAATCCGCGAATCACCGTTTCTTTCTCTTTCGCGGGGCTATGACGTTGGACTGAGAATTTCCCGCCTGCGGCGAGTTCTTCTTTTTGGGCGCAATAGACGGCGGCGCTTCCGCCGCCTGCGCGGCTTTTTTCTTGCTAAGATACTTCATAATCGCCACCTGCTGAACCATTGTCAGCACGTTGGAGGAAGTCCAGTACACCAAAAGCCCGGACGGCATATCGTACAGGATGAAGAAAAACACAATGGGCATGGCGTACATGATAATCTTCATCTGCGGATTGCCTTTCTGCCCCGGTTGCTGAGTTACCCTGCCGTAGAGCAACTGCGAACCGGCGTAGATAAACGGCAGAAGACGAAGCGCGTCCCAACCCAAAAGCGGCAAACTTACGCCGAACGGCACGATATACTCGGGCACCGAAAGATCCGGAATCCACCCCGGAATAAACATCGCGCCCCGCAGTTCAAAGTGGGTTCGGAAAAGATTAAACATGGCAAAGAAAATGGGAAGCTGGAGCAGCATGGGCAGACAGCCCTTGAGCGGATTGTAGCCGCCCTTCTTGTACAGTTCCGCCATTTCCATGTTCAGCTTCTGCCGGTTGTCCTTGTACTTTTCCTGGAGTTCCTTAATCTTGGGGGCAAACTCCTGCATACGCATAGTGGCCTCCACCCCCTTTTTGCTGAGCGGAAAGAAAGCGATTCTGACCAGCAGCGTCAGCAGAATAATCGCGACACCGTAGTTTCGCGTCATCCCGTAAAAGACGTTGAGGAAAAACAGCAGCACCCTTTCCAGCGGCGCCAAAAAGCCCCTGGAACCGGCCATCTCGTCAAGCTGCATACCGCTGGCCCCAACAAAAACGCTTTCCCCTCTGTCGTAAGTCCGGAGTATGCTCATACTTCTTGGGCCAAGGTAAAAATGGAAAGTATCCCTGGTATGCATTGCGGTCAGCGCCGGGCGGATAATATGCATTCGCGACGTGGAGTAAATGTCGGTATCTATTCCCCTGGTTTCGCAGAAGCTTAGACTGAACCCGCCGCCGTGAAGATGAGGAATTGCGATAAGGGTAAAGTACTGGCCGGCAATAGCCCCCCAGCGCGGGTTTGCGATTCTTTCCGCGGCGTTTGGCCGCCGCACGGTTCTTCTGCGTCTACCGTCAAAGTAGAAATACTGGCGGTTGTCGTGCCGCCGGTCGAGCCTCTGGAAAGGCGGCCCAATCTGGGGGCCAAACGAAAGGGTATACGCAATGCCGTTAAAATCGAAAGCCAGCGGACGCTCGGCAGTCAGGCTGACGTCAAGCTGGAACATATATTCGCCGGGGTGAAACGTGTATTCTTTTGCAAGCTGGAAACGCAACGCGGGATCGTTGTGAAGGTCAAAGTTCTGGTAGAACCTTACCAAGTGCCTTCCGGTGGCGGGGTCCGTCGTGTGCTCCACGTTAAAGTAAGAAGTAACGGGCGTGGAGTTTGGCCCCCCGAAAGCAAGCGTAAATGCGCGGGACCCGTCCCCCCGGAAAATCATTTCCACGGGTCTGGGGTCTTCACCGCGAACCCGCTCCAGTCGATTGTTCAGCCGGAACGAAACTATATTGCCCCCGGCGTTGGAAAGAACCACCGTAAGAAAGTCCGTTTCCACGGTAACCTCTTGCCTTCCGGGGCCGGCCACAGCGTCCGGAACCGCGTCGTCCCGGGGTACCGTTACCGCCGGCGCGGTGCCCAATATGCCAGCGATAATGTCCTCCCCGGCGGGGGGAACAAACTGGTCGGCGGGCCGATCCGCCGCAAGTCCTACCGGCGGCGGTGCCTCGACTGGCGGCTGCCACTCGCCATGGGCAACTTGCCGGGGCGGAGCCGGGGAAGGCGCAAAAAAAACGTAGAACACAAGCAGCACGACCACGGAAAGCACTATCGCCATCAACGTATTTTTTTCCATAAATTAAAGTACTCTTACCCTCGTTTCAAAATATCACGCTCACGCGGCAAAGTGCCGCCCAGCCTAAGGAACCGGATCGTAGCCGCCCTCGCGAAAAGGGTGGCAACGAAGAATCCGTCTAACCGCCAACAGGGAACCCCGGAAAAAACCGTACTTCCCCAGCGCCTCAATGGCATACGCCGAACAGCTTGGGTAGTACCTGCAAGACGGCGGAAGATAGGGAGAAATGGCTCCCCGGTAAAACTTTATAATAGCCACGGCTATATGTTTCATTGCACAAGAACAGTGCCGGTCAAACCGGCTTTCGCAAACAAGTACCTAAGTTGCCCGGAACGGCTTGCAAGTCCCGTACGTTCGTCTTCGGGATATATCAAAAGAACCAAGTCGTAACCGCAACCAAGGCGAGGCTTTAGAATACGGTAAGCCTCCCTGCCGAGCCTTTTGGCGCGGTTCCGTTTTACCGCGTTCGCAAAGCCCCTGGAGAAGGTAAAACAAATCCGGTTCCGGGGCAACCCGTTCTCCAAAACGAAGAGCTTTGCCCCGCGACAACCGACGCGCCTTCCCCTGTTAAAAACCTCCCTAATCTGACTCCTTTTCTTTAGGTGTTCCTCCCGCCGGAAACGGAAGGAACCTTTCACCCCGGACAGCTCCACCGGCAAACGGCAAATTCAGCCTTTGGGAGCCCTAGTACGGCTTTTTCTCGTCGGAAACCGTCAGCTTGTAGCGACCCTTGGCCCGTCTGCGCTTCAGAATCGCCCTGCCGCCCCGCGTTTTCATTCTGTTGCGAAAACCAAACTTACGGTTCCGCTTAACCTTGCTAGGTTGATAAGTCCGTTTCATGGGATTTCTCCTTATATTCTACAAAAAGTCCTTGCAAACCACACTGCCATGGAACACCACGGCACACCCCCAGCCCTCCAAGGAGGAACACTCCCTGCATTGTATGGCAAAACCGGAGTTTGTTCAAGGGTTAAACCAAGGAAAAGCCGGAATGTTGCACGTTTGGGGGGATAAACTGGCCAAAGGGGCGTTGCGCGACAAGAAGCGCTATCTTGTTGCCCCTACTTGTAAATAGTTTCATATTGGAAATGGAGAACGCTTCCGGTGCCTAATCGTTCCATGAGTTCTTCCTTGATTTTTCCGGATTTATTGGGCTCCCCCTTAAAAACATTTGTAACGGGATTAACCGTGCCTACGCAAAAATTGCCATATTCGTAACCATCGAAAAAGGCCTCCAAATTTTCCAAAGTAAGTGGAATTATGTTGGCACCAGATATCATACCGTTCTCCTTGAATGTATACCGTACCGGACTCGGTTCGGATTGTCAATACGTACGTAACGGTCTGTTGACGACCAGTAGAAATGAGCCATGTTTCCGTTCAGTAGAAATGAGTCCTTCAATCCCCCGCCCGACAGGGCGGGAAGCAGCATTATTCATCGAACATCGAGGGGATTTCCTTTACGGACAACGGCCTGTCCTTCCAAAAGATATGAACGGAGCCG
>Ga0209755_10005134_pt1 | contig 15063 bp, 11 predicted proteins | sample TergutCo191P1_FD_187301 | JGI IMG/M metagenome (GOLD analysis project Ga0209755, IMG submission 187301) | Cornitermes sp. P1 segment gut microbial communities from Petit-Saut dam, French Guiana - Co191P1 (SPAdes) (version 2) | ecosystem: Host-associated > Arthropoda: Insects > Digestive system... | reverse complement strand
TGCTTCAATAAAACATTATTTAATGAACCGATACGCACAAGGCCGTAGAAATATGAGTCGCGTATTAAAAAAGGATCAAAAGGGTCTATTACAAGAAAATTTTCCCAGTTTGAACAATAATTTCTGTTGTTTTCAAGTGTTTTAATTTCCTCAGGTTTTAATTTTCGCCAGTCTGAGGGTTTTTTATTGAAAAGCTGTTCTTGCTGAAGATTACGCAGCCAATATTCATTTTCACCCGGCGGCAGATACTCAGAGGGAATGAAATCGTAACCGTACCGATCAGCAGAAAAAACTTTGTTGATTTTCATCTAACTTGCTTTCGCTCTTCTTAAACGAACATTTTCAATATCATAACTGAAAAGCTCGCGAAGATCGTTAAGCCCGAGAGCCATTAAAGCCATTCGATCAATTCCGATTCCCCATGCCGCGACAGGAACATTCACTCCAAGACTTGATGTAACTTCGGGACGGAAAATACCTGAGCCGCCAAGCTCGAACCATCCAAGAACAGGGTGTTTTATATGCACTTCTATCGAAGGCTCAGTAAACGGAAAATAGCCGGGAACATATTTAACATCTTTCGCGCCCGCGACCTCTACGGCGAACATTTCAAGCATTCCTAAAAGCGTGCGAAGATTAACGTCTTCACCTAACACGATGCCCTCTGTCTGATAAAAATCAGGAAGATGCGTCGCGTCCACGCGGTCATAGCGAAAACAGCGGGCAATCCCGAAATATTTACCGGGGATTTTCGCTGACGGGAGCTGTTTTGCAGAAAGCACAGTCCCCTGAGATCGCAGGATGAGCCGCTTTGTAAAATCACGATCAAAACAATAATTCCAGCCGCGGCTGCCTGTAGTTCCGCCATTCTCATGAGCTGACGCGACATTGGAAAGCCACGGCTCATCAATAGATTTAGCGCGCGCGATGCCGCCTTTGCCGTCTGCAATGCTGTACGCGTCATGTATGTCTCTTGCGGAATGAAACTGCGGCATAAAAAGAGCGTCCGAATTCCAGAACTCAGTTTCAACTAACGGACCGTCAAATTCTTCAAATCCAAGAGAAACAAGTTTATCCTTTACGTTTTCAAGAAATTTCGCGTACGGATTGCTTCGCCCCGGCGTTAGGCGAACAGGCGGCGTTTTAACATTGTACGAGCGGAATGTTTTCCCTTTCCAGCTTCCGTCTTCAAGCATTGATTGAGTAAGCAATCCGGCTTCGTCGCCTGTGATTCCCGCGGCTTTAAGCGCCTGCGCCGCATCGGCGGCAGGAACGCTTCCGTCTTTCATGACGGTAAAACCAAAGTAAACTGTTTCCCTGTCTATCTGACGGAACGGCGCGTCCGCTGCTCCGCGTTTTCTCGCGATGCCGGATATGATTTTTTTTTCTTCATCATTTAATTCCGCTTCAGCGAGTATACCGCCTCCAAGTAAAACTTTTCTAAATAAACCGCGCATTAGATTAAAATGTGAAAGCAGCGGATTTTTATTAGGATCGTCAAGATGTTCAAGCGGTAATGAAATAACTATTTTCTTTTCACCATCCATTGAAAGCACGCCGGACTTTGAAAGACTGCCGAAAGCGCTGCCAATAGCTTTATTTTCCAAATTAAGTTCATTCGCAATCTCAGGAAGGCTTACAGATGAAGCAGCACGCGGTTTATCATTTTCTTCAAGGAACTTCTGCCGAATCAATTTGAGCATCCGCTCTTCAGGACTGCCCTTTTCGTTCCATTCCTGACCAAGTCCGGTCAACTCGTAAAAAACAGCCGTTTCGCGGCGAATTTCATTTATCAGCCCCTTGCCTGTAAGCCATGAAAGCGCCTGATTCCCGTTCCCGGATTTGAAACCCAATTCACGTTCAACTTTTTCGATGGTTAGCTCATCGCCTTTTTTATATGTAAGGAGAATTCGAACTTCGAGAGGATGCAGATTTTTAACAATGTTTTTAATATCTATTGACATGATATCTAAAATTAACAGGCTTTTTAACGCTGGTCAAGTTAAGCGCCAACTTGACAATAGTAAAAATTAATATTCCCTTTTTTATCATATTGATATAATATGTAAAATAAGGATAATAATATAAAATAATTTTCAATTGAATTTCCTTGACCCTATAGACATTTTTTTGTATTTTTTATATATGGAAGAATTATTTCCATTATTTAAATAAAGTGATAATCAGGAAGCAGTAATGGCAAAACAAGATTCAACGGACAATTTACAGGAAAAAAGCCCGGAAATGGCCGGAAAAGATACCGCAGAAACCTCTACCGACAGTAAAAATGGGCAAGAAACCTGCGAAAAGCAAGAATCATCGACTCAGGAAACAGAAAATAACAAAGAATCTGCAGAACAGCTCACTCCTGAGGAAAAAATAAAGGAATTGGAAACAAAATTAGCGGAAACTCACGACCAATTACTGCGAAAAGCCGCGGAATTTGAAAATTTTCGTAAAAGAATGAATCAAGAAAAACAAAACGCCATCGAATACGCCAACCAAAGTCTGTTCATGGATATAATCCCCATTATCGATGATTTTGAAAGAGCAATCCAAGCCGGAGAGAATTCAACAGACTATAAAGCTTTTCTTGAAGGTGTTAAGATGATTGAAAAGCGTTTTACTACCCAGCTTGAAGCGAAATGGGGTTTAAAACGCTTTAATTCAACAGGGGAGCTGTTCGACCCGAATCTGCACGAAGCTCTAATGGTTGAAAAATCAAGCGAAGTAACCGAAGCTACAGTACAGGAAGATTTTGGAAAAGGGTATATGCTTAAAGAAAGAGTGATAAGAGCCGCAAAGGTAAAAGTTTTAATACCTGAAACGGAAAATAAGTAATTATAAACAAAAGGAGATAAAGTTATGGGAAAAATTATTGGAATTGATTTAGGAACGACAAACTCATGCGTATCCGTTCTTGAAGGCGGAGAGCCTATCGTCATTCAAAGTTCGGAAGGCGGGCGTACAACCCCGTCAATTGTCGGTTTTACAAAAAATGGAGAGAGAATTGTCGGCGCTCCGGCAAAGAATCAAGCGGCAGCAAACCCGGAAAAGACCGTTTATTCGATAAAGCGTTTTATTGGACGAAGATATTCGGAAGTATCCAACGAAATAAAAATGGTTCCGTACCGCGTTATAGAACAAGGAAATGATGTACGCGTAGAAATTGACGATAAAAAATATTCGCCGCAGGAAATATCAGCTTTCGTTCTTCAAAAAATGAAAAAGACAGCAGAAGACTACCTTGGCGAAACTGTAACAGAAGCTGTCATCACAGTCCCCGCGTATTTTAACGACGCGCAGAGACAGGCAACAAAGGACGCGGGAAAAATCGCAGGCCTTGACGTTAAACGAATCATCAATGAACCGACCGCCGCCTCTTTAGCGTTCGGCTTTAACAAAGATTCAAAAAAAGACAAAGTAATCGCCGTTTACGATCTTGGCGGCGGCACTTTCGACATTTCCATTCTGGAACTTGGCGACGGAGTTTTTGAAGTTAAATCGACAAACGGCGATACCCACCTTGGCGGTGACGATTTTGATCACCGTGTCATGGAATGGCTTATCGATGAATTTAAAAAAGACACAGGTATCGATACCGGAAAGGATCGTCTGGCTCTTCAGCGCCTTCGCGAGGCAGCAGAAAAGGCAAAGATCGAACTATCTTCGATGCAAACAACAGAAATCAATATACCTTTTTTAACAGCAGATCAAAACGGCCCTAAACATCTTCAAAAATCACTGACAAGAGCGAAATTTGAACAATTAATCGAAGACCTTCTTGAACGTTCCAAAGAGCCCTGTAAAAAAGCGCTTGCGGACGCTGGTTTAACAGCGGAAAAAATTGATGAGGTTATCCTTGTCGGCGGTTCAACCAGAATCCCGATAGTTCAGCAGATAGTTAAAGATCTGTTTAAAAAAGAACCGAACAAAGGCGTTAACCCCGACGAAGCGGTCGCTGTAGGCGCGGCGATTCAAGGCGGCGTTTTAGGCGGCGATGTAAAAGACGTATTGCTCCTTGATGTCACTCCACTTTCGCTCGGCATTGAAACACTTGGCGGCGTAATGACAAAGCTCATCACGCGCAACACAACAATTCCAACGCGCAAAAGCCAGACCTTCTCAACAGCGGCCGACGGACAGACAGCGGTTTCAATTCAGGTCTTGCAGGGCGAACGCGAAATGGCAAACCAGAATCGGCTTCTCGGCCGCTTCGATCTTGTTGGCATACCTCCCGCCCCGCGCGGAGTTCCCCAAATCGATGTTACTTTTGATATTGACGCAAACGGCATTGTCCATGTCAGCGCGAAAGACCTTGGCACCGGCAAGGAGCAGAAAATCCGCATCGAAAGTTCCGGCGGTTTAAGCGACAATGATATTGACCGCATGGTGAAGGAAGCGGAACTCCACGCCGAAGAAGATAAAAAAGAGCGCGAAAGAGCTGAAGTACGCAACGAGGCCGACTCAATGATTTACGGCACAGAAAAAAATATTAAAGACCTTGGCGATAAGGTAAGCGCTCAGGATAAATCCAAATGTGACGAAGCCGTTGCCGATTTACGCAAGGCTCTGGAAAGCGGTGATATTCAATCAATCAAAGATAAAACAGAAGCTCTCAAGCAGGCATCCTATAAAATAGCCGAAGAAATCTACAAGCAGCAGGGCGCGGGCGGACAGAGCGGACCGCAGGCAGGACCTGACATGGGCGGACAGAGCTTTAATCCAAATCAGGGCGCAAGCCAGAGCGGCGATAATACCAAAAGCGCCGAAGATGCCGACTACGAAGTGGTAGATGACAAATAATGGCTAAACGCGATTATTACGAAGTTCTCGGCGTACAGAAAAATGCCTCAAAAGATGACATAAAAAAAGCGTACAGAAAACTCGCTCTTCAATATCACCCCGATAAAAATCCGGGAAACAAACAGGCCGAAGAAAAATTTAAAGAAGCGACCGAAGCATACGATATTCTTGCGGATGATCAGAAAAAATCCGCTTATGATCAATTCGGCTTTGCGGGCGTTGAAGGCATGAGCGGCAGCGGTGACTTTAGCAACTTCCGCGGTTTTGAAGATATTTTCGGCGAAGGCGGACTTGGCAATATATTTGAAAGTTTCTTCGGAAGCGGTTTTAGCAGAACCAGCCGCGGATCAGGCGGCGTAAGGCAGGGAGCTAATCTCCGCTATGATATAGAAATACCTTTTAAAGACGCGGTCTTCGGCACAAAGGTAGAAATTCAATATTCGCATAACGAATCGTGCAAAACCTGTAACGGCGCAGGAACAACAGACGGCTCAGGCAAAAAAACCTGCCCCACCTGCCGCGGCTCGGGACAGGTAAGGCACAGCCAGGGATTTTTCTCTGTGGCGACTACCTGCCACCATTGTCACGGCGAAGGCTCGATAATTGAAAAGCCCTGCAACGACTGCGGCGGCTCAGGCGCGCAAAAAAAACGTCAGAAAATAATGGTAACAATTCCTGCCGGCGTGGAAAATGGAAAACGCGTCGTAATCTCTAAACAAGGCGATATCGGCCCTAACGGCGGGCCGGCAGGCGATTTGTACGTATTCATCAGGGTAAAACCGCATGAGTATTTTGAACGCCAAGGGAATGATCTATACTGCGCTGTCCCTATATCAATCAGTCAGGCTGCTCTTGGCGCAGATATTCAAGTTACAACACTGGACAGTAAAACAATTAAAGTAAAAGTACCTTCAGGAATCCAGAATGGAAAAATGCTTCGCATCCGCGATGAAGGCGTGCCTTGGGGAAACCAGAGAGGCAATCTCTATATTAAACTTATGGTACAAATACCGGAAAAACTTTCCCGCCACGGAAAAGAACTGCTCGAAGAGCTCGCAAAAACCGAAGGACAGAACGACAATCCCAAGCCGATACCTCTTTCACAGCTTGGGGATGTATAACTTAATCAATTTTTCTTTTTTGTATCTGTCTTTTTTACCGTTGTTTTTTTTACCTCAACCTTTTTGGTTTCAGTTTTTTTAACATCGTTATCAAGCGTTATCTTTTTCTGGGCAGTTTTTTTTGATGTAAGAATATCAAGTAAATTATCAAATCTATATTTTGATTTTTCTTCGGCTTTAATCAACGCGTCATAGATACCGGCAATAAGATCAATTCGTTCGCTAATTGGCGTTTTTATTGAGCCGTCAACAATGCAGAATAGCGATGAATAGAACAGGGCATTGTCAAAACCTTCCTTGTTAAACCAAAGTACATCATTAAACAAATTTATTCCAAGAATACGCCTAAAATCCTCTTTAAGATAATTTTCCTCAATAATTAACGCGGCCAACTCAGCGGGAGATAAATCTTCCCTGTAAATTAATTTATTTTTTGACGCGTTTGACTTTGAAACAGCTTCAGGCGCGGCGTTTGTCCTGATTATAACAGACTTGATAATATCTGTTATGCGCCATGCCTCGGCTTCCGCCGCGCCGAAGAATATGTAAATATCCTTAAGCTTACGTCCTAAATCCCAGTGATCAAAAGCAAGGTTTACAACATGCAATCCTGTCGCTTCTTTCCCGATGACAGGCCGCAGCAGAGCTAAAACGCCATAACTTAAAAGAACAGCATAAAGCATCGATTCAGTTGTTATACGATCTGCGATACGCGCAAGCAGGGAAGTTTTTGATTTCGCAGATGCAGATTTATTAAAAATGCTAATAATTTCATTTAATCTTCCTGTTAATTCGTCAAATTCCTTGAAAATTTTATCGTCGCTAATGGGGGTAAATTTGACAGGAATGCCTTTCGCGTCTTTCGCGGACCATGGATCATATCCGCCTTCGCCTTTAATAAATTGTGACGCGGTTTTAACAAACACCTTAAAAAGTTCTTTTAAGGCATTAATAAACGTATCTTTATTAAGCGAATTTTTCAAATTAACAACAATATCGGATTTAAATAATTCAGAAAAACGATAATAAAGTTCGCCAAGAAAAATATCTTTAATCGCGGAATGAGGATCATCGACGCCCTTCCCGTTAAGATCATTGTTCAATCTTGCCCAATATCCTTTCGCATCGTCTTCGACTTCGTAAATATCAATAAAAACCTGCGTCTCATATCCTTTAAGACCGGCAAAAAATCCGTCTTCGGAAATTGCCTTGGAAGAACGAATAAACCACAGATTTGATTTTTGTTCACGTAACAAAGTGAAGTACCTGCTTTCACCGTGAATCATCAGCGCTTCGCTTAAGCTTTCCCTGTATGTACTGCCATCGCGCGGAACAGGAGGATCGCTTACATTGATCCAGCCCGATGTTTCATAATAAGAGTTATTATAAAAAATGAGCACTTTTTCTTCACGGCCGTTGATCCACGCGCGGTTAGAATACGCGAACACATTTTCATTTACTGAGCCGTCCGAACAGTAAAGATCGTAAATCCTAAAATTGACGCTGCCGGAAAAAAGAGAACGCCGCTTCATTAAAGGAAAAATATCATGTTCATGACGGCTGACAAGATAACTGTCAGGAGTTTCATCGCGGTAAGAACGGCGGTACTCCATCCCGTATTTTTCCTCAAACCCTTCAATCTGACCGTGGCCGAACATGGGAAGCCCGGGCATCGTTACAAGCAATGTGCAAATGCCGAAATATTTATCGCCTTTGCCGAATTGAGCGACAGCGGTATCTTCGTCAGGATTGTTCATAAAATTGACAAACCGCTTTAAAATTTCATGATCAAACTCAATTGTATTTTTGATAGTCGTGCGGTATTTATCATTTTCCTCGTTTTTTAACATATTCATAAACGCCGAGTTGTAGACACGGTGCATACCCAGTGTGCGGACAAAATAACCTTCCATCATCCAGAAAGCTTCGGCAAGCAGCAGGGTATTCGGCGCTTCAACCGCGCAGCGATCAACTACTTCGCGCCAGAATTCATTTGGAATTCTTTGATTAAATTCTTCCGTAGAGATTGAATGTTCAGCGCGGCTTGCGATTGCCCCGCCGGTACCGGGAGCAGGGAACCATAGCCGTTGAATGTGACGTTTTGCGAGCGTCATCGCGGCATCAAAACGAACAATGGAAAATTGCTGGCATACGCCGATAATTGTGCGGATAACAGCTTCGCGCGCCTCAGGATTTAAAAAGTCAATTTGCGCAGTATCATTCCACGGCATTGATGTACCGTCGTTTCCGTGATAAATATAGCGGGTATTACCCGAACCATTATCAATTCTTTTAAAAACAACCGCGGCGTCGCTGCGGGAAAAATAGTGCTCCTCAATCTGAACTGTAATATCATCGCGGCCTGAAAGATTGCTGCAATTATAATTATAAGTAGGGAAGGGCGGATACGGAAGCTGAAGAAAGCGATCAGGATGTTCTATCATCCATTTACTATCAAGGCCTGTGTGATTTGGAACCATATCAGAACCAAGACGGATTCCCTTATGCAGACAGCGTTCCCGTAAATTGCATAACGCGCCCCAGCCGCCAAGTTCACCGGCAATGTCATAATCATACAGACTATAAGCGGATGCCGCCGCTTCGGGATTTCCTGTCCACTGTTTAATTGTTTTACTTGCATGACTTCGCTGCCAAATACCAATAAGCCAAAGCCCCGTAAAACCGCGGCGCGCAAGCTCATCAAGCTCTTCATCAGGGATTTGATCAAGGCGGGTTATCTCTCTGCCGTATTTCTGAGATAGTTGAAAAAGCCAGACAAGGGTGCTTTTTGCCATTAAAACTGTCTTTGGCATCCAATCCTGATCCGGACTGAAACGCTCGTATTCATCAAGACCAGCAAAAGACAGTACCTGACTAGGTCCGGGACCAAAGAAAGACGGCTTGTTTTCTTCATTCATTATATCAAGACCCATAAGCAACCGCGAAATAAACTTTGATATTAATAGCCCCCATTTTCTTCGCATATAATCAAGCTGACCAAGGAGAGAATCAGGAGAAGCAAGCGCAGGAGATCGCAGAAAATCCCAAAGATTCATACCGTCAGGGCCAAAGGGCGGCATATCCTTTAAATGCGCCTTTAATTCTTCTATCGCCGCAGGATAAACAGTTTCTTTTGAAAGATCTATATCGTCAAATAAAAATTTAAAAGGTTTAAAAGCCGGGTTTAAATTTGCAAGAGAAAGAAGCATTGTTTCTTCGATTGATAAGGCGCGGCAGTTTTCCTGACGACCTGAAGGATCATCATTTTCTTTGCTTTTTAAATACTCGTCAACAGTTTTTTCGCCATTGTAAACAGAACGCGGCGGAAATTGATTAGAGAACGTTTTTAACAGACCGCTGGTTTTCGCCTCGCCAAGATTGGTTTCCAGTCTATCCAGCGCTGTATTAAAAATATCGGATTGAACCTCCTCGCGGTAGAGAGAAACCACATAATGAAGAATTTCATCAATTAAACCCATCACATAAAGATCACCGGCTTTTATATAGCGTTCAGGATGAGCTGGATCCAGTTTTTTGTTAAATTTCGCCGCTAACTCCCTGCATTGCCTAAGATCGGCAAAGAAAACATTACCTGTAAGCGAAAAAAGACTGTCATTAAGCTGATGCTCTTGGCGAACATCGCGGTTTATATGGAATTCCATGCGAGTTTTTCTGGTTTTCGCCCATGATATTTTTCTGTTTTTTTCCAGTTTAGTGAGTTTAATGATTATATTGTTCATGGACGCTCCTTTGCTTGTGTTATTTAATTATACAATAAAAACAATAAGGTGTCAGTTAAAAAGGTGACTCTCACCTTTTTATGATATAATTACTAGAGGCTTTTTCAAAACTAACCGAGTTTTAGAAAAAGCTCACTACATAAAGGGTAAATATAGAAAAAGAAAGATTTTTACTCACATTGTTAGTGAAATATAATTAATACAAATAGGAACCAGCTTGAATAGCTATTTATTAAAACAATCTATACGCGTTTATGTCGAAGCTTCTTTTTCCCGATCCGGCGGACATGGCGGTCAGAATGTAAATAAACTAAATACTAAAGTAACGCTAAGAGTCCGCCTTAATGAATTGGAAGGGCTTACTGAGGCGGAAATGGAAAGAGTTAAATCATTACTTGCAAACCGTATTTCCAGCGATAATGAAATTATACTAACTTCTGATGAAGAACGTTCCCAGCGGATTAATCTGGAAAGAGCCTATTTCCGTATGGAGGCATTAATCACGGCATCAGCCAGAATTCCAAAGAAACGCAAACCAACAAAACCAAGTAAAGCCAGCAAGGAAAAACGGCTTGCGACAAAGAGACAACAGGGACAGAAGAAGGCGGAAAGAACATTTAATGTTTCACGTGAAACATTAAATTAAAACAACAGAATATCTGGCAAAATTAGCGTCTGACATCTTTTTTAAATGTTTCACGTGAAATATTCTATAACCCTCAATTATTTTAGATAAATAAATCAGAATGTGTTCCTGTACCAGAAGCAGAAAGTATTAACTTTTCCTCAAAAACCTGATAAATTAATAGCCAGTCAGGTTCTATATGACATTCACGGAAATCTTTTAAATCTCCAGATAACTGATGGTCTTTATAACGTTTTGGTAAAACTTCACGATTTGCCAATATCTCTAATGTTCTTAATAATTTAGTCATATCTTTACCACGTTTATTCATTAATTTCGCATCGCGTTTCATTTTATTAGTAAATTCAATTTCCAGCATTAATTAATTTTCCAACATTGCTGTAACGGCTTCTTTCGCGGTTTTATAAGGCCCATGTAAATTTTTACGATTACGGGTATCTTGTATTGCTCCAAGTAAATCAGCGTTAGGTTTCCGGCGCTTAATAGCAAAGGGAATACCTTCTCTTTCTATTGCAGCCGATAAAAACATTCTGACAGCAGTTGATGTATCAAGCCCAAGATTATTAAATAATGAATCTGCGGCAGTTTTTATATTATCTTCTACACGTATTTGAATAGTAGCCATTTTATTCTCCATAATAAATATTATTACAAATTAATACATTTGCATATATATGTCAATATAATATCATGAACTAAAATGATATATGAATTTGAGGGAATTGTTGTAGCGATAAAAACACAGCCTTTATCAGATTAAAGACTAAAGTTCAGGCGTACTTCGCAGTTATCTGCTGTTTTGGAAAGAAGAACAAACTGGTTGTTTTCTTCTGCCCATGCGTAGGCATTTTGCATATAAGCAGTAAATTCACGCTCTTTTAGATTTTCAGGTTCAATAAAAGATGCCATCATTGTTGTTGCCATTTGACCTATAGTGATTGCATGATTTTCGCCAAGAGAATAAGGCGCTGTATAACGGTTTGGCGCTGCCATTCCGCTAATGAAAACGGATGTAAGTTTTAAGTCTTTTCCAATTACATCAGAAAAATCGTTTATACCGTTAACTATGTCTGCTGTTGAACCGCCTGTAGATGTCTGCGCAGTCGAACTACCTGCGCTTGCCTGCCGCGTTAATTGTTGATCTTCTGTGCTTGCGCAGCTCATTATAGGAATAATTAATATAAGCAGATAAATTGATTTTTTCATTATCTTCTCCTTTGAGTTAATTATAACAATATCTTTTAAATTTAACATTAGATTAAATTTGTTTTTATTGCAGAATATTATGGATTTAAACGCTCAGATTAAGAATCATCAAAAGGTAAATCCTGAGAATTATCATCTTTAGATTCGGAACCAGCGGTTATTTCTGTTTGTTCTGTCTGCTGCTGCGCTGCTTCGTCCTCTTTGATTATTTTGTCAAGACCGATGACAAAATCAGGTTTATCGATGCTTAGTATCTTTACACCCTGCGCTGAAGCTCCAAAAATACGGACATCTTTCACTTTTAATTTAATTGACTTGCCCTGACTTGTGATGCACATTATATCTTCATTATCCTGAACGCTTACGCAGCCGACAATTTCGCCGGTTTTTTCAGTAATTGTGGAAACTCTCTGTCCGCCGGTACCGCGTCCATGCGAAGTATATTCACTGAATTCAATGCGTTTCCCGAAACCAAATTCAGAAATAATCAGCATTTTTTCCTTATCATCAACCCTGAGCATTCCGGTTAATTCATCGCCGTTTGCGAGTTTCATGCCGGTAACGCCGCGTGAAGAACGCCCCATCGCGCGGATTTTATCTTCATGTGTACGAAGAGCTTTCCCTCTGCGCGAGATTAACACAACTTCGTCTTTGCCCTTTGTTAATAAAGCGCTTACCAGCTTGTCGCCTTCGTCAAGTTTTATAGCGTTAATACCTCTTGTTTTGGCGTTAATAAACTCGCTGGTTTTTACTTTTTTTACGACAGCGCATGCTGTTCCCATAAACAGGTATTCACTGTCGCTAAAGTCCTTTAGCGAAACAATCGCGGTGATGTCTTCGTTAGGCGAAACTGTCAGCAGGCTCTTTATATGCGAACCCTTGCTCGTGCGGCTGCCTTCGGGCAGTTCGTGGACTTTCATCCAGTAAGCTTTTCCCGCGCTTGTAATAAACATTATATATTCATGTGTTGATGCGACAAAAATCTGCTCGACAAAATCATCTTCTGTAAGTTTCGCGCTTTGCATTCCTTTGCCGCCGCGTCCCTGGTTTTTATACGCGGATACCGGCACGCGTTTCACATAACCAAGGTTTGAAATAAGAATCATCATTTCTTCTTTTTTGATTAAGTCTTCGATGTTGATGTTTTCAACCTCGCCCGCGACTATTTCTGTGCGGCGGTCATCGCCGAATTTTTGAGCAATTTCTATTGTCTCATTTTTAATGACGCCGCGAAGTTTTTTCTCGTCAGCTAACAAGGATTTATAATATTCAATTTGGGTTTTTATTTCAGCCAGTTCCTGCTCAATCTTTTCTACTTCAAGGCTGGTCAGGCGGCCGAGGCGCATATCGACAATCGCCTGGGACTGGGCTTCGGAGAGCAGAAAGCGTTCCTGCAGTTTGAGCCGCGCTGCCGTGACATCGCGGCTTTTCTTGATAATGGCGATTACTTCGTCTATGTTGGCAAGCGCGATTAGCAGACCTTCAAGAATGTGAGCGCGTTCTTCGGCTTTTCTTAATTCGTAGCGGGTGCGGCGTGTTACTACATCGACACGGTGTTCAACAAAATGATAAACCAATTCTCTCAATGTGAGTAACTGCGGTTTTCCTCCGACAAGCGCAAGATTGATAATGCCAAAAGTCGATTGAAGCTGCGTATTTGAAAATAGCTGATTTAAAATAACTTTTACAATCGCGCCTTTTTTTAATTCGATAACAATGCGGATATTTTCTTCTTTATCGGACTCGTCGTTCGCGTTGGATATACCGTCAATAATTTTATCGCGCATTAATTGTCCGATTTTTTCCAGAAGCGGCGCTTTGTTCACGCCATACGGAATTTCGGTGAAAATGATTTTTTCTTTGCCTTGCTTGGTTGTTTCAATGTTAAATTTCCCGCGGACAAGCAGTTTGCCTCTTCCTGTTCTGTATGCTTCTTTAATGCCTTTACGACCGAAAATAACCCCGCCTGTGGGAAAATCAGGTCCCTGAACGAAACGCATTAATTCATCATTACTGATGCCGGGATTATCGATTAGGCCGCAAATCGCGTTACAGATTTCGCCAAGATTATGCGGCGCCATATTTGTCGCCATGCCTACGGCAATTCCGCTGGAACCGTTGATTAGCAGGTTTGGAATCGCCGAAGGCAGAACCGCAGGCTCAAATTCGGATTCGTCAAAATTAGGAACAAAATCCACAGTTTCCTTGTGCAGATCCACAAGCATTTCATCGCCGATTTTCGCAAGCTTCGCCTCGGTATAGCGCATGGCGGCAGGACCATCGCCGTCAATATTGCCAAAATTGCCTTGTTTGTGAATTAAAGGATATCTAAGGGAAAAATCTTGCGCCATGCGCACAAGAGAGTCATAAAGCGACACGTCGCCGTGCGGGTGGTATTTACCCATTGTATCACCGACGATGCGCGCGCATTTCTTGGTTGACGCTCCGGGACGTAAGCCCAGTTCATCCATAGCATAAAGCAGTCTGCGGTGAACAGGTTTGAGCCCGTCCCGCACATCAGGAAGAGCGCGGCTCACAATGACAGACATTGCGTAATTTAAATAATCTATTTTTACTTCATCTTCTATCGCTATTGGAATTACTTTGCCTGTTGGTAATTCGCCCGAACTTTCGGTACGAGTTGTATCAGCTTTTGCCACTTTATATATCCTTAGGTTTGGAAATTAATTGTTTTTATCAAAGAATATTTTATCATTTTTAAAAAAATTAGTCACGCCTGCTAAAGCGCCCTTTTTCCCTTTCGATGATTGTCTGACCTAGTTTTTTTAATGTTTCTTTAAAGTCATCATCATTTATAGCGTCTAAACCTTTTATTACATTTTTTTTATTATCAAGTTGAATATCCTCTTCTTTGTTTTTAGATATTTCACCCGCTTCTTTAGCTGTGATATTTATTTTATCCGCAGCCGCTTCGTCAGACGCGCAGTTTCCAAGTATTAAAGATATGCCGGAAATATCAAGCTGCGGAAAACGGATTCGAAAATCATTTAACAGTTTGCTTTGTTTAGTTTGAATGATTTGTTTCCAGCCTGGGTGATCTGTTTCAACTAACACTATGCCTTTGTCCAGATCTTTAATCCTTGAGTGATCTGAAGCCGCGCCGATTCCGTTTTTTTCAGTTATATCTTTCCATGAATCAAAAAATTTAGAATACCCGTGCGCTTTTTTTACAAACCGTTCGTCAAAAAGAGCGGAAAGTATGTCGCCCGCCGTTTTCATGCTGAGAACTTTCCTTCGTTCACATAGTAAACCAATGTATCATCTTTTTTATAACGCTGATACGGTTCGTCGGGCAGAAAGGTATAAAAAGCCTGATCATAAGATGGCAGCGCTGTAATAAATTTTCGCCTTTTTTCACCGTCCATTTCAAGGAGGACATCGTCGAGTAACAGAACCGGGTTTTGTCTGGTCTCTTTGGAAAAACGGCATGCCTGAGCCGTTCTTAAAAGAAGAGCGAGAAGTCTCCTTTGCCCGGTTGACGCTTTTAATGTAAAATCAATCCCGTTATGAGCCGCCGCCTGCG
>Ga0209755_10005133_pt1 | contig 15070 bp, 21 predicted proteins | sample TergutCo191P1_FD_187301 | JGI IMG/M metagenome (GOLD analysis project Ga0209755, IMG submission 187301) | Cornitermes sp. P1 segment gut microbial communities from Petit-Saut dam, French Guiana - Co191P1 (SPAdes) (version 2) | ecosystem: Host-associated > Arthropoda: Insects > Digestive system... | reverse complement strand
CAAGCCAAGTCACCGGTCTTGAAAACATCCAACACGGCGAAAAAGTTACCTTCCGCTTCGGCGCAGGTCAACCGTTCAACTTCTCGGGCTTTACTTTCAGCCACGTAACCGTCAACGGCACCCGCGTAAACGCATCGCCAAACTTCCAATACGTCAACGGTATCCCTGTACTCTTCAACAACAACGTATTCCAATTCAGCATGGTCCGCAACACAACTTTGGTATTCTACTACAACTAAAAATCTCGTATGCATTGGTATGTCTATCATCTATGAGATTCTTCCCGAGGGGTTACGAGAATGTGTTTCATACATACCCATGCAAAAGGTTTATGAACTCCGATTAAGATGTGGCTCGCCATTAACGGCAACCATATCGGGTCGGAGTTTTTTTGTTGGTTCACAAGGCGTCACAAACAACCCATCCGAAGCCATTGTTGTTACGCGTGCTGACCTTGAAACCATCATCCACAAGGCAAGCGATTATTCGCTTTACACCGTTAATGAACAATTGAAACACGGCTTCATCACAATCCGCGGCGGCGTCCGCATAGGCATTTGTGGCGAAATCGTCGCGGAAAAAGGCGAAATCTCCACAATCAAAAACATCCAATCTCTTAACATCCGCGTCCCACACCAAGTTCGCGGTTGTTCTTACCAAATTCTTCCGTACGTTTTCGGTCAAGACGCGCCGTTGAAAACTTTGATAATCAGCCCACCCGGTATGGGTAAAACTACGATGCTTCGCGATTTGGCGTGGCAAGTTTGCGACAAATACCATTTGCCCAACGTCTTGATTTTGGACGAGCGCGGGGAAATCGCCGCGAATTGGCAAGGCGAAAACCAACTTGATGTTGGCGCGTTCACCGACGTAATTTCGGGCGGTACAAAAAGTTACGGCTTTGAAAACGGGATTCGTTCCATGCGCCCCGACGTTATCATCACCGACGAACTCGCCACGCGCGACGACGTCGACATGGTGCGTCAAGCGTGTCGCTCTGGTGTTTGCGTATTTGCTTCGGTACACGCGAAAAACATCGAAGACATACGATTGAAACCAATCTTCCGCGAACTTATCGAAGACCAAGTCTTCGACCGCTATGTCGTTTTGACCACCAAGGACAACGCCGGCGCCGTGGTCGGCGTGTTCGACCGAAACTTGCGCTTGATTACTTTGTGATTACATGATATAATAAGTTATGGAACCATTAAAAAAAGGAATACTCTTGGATGTATTGTTTCTTTCGCAGGCTGTGAAACTTGATCCAAATTTAGGCAAAATCCACCAACTTTTTCATGACCTTAAAAACGAAAAAGATTTCAAGGCTTTGTTAAACTACTATTGGTACAGCAAGGGGATTAACCCCAAACCGCGTTCGCAAGAGATGTATGAAGAAACCACACACCTTGAAGCAAGCGGGGTTCTGGGAACGTGGGGCATGGGCTATGGCGACGTTTATGACAAGGTTGATGTGTACCAAGAAATTGCGAAGGCATCTATTGATTACAGAAACGAAAAGTTCTTTGACCCGCAATATGACCAAGCAATTAAAAGTCCCGAGATGGGCGAACTTGTAAAGATTTTTGGCAAAGAGATTGTAATCGAGAATACACATTGATGTGATACTTTACGCGTTCGTGTTTTTGATGTTTGTGGGATTAGGGTATATGTTTTGGCGCGGATATAGGGCGCGCAAAGTTTTTTTTCAAAATGTTTTGGGTTTTTGCGACCACCTGTTGGTCGAGATTTCGTTTTCCAAAAGCACGATACGCACCGTGATTGACAAGTATGGCGCGACATATGGCAAGCACTTTCGCGCGGTGTTGGTGGGGTATCAGGCGCTACTTGACGACAAACAAGACATAACACGCGAACGTATCGACGCGTTATTGTGGGCGAAATTGAAGCATAACGAGCGCGCAACGGTGGCGGATTTTTTTTACGATCTTGGGCGACATGGTGCGGCGGAAGAAAAGTTGAAAATAGAAAACAAGCGCGCCATATTCGACGGCTTTTTCGGCGACGCGGTCAAGGCGTTAAAAAAAGACGGCTCGATATATTTAAAACTTTTCATATTGCTTGGCGTCGGGGCGGTGGTGCTACTTATGTAGTTTTGTCGTAATCTTCGCATTTTCTGTCATACATATCTGGCGTAGGTTCATTTTGTAAAAGAGTTACGTTCGACATGTGTGTATGGAAATTTTGCTTGCAACATTCTGTTTCTATTACTCTAACAGGTTCGGTTACACATTCATAACTGCCACCAATTCTTCCTCGATGTAAAATGTGGAGTTTTCCTTGTTTGATTATTGCTTCTGCCATATTTATACCTCCACAATATTGTAAACCAATTTTGATTTGATTGTCAATACCGTTTCGACAAAATCTACTCTCATAACTGAAACGACTTTACCATAACGATTGGTATGTCGATTGATATTATCTTCAAAATTGCGGCGATTGGCATTTTGGCAAGCGTGGCTTGCACGATTTTGAAACACAGCGGTAAAGAAGACATCTCGACAATCGTGAGCCTTGCCGCCGTAATAATTTGCCTTGTTATGGTTCTTACGATGATTTCCGACCTTTTCACAACCGTGAAAGACCTGTTCGCCTTGTATTGAGGTGACCGTGGATTTAGTAAAAATCATTGGTGTAGCGGTACTTACGACTTTCGCGGTTTTGGTGTTAAAGCCTACGCGTCCCGAAATTGCCGCCCTTGTAAGCATTGCGGGCGGGATAATAGTTTTGTTGATGTTTGTGAATTCGTTGATGACAATCATCACGAACATCACGGCGATTGTTCAACGCACGGGAATCGCCAACGAAGTTTTCTCGGCATTGTTGAAAATTATTGGCATCGGTTATTTGACCGAGTTCGCGGCGGGCATTTGCCAAGACGCCGGCAACGTCAGCATGGCACAAAAAGTTTTGCTAGGCGGAAAGGTCATCATCTTGGTTTTGGCGCTTCCAATCATTAACAACCTTATCGAAGTCGTGGCAGGTATCATATGAGCGTTGCCGACGATTTAAACAACACCGTGCAAAACACCTTGGACAAAATCGATTTCGGCGATTTGAACAAAATCTCGGAAGATTTGGGCGCAGGCTTGAACATCTTTGGGGGCGAGAGTTTCAGTGCAAAGATTGGCAAAATCCTGTCGGGCGAGTTCGCGGCGGACTTCCCAAACATCTTCGGTGCACTGTTCTCATTGCTTGGCGGAGCGGTGCAAAATGTCTTGCCAATGATTGTGCTTATCATCGGGATTGCGGTGTTATCGGGTTTTGTCCAAAGTTTGCGACATGAAAGCGGGGGCGAGGGAGTCAAGCACATCATACACTTCGCAACCTATATCGCGATTGTCACGGTTGTGTTGTACGCCGTCGCCGACGTGACGTTGACGGTGGGGCGCACTTTGACAAGCCTTAAAATGCAAATGGACATCATCTTTCCAATTTTGCTTACGTTAATGGCGGCGCTTGGGGGCACGGCGTCGGTAAGCGTTTACCAGCCCGCAATCGTCATGCTGTCGATGGGCGTCATGCAAATTTTTACCTACGTCATTATGCCAATTTTTATAATCACGCTTGTGTTCAGCGTCGTCGGTAATTTATCGTCAAGCAACAAATACGACAAGTTCGTATCCTTTTTCACAAGCGTTTACAAATGGATACTTGGGATTACGTTCACTGTGTTCTTGGGGTTCTTGTCGGTGCTTGGGATAACCGCGGGGGTGCACGACGGCGTGTCAATTCGTGCGGCAAAGTTCACCATGTCAAGTTATGTTCCATTTTTGGGCGGGTATTTGTCGCAAGGCTTCGACCTTATCTTGGCAAGTTCCATGCTTATCAAAAACGCGGTCGGTGTCGCGGGGTTGTTTTTGTTGCTTGGTGTTGTTTTGGGACCCATATTTCAAATTGTGGTTTTGATACTTGGGTTGAAATTGGCGGCGGCAATAACACAACCGCTTGCCGACGACCGCATATCGAACTTTTTGACAAGCATCTCAAAGGCGTTCACAATGCTTGTGGCAATCTTAATCGGCGCGGCGTTCATGTACTTCATCACGATTGGGTTGGTGATGATAACGGGGAACAATATCATTTAATGGTTGAATTTCTTGAAACTTTTTGATATATGTTTCCAAAAGTTTTACTGTTTCTTCTGCTGCACCATAATCTCGCTCAAGAGTACAACGCTTATTGATGCGGCGAACAACATCAAACAGTTCTGCTTCTTCCGATAATAATAACATACAACACTTATATGCAATAGTATCTATTAGCATGAATTCGTTGGCGTGACATTGGGGTAACGGGGAATAATATTATTTGATTGACATGTAAGGCACGAAATGTTATAATCTCGTAGAGGGGTACTCCAAAGGGAGGGGTACTGTGAGTTATGCTTTATTACTACTTTTTATTTCGATTGCAATGATTCCGATTTACTTGATTATATTTGTCAAGTTTCAAAACTGGATGTTTCGTAGGTTTTGGCGCGCGAAAAGACAAATCGAAAAAGAAGACCCAAGTGTTGATTCTAAATGGTGGAATAGATAACATTCTTTGAATAAACATTGCACATGAGTGCGTGGCTTTTGACCATCGTCGGGGTGACGGTAATCGGGGTGTTGGTAGAGTTGCTGCTTACCGACAGCCCCATGTCAAAATTCATCCGCACCATTTACGCATTTTTCATATTGTTCGTAATAGTCCAACCGATACCGGGGTATTTCAAAAACTTGCAATCCGATTTGCAAAATGGAAGCGTGCCCGTAAATTCGGGGCTTGTAAAAGAAATTGACCAACAAACCAAAGAAGCCCTTGTCCAGCGCACGCGGGAAAATTTGGCGTCGGCGGGCTTTGCAAATTGTATCGTCACATACGTCGGGGGCAAAGTCTACATTAATGCCTACAATTCGGCAAAAAAGGACACCAACGAAATCATAAAGATAGTCACGGCAACAATGGGTGTAAAGCCCGACGCCGTGGAGGTATTCACATGATTCAAGTCCCAAAATCCATGTCGGTTACAACAACGTCGGAACCGACGCTTGCAAAGAAACCCGCGCCCGAGATTTTTGAAACAGTTGCTCCTGTGCAACCCGTTAAGGAAACGGTCAGGCAGGCGGGGCAAAAACAAACCCTGGACATTCGCGGATTCATCGACCGCGTGAAGAAAATCAAGAACATCCAAGTCTATGCCGCGGTGGTCGTGATTGGGATTATGGTGCTTATATTCTTTTCGTCAATTGGCGGGCAAAAAGCAAGCGCCCCCACAAACGAAAGCCAATTGTCAGTCGTTGAAGCAAACTATGTCCGCGAAATGGAACACAAGTTTGTGACCGTGCTTTCCCAAGTCAAGGGCGCGGGCACCGTATCGGCTATGGTGACGGCGGTGGGCTCGGCAACCTTGGAAATTGCATACAACATTGACGAAAAAACCGTCACCCAAAATGGCTCGGGCTCTGCGTCAACAACTACCACAACCGTCGTCAAAACCCCCGTGCTTGTCAATGGAAAAGAAGCCCTTGTCCTTATGGAAATCAAACCGCAATTAAAAGGCGTTGTAATCTTGGCGTCCGGCGCGAACGACCCAACTGTGCGATTGAACATCTTGCGCGCAGTGCAGGCGCTTGTCGCGGACCCGACCGTCAATGTGGAAGTTCTAACCCGTAATTAATTCGAATATCAATAATTAACTTTAAAAAAAGGAGAAAGAAATGGAAATCATTGAACGAAAAGAAACCAAGACGAAAATGGGTGGAAGTTTGAAACTTGGCGACACAATGAAACGCACCGGTTCGGGCATCAAGACTTTGTTCGCGAAAAGGAAGAAAATGCTTGTGCTTGGCACCATGTTTGTTTTGCTTTGCGTGACGGGTTATTTGAACTTCGCCATGAACAACAAAGCGATCGACACAAGCGCGGCGAATGTCGAAACCAACTTGTTCAACATGTTCAGGACAACAAGGGCGGACGAACGCACACGTGACATCTTGGTTTATGAAAACCTTGTCGCCACAAGCACCAACGCGGCAACCAAAGCAAGCGCCGAAGCCAAATTGCTTGAAATCCGCGAAAACGTTGCTTTTGAAACAAGCGCAGAAGGGTTGATTTTGGTGGACGGATTCCGTGACGTTATCGTAAACCGCACCAATGGATTCGTGAATGTTCTTATCAAAGCCGGCGAAAACATCTCACGTCAACAAGCCATTAAAATTATGACAATCTTGCAATCTATCCAACCCGACCTTGACATCGACAATGTGTATATCAGCATCATGGAATAAAAAACCATACCGCAAAAAGACTTCCCAATCGGGGAGTTTTTTGTTATTATATTGCATGAGGTATTTTCAAATAAGCACCGACAACTTCAACGGGTTTATTCGCGCCGACGACAAAGTCTACGGTCACCATGACGAACTTTGCAGGAAAGTCAACACGCATTTCTTTAAAGGTATTGTTTTCGACCCAAAAGACGACAAGCGAACAAGTCAACTTGTTTTGGGCGGGTTGACAACGGGGGAACACTGCGGCAAAAGAATGTGGATGTTTCGGCTTGCCAATGACAAGAAAACGGAACCCGAACTATGCGAAGTTTTGTTTTCTGCGGTGACGCCGTTGTCCGATGCCGATGTACACGATATGCACGTTAAACAAATACTTAAAATGGGTTTCACCGAAATGCGCGATTTAACAAAAGAAGAACAAACGGTACTTGACCATTACAAGACCACAAAAATAAATTTCAAAAACACGGCGAATGCGGACAAACTTAAAAGCCAAAAAATCGCCACGGACGTGAAGACAATGAAAAAACCCAAGCAAGAAAAAACCGAACTTATTTGGGATGACAGTGGGGTGTATTTCGTATGATTTTGGCGGCGTGTGTAAAGTTCGGCGATATTATGTTCGTAGGTACGTGTCACGGCGAAGCGCTTTGGAATGCAACAAGCGACGAAAAGTACAATCCGCAATGTGAACACCAAGACGGATTTATAAGCGACCAATACAACAAAGCAAATGGTTATTTTCGCACGCGTGAAGAAGCCTATGGCGAAGCAGAGTATTGCGGACAACTTCTTTATGAAAACGATGAAAGAAAGTTAGGCAGTGAAATGATATACATCATGCCCGACAGTTTGGCACGCGCCGAACAAATCGCAAACGGAGAAAACGAACGTGTAACCGCCCAGCACACATTTTAGGGGTGACACCAAAAAAATCCCTTGCGGGATTTTGTTTGGGTCAACTGTAAGCCGAGTTCTGTCGTGGGCGGTCATCTATCTTGGGTTTGCGTTACCGCAGACCTCGCGCGGTGTATGCGTCGGGTTCGCTGGCTACGATTAAATCCCGACGTCTAACCTTGCACCAAGTGGGGTTTACATTGCCATCTGTGTCGCCACAAATGCGGTGGGCTCTTACCCGAAGGGCAAGGTTCTGTACTCTGTACAGGTTCTTACCGCCACCTTTTCAACATCGCCACGCCATGACGCGTTTCGGCAGTTTGTTTTCTGTTGCACTTTCCCTCGAATTGCTTCGGCAGGCCGTTAGCCTGCACTTTGCCATGTGGTGCTCGGACTTTCCTCACCAATTTCTTGGTGCGACCGTCTTGTTAACGGGGAAGTATAACAGATTATGAGTGCAAAAGTCAAGCGACCTTATATTTCCGCGATTTGCTTTGCAAATGTTTCTTTTTGAAGTTCCTCGGGTTTTACGCCTTTTAAATTGTAATCCACGGCTCTTCGTATTTCTTGCAAACGAGGGTCGTAACTTCCAAGAGAAAATAAAACAAGATAAAATTGACATGTGTCAAGTGGTGGACCGATAAATTTTACTGTGTATTTATGACTTGCTTCTTTGATAAATTCGTGCGCCATTTCGGGTGTAATATTGTTGCTTTTGCAAATTTCTTTAAATCGGTTACGGACTTTAATAAGTTTTGCAACTTTTTTGTTATTGCACTTTACCTCTTTATTTTCGTATATTGTTTGCGCCGTCCGCGGACAATCCTTCGCATATTTACTTGTCCACCAAGTTGGCTCTGGTCCAACAAGGCTTTTTATACCGTTTAAGCCCAATGTATCGCAACTTGATGCATCAATCATTACGGTCACAAGTTGCTGCCAAATATCGGGCTTGATTGTCATCAATATATCGTCTTTAAGTTGGGATAATTTAGATTTCATTGCGGTATTGTACCACACTTTGGCAATAAATGCAATATGGTTTACGCGATTGTTTTCGCCGTTTTTATGACCGTGATTTGCGTGTGGTGCTTATACCCACGTAAAATTGTGCACTTGCGCAAATTCGGCATTAAAGACGACGTGTTCAAAAAACTTAACACCGAGATTGGGATTTTCAACAAGATGCGCATTAAATTGCCCAAACAACGAAGACAGCCAAATTTATATATCAAGTGGCTTGGGCGATTGCATGTGAACCCAAGCGAACGGGTAATAAGCGCCGACCCGATTGAAAAACTTTTGTACCTGTATGCGTGCGCCAAGTTGTACACAATGACGCGCGACGAGTTCCGCAAACGCCAATACCACAAAAACATAATCTATGGGTTTGCGCGCCCAATCAAAAAGCGTGTCATGTGTTTTCGCCCGCTTAAATTGTCTCCGCGTATACTTTACGCAATCCGCCAACCGCACTTCAAGTACCTGCAAACCAAATTCGTGGCGCGCGACCCGGGCGTCAGATTTTCGCACTCGTACATCGTGGCGGGCAACGTTAAAAACTATGTCACGGAAACCGACGGGCATCCAATCGATTGCCACGACATTACGGGCAAACACCGCTTTGAATTCGACACGTGCATGGACAAAATGAAGTGCGCTTTTTCGCACACCAATGACGCGTTCTTTTGCACCTATCAAAATCGGGCGGTTGCGGTTTTGGTGCAAGGCGTGCAGCGCATCAACTTTGAAACGAATTTGGCGGGTGCCGACGCGAATTTATCGGTGTACATCAATCTGAAAAACGGCGGGGCGATTCGCGTAATCCACACCGACACCAAAGCAAACGCCATGCGCATCGTCGGGCGGATTAAGGGCGCACAACGTTTGAACTATCTTTTGACGCCGTATGAAATCGAATGCAACACAAGAATTGAAGACCTTTACATGCGGTCGTATTTGTCGACCTTTGTGGCGGGGGAGAAGTTAAAGCAACGCGCGGTGACAGCCGCAAAGTACTTGCCCACCATTTATCTACCGACAATTGTACACGACATCGACGACGCGCAGGAACTTTTTGGTATCATCGACAATTTCGAAAACTTCAAAAAGATTGTCCGTGCCGGGGTAAATTTAAATGTCGTGGTGATGTACTCGTCCCAAAACGACACAGTGCGCGAATTCATCGGCGCCTTTACAAATCGGCGCGACGCCATCCAACTTGTGCGCGCGGGTGTGTTTTTGTTTTTCATTGACAAAGTTCGCACGCACAACGACGCGGTGTATTACTTTTCAAAAATGCTTGACGCAAGCCAAAACAAACTGCTGTCAAGTAACGCGGGTAAAAAGGACGACCTTTACATATTCTCGCGCAAAAACGTAAGTTACAGCATCACCAACCCGCGCACCGGTGTTACGAAATATTACCGATTAAAGCCGGGCGAAAACGTGTTGGACGAATTCGGGCGCGTGATTGACATCGGCTATGACGCGATATGTCGCAGCGTAAAAATCGCCACTGCGAAACAAAAAACCACCGCGAAAAAAGTCTTGACCGACGCCAAAAATGTCGTGCGTCGTCGCGAACTTGCTTAATTACCCATATATTAATCTATGTGTGGGATTATTGGTTATTTGGGCAAACGTGACGCCATAAAGGAAGTCACGGCAGGTTTGCAATCTTTGGAGTACCGCGGTTACGACAGCGCGGGTATCGCGTACGTTCAAGGCGGTTACATACACACCGTCAAACGCGTCGGTCATGTTGCCGAGTTGGTACAAGCAACGGAAGACCTACCGCGCGTAATTTCGTTGGCGATAGGGCACACACGTTGGGCAACGCACGGCGGAGCGACCGAAAATAATAGCCACCCACACGTAAGCCATGACGGCACCGTTGCAGTTGCGCATAACGGTATTATCGAAAATTACGCAGAGTTGCGAAAAGACTTGACCGAACGCGGTGTCGTTTTTAAATCCGATACCGACACCGAAGTAATCCCGAACCTTATCGCAATATCGGAAAGCGGGCGCGAATTTTTGCCCGCCGTGGTTCAAGCCACAAAATCCTTGCACGGGTCGTACGCATTTTTGGCGGTATCGAAAAAACACCACAACCAAATCGTCGCAGTGAAAAATGGCAGTCAACCGCTTGTCATTGGCGTTAACAAAGACGCGGTTTATATCTCGTCCGACACGCCGACATTAAGTGCCAAGTGTGACAAAATCTACGCTTTGGAAGATACGGAATTCGCCTTGGTTGACGCCATGGGCGTAAAGTTCTTCACAAATGGTAAATACATCAACAAGCAACCTCTTGTGTTGTCGGCGAAAGCCGTCGCCCCGACAAAGGGCAAATACGCGACATTTATGGAAAAAGAAATCCGCGAAATCCCCGACGTCATCACCAATATCGCGAAGACTTATGCGGACAAAGACCTGACCGTTTTGGTTGACAAAATCAAGGCTTGCGACACGATACACATCGCGGCATGCGGGACAAGTTATCATGCAGGGCTTTACATCGCGCGCTTGTTCGAGGCTCGTGGCATCAAGCGCGTCATCGTGCACGTGGCAAGCGAACTTCCGCACGCAAACCCAATGTTGTCACCGCGCGACATTGGACTTGTGATAAGCCAAAGCGGGGAAACCGCGGACACACTTCTTGCGATGAAGATGTTTAAATCAAACGGGCTTTACACCGTCGCGATTTGCAATGTCGAGGGTAGCAGCATTTGGCGTTACGCCGACGTCGCCTTACCAACCGTTGCGGGCGTCGAAGTCGCGGTCGCAAGCACCAAAGCCTATATTGCGCAAACTCTTGTCGGCGAAGTCATTGCAAACGCGGTGACCGGTGTGCCGACTGACTTCGCGGAATACGCAACGGTGGCTGACGAAATACTTTTTATCGCGGAAACTGTGCGGGTCAAAGCCAAACAGTTTCGCGACATACAAAAAATCTTTTTCCTTGGCAAAGGCATGTCCACGATTACGGCGCTTGAAAGCGCGCTTAAAGTCAAAGAAATCACGTATCGTCATTGCGAGGGCATCTCCGCCGGCGAATTGAAACATGGAACGTTGGCATTGGTAGACGATAAAACTTTGTGCATTGTGTTGACGCCCACCGACGCGCACGCCGCGGGAAAGTTAATCAATTCCATACAAGAAGTCAAATCGCGCGGCGCCAACGTTTGGGTTATACCTGCCGTTGCGTCAAGCCTTGGCATTTTGTTCGGGCAATTGTTTGCGCTGTTCTTGGCGGTCGAGTTGGAACTTAACCCCGACAAGCCTCGCAATCTTGCAAAAAGTGTGACTGTCGAATAACTTTTTGAGATATACTTATTATAGGTGAAAAATGTTTTGCTTAACTTTTTAAAGGGCTTCATCGTTGGCGCGTCGTTCCGGTTGCCGGGGATTTCGGGCGGCACGATTGCGATTATCATCGGTTGTTATAACAAGTTACTACATTGCCTTAATAACATCTTTAAAGAGTTTCGCGAAAGTTTCAAATTCCTTGCCGTGTTTGGCGTCGGCGCCTTGGTCGCGTTCTTTGCGCTTAACAAGTTACTTATCGCCGTGACCGACGCAATCCCCGCAATCTCGGCGTACTTTTTTGTCGGGCTTATCATCGCGACATTTCCCACACTGTTCAAAGAAAGCGAATTAAAACTGCGTGGCACCCCGCCAAAGAAACACACATTGAACGTGCTATTGTTTTTGATCGGGGCGGTGTTGGTTGTAAGTTTAGGTATATTGCAAAACACCGTGAGTTTTTCCGCGCTGACGGGGTTTGGGTATTACATGTTTGTGTTGTTGGCGGGATTTTTCGGCGGGATTGCTTTGGTGCTCCCGGGAATTAGTTTCATGTTTTTTTTAATGGTGCTTGGAATCGACGCGAACTTTGCGCAAGCGGTGGACAATTTCGATTTTGCGTTTTTGTTGCCGTTCGCGGGAGCGTTGTTGCTTGGCATAATCGCAAGCGCCAAAGTCCTGTACATTTGTATCAACCGTTACAAGACCGCAACATACCTTGTGATAATGGGTTTTTTGTTGGGCTCGGCTGTGCTGTTGCTGTCCACGCAAAAGTACGTGCCCGCGAACGGTGGCGAAATCGGCTTTTGTGTGCTTGCCTTGTTCCTTGGAATGGCGCTTGTGTTTAGCATCACGTATCTTGCCGCAAGATTAACACGAAAACGCTTGCCAAACGCCGAAACTGTGTTACAATGACTGATTACATAGGAGGGAGAAATGGATTGGTCTTGGTCATGGTCGGTTTGGTTTATACTTGCGCAGGTGTTCGGTGTCGTCACAATATGTTTCGAGTTTATTTCGTATCAAATTAAGGATCACCGCAAATATTTGTTGGTGACGTCGATTGGAAATATCTTTTGGGCATTGATGTTTGTCTTCATGGGCATCCACATCAACTTTGCCGCAACGCAAATTATGATTATCGCGGCATTGTTCGGGACTTTGCGCGGACTTATCTTTTGGTGGATTTTCGCAAAGAACACCAAAAAGCGCAAAATCGCAGGTCGTGTCGCATTGTATGCGTCGCTTGCCATTATGTTACCGTTCACAATTATGGCAATTGTCAAGTTGGGACACACGTCACAAATCATTATTCAAACCTTGGGTCTTGTGACGGGGTTGTTGTTCATCGTGGGGCAGTACCTTCCAAGCAAGCACTATTTGCGCATTTTTATAACGATGTACGCGGTTATGGTTTTGATTGGTAATACGCCGTTGAACATGATTGACGACGCTGGCGTGCGGTCTTGGAACTATATGGGTATAGTTATTGAACTTGCCAAAATCGTCTCGGTTATCGTCTTTTACATTTTGTTGACGCGTCGTGCGTATTTGTCGGACAAGTTGCAAAAGGTCAAAGCAATCATTGCGTGTGAAGTGGGCAAGGTCACCGAATGTTGTGACAAAGCCAAGTTGCTTGAATCGGGGGTTATGTCGGCGGCGGAACTTGAAAGACTTGTTGCAAAAATGGTCAGGTACGAATTAAGCACGATTGAGAAGACGGATTTGAAAGACCTGAACAGCGCGGAAGAAAAAACAAAGTTGGTGCTTGAAAACGTCAAGACCGTCAACGATGTAAGAAACGTTTTGATTACATTAATCGAAATCGACAAACTGCGGGAAGAGCAGGCCCCGATACCGCGCATGTCACGGTTTTTTAACCAATTCCATCGCGTTTGGGCGGGAAAGAAAGACGAAACAACTGAAACAAACTCTTGACATTTTCGGCAATTTTCGCGACTATTTATAATGTACGTATGAGTACAGAACAAGTAAAACAAGAAATGATTGAACTAGGTCTTTGCACAGAAAGCGATTGGAATAAGATGTTCCCTCCACAATTGACATATTGTCAAAGGGTTGAACAAGAGGTACAACGTAAGGAAATTACCGAGCAGAAATTGCGCCAAATAAAGAAAATTGGCACATGGGTCGGTTTGACGGCACTTGGTGTGGCGGCAGTTATCGGAATCGGGATGTGTGCAAATGGAATGCATGAAAGAGAACGCAATGTCATCGCGCAAAGCAGGTCAAAATTTGAAAATATTAGGAACGAAGTTCGTTTGTCCGCGATACAACGATTTGGAGAAAAGTGTTTGGATCCACAATTTTGTTCCCAAGGAGCGGTTGACATATTTGACGCGGCGGTTCATGACCAATGTGATGGTGGCAAGCGAGATTACTTGCCGTGTCGGGTGCACCCATCTAGGTATGAAAACGCATTGCGTGATGTGCGCGAGTACCTGCGAAACAAGACAACATGTTATTGTTTAGATTAGTCTAGAAAGAAAGAAACAAACTCTTGACCGCGCCCAATACATATGATATAGTTGTGCTTACACGTTCGTTGGGCTGTAGCTCAGTTGGTTAGAGCACCGCTCTGATAAGGCGGTGGTCGGTGGTTCGAGTCCACTCAGCCCAACCACGTGGGGAATTGGCTCAGCTGGTAGAGCATCTGATTTGCAATCAGAGGGTCAGGAGTTCGAATCTCCTATTCTCCACCAAAAGCGTTAACGAACGAACCGCCTGCATGAAGAACGGGAAGAATTAGGGTTGCTGTAATTCTTTGCTAATATTTCTTCCGTCGCGCTCGTTAAGATACGCGATTTGTGAAGCATGCAATGTCGCATCGGCAAATTCTTGGGCGCGCCCCTCGCGCTCGGCTTTTAAATAGGCGGCTTTGAACGCGTCGACTTCCATTCGTGTTTTAGGGCGTAAAATACCATTGTCCATACTTTGAAATATTGCACATACTTATTATTGTGCGTGTTGTGTTTTTGTCGATAATTGCAATATTTTCGGTTATTGTCATCGTGTTTTGCGCGGTGACGTTTTTCGCGTTCCCGTTGCGGTACAAAGCCGAAATTCGCAAGTACGCACTTGCTTGCGAAGTCGACCCCGTTTTGGTGGCAAGCGTCATCCGCGCGGAAAGCAAATTCAAGCCTGACGCAATCTCGAAAAAGGGCGCCATGGGCTTGATGCAAGTCATGCCCGCGACCGCCGAATACGTCGCCAAAATGCACGACATTGATGAGTACGACCTTGCAAATCCGTGCGACAACATCCGCATCGGCACTTTGTATTTGAAATACCTTTTGGATAAATTCGGCGACACACGCACCGCGGTTATGGCGTACAACGCGGGCGAAGGCAATGTCGCGCGTTGGCTTAACGGGGCAGAGCGCCTGACCACGACGCCCTTTCGCGAGACCAACCGATATGTGGAAAAAGTCATGAACGCGATGAACTATTACAAGTACAGAATTTAAAAAATTAGGGGTTGACAGACGACGACGACGCTATACTTCTTTTATCCACAATTTGGTGGAAAACCAGAAATGAGA
>Ga0209755_10005132_pt1 | contig 15073 bp, 15 predicted proteins | sample TergutCo191P1_FD_187301 | JGI IMG/M metagenome (GOLD analysis project Ga0209755, IMG submission 187301) | Cornitermes sp. P1 segment gut microbial communities from Petit-Saut dam, French Guiana - Co191P1 (SPAdes) (version 2) | ecosystem: Host-associated > Arthropoda: Insects > Digestive system... | reverse complement strand
AACGCGCAACGCGCGTATTATCCACAAATCAACCACCCATCACAAAACTGGGCATTTTCATACAAAAAATAGTGTTTTTTGAGTCTTTTTTGTAATTTTGGAGACATAGGGATATGTGCCGCCTGTTGTGCTTCTATTCCCATAAGAAAAGCCCCCCTCCAAACTGTCACCAGAGACGTAACCACATTTTTGCCATTTCTTAACATTACAATACTATATACACCAAAATGAAAACTTTGTCAACCTTTTATTGAGGCGTCTGTAACTTTTTTTTGTGGCTTCTTTACATGGTGACGCAAGGTGACAGTCACCAATTACAAATGAAAGCGGGGGTGTTGCGAGTGAAAGATGGTGACAGTCACCAATTGCGAATGAAAGCAGCGTAGTTGCGAGTGAAAGATGGTGACAGTCACCAAGATGGCGTCATCAATGTATGTCGACGAGGTCGCATCTATTTTCGATATAGTAGGCACCTGAACCTTTCCAATCATGGGGCTGCTTCACTAGTCCGGCTTTGACCGGATTTTGATCAATGTAATTGTAGACATCGACGTAATCGGATTCGTTTTTGATTGGACGCGAGAAAAAACGCTCTCCCCATAAGTGATCTTGTCTGTTAAACGAAGAATTCCACCTTTTAGCGGATTTTGTTTTGATCCATTGGATAATTCTGGGAAGATTGGTGCCTTCTTTCGGCGTAAGAAGCAAGTGAATATGATTTGGCATCACGCAGAAATTGTGTAATTTAAAGTGATACTTGTCTTTTGCGTCTTCTATTGTAAGAAGCATTATTTTCTGCCCGACATTTGCGGAAAAAGCATTGTCCTTCCTGTTGACCCGTGAGGTGACATGGTAGGTTGCACCTTCAATAAGTAGTCTGTGTGTTCTCATTTTGAACATCTCCTTCAAGTTAGAATTTTTGTCTCTGACACTTTCATTTTTCAGAAAGTGTCAGCTTATATGGGTGCGCAGATGCGGCGAACCGAAGGTTCGAGCGCTTAAGCTCGAGAATGAAAGAATTTGGGGGGAATGTTGTGTGGTGCTCTCGTGGTGACAGTCACCAACTGCGAATGAAAGTAGCGTGGTTGCATGTGTAAGTGGTGGTTACATTGTGGAAGGTGACTGTCACTTTTGGTGATTTGGCTGAATTTCCCCGTGGTGACTGTCACTTTTGGGAAATTTGACCAAATTATGGAAAGTGACTGTCACCACGGGGGGCGTAAAAAAAGACCGCTCTTGCGAGCGGTTTATTGGTGTTTTCTATGAATGTGATGGTTATTATTGTTGTTTACGCGCTTCTAGTTCCGCGCGCAGTCTTGCGATTTCAACGTCTTTGTCGGCAACAACGGATTGCCATTTTTTGTCTGATTCTGCTTTGCCTTGTGCTGTTGCGTAATCGATGTGCATTACCATATCTCTTCGCGCTTTTTCTTCCAGTTCGGCGATGTACCTCGCGCGCTCGTCACCGGAGAGTACTTCCAGTCTTACAACAGCTTTTTTAACTTCGGGATTTCTTTCGGCTACCATGTTTAACTCCTCCTCGTTCTCGGCGTCTATGAATTTTGCCCAGTCGTATAATAATGTACCGTCTGTCCCTTCAGGCAGTTTTGAAAGTTCAAGCGTGTGTATTTCGATGATGTCGCTTAACTCAATTTTAGCATCAGGGTCATAAAAAGTAAATCGATGATGGTACTGAGCGCTGTTATTAATCAACTTTTCTTTTGTGATAATTATGCTTATTACCTGATTGATTTCTCTGTACTCATCTCCGGCTCCTAATTGTTCTGTTATTAATTTTGATCCGTAGAAAATAATTCGATTGTGCATTTCCGGTCTGACCTCAAGTTGAATTTCAATTTGAATGATCTTGCCGCTTTTCGTACGGAGTTTTACATCGATGATCGAAAGTTTATCTCCTTTGTACTCGGGCAGCAGATGAGGGTCGGTTATAACGATTTCGTTGTAATCATCATCGGGTAGTTTCACTACCGATTTGAGAAAAGAAATCAGAAGATCTTGATTTCTTTCATCTGCGAAGAACATACGGAAAACCGAATTGTTCTTAACGTGCAAAAAACTTTTTTCAGACATTTTCGCTCCTTCGGGGAGTCTGCGCGGTTCCCCGACAGCGTTTTTTCATCACGCTGTCATTTTTGATCTGCGTCACACATACGTGTAAACTGATACGTATATATGGGTGCGCAGATGCGCGGCGCTTGCTCGAAAATGAAAAAAGTTTTTTGTGGTGACAGTCACCACTTTCATTCGCAAACTATTACGTTTCGTTCGTAGTTGGTGACTGTCACCACGGGGAACCACGGGGGAACCATGGGGAGGCGTTGCCTTGACTATTTTTCCTAACTGTTGTAGTCTATGGGCATAATAATTTCAGGAGAAAAAACATGGGACAGGCGAGTAAAAACAGCCGTACTGCGAGCGCGACACAGAGATTTATGTGCGCATGCGGCGGAGAAATAAAAATGAAGACCCTTTTCGAAAGCGGCAAGGTTAAAAACATCGCAGAATGTGAAAAATGTAAACGGAAAGAAAGACGTCCTTCCGATTTCAAATAACTTATAAACGACATTTCGCTTACGGCGAAACATCTTTTATAAGCACGTTTTCGAACAAAAAAAATTAAATGTAGTTATAATATTTTGGAGGTTTCCTTTGGCAAAGAAAAGTAGTTCAGCGGAAAAACGGCATCGCAAGAGTGAGGAGCGCAGGCTTCGCAATAAATCGGCGAAAAGCGCTGTCAGGACGAGCGTGAAGAAATTTACGGTTCTGGCGCAGAAAAAAGACCCGCAAGCCGATGCCGCATTAAAAGAAATGATTAAAAAGATCGATACTGCGGCTGGAAAGGGCATTATTACGAAAAACGCGGCGGCTCGCAAAAAATCGAGAATGCAGCGCTATTTTAATAGTATCAAAGCGGCTCAATAGGCAATGCCTGTCCGTCAACGCCCTCCTGTAATTTCCCCGGGAAAATTCACGAAAGCTGATATTGTTGACGCTGTTTATGAAAAAACCGGTATGCAGCGTCAGGAAATCCGGAGGGTAGTTGATCTCATTGTTGACGAAATTAAATACGCTCTCGTAAGGCGGGAAATTATCGAACTTCGAGGCTTCGGCACTTTCGAGGTAAAGGTGAGAAAAGCTCGCGCGCGCGCGCGAAATCCGCGGACAGGCGAAAACATTGTCATCAATTCACATGGGGCAGTTGCTTTTCGGGCGGGGCGCGAACTGAAGCAGCTGGTATGGACAGTCAAAGATGATGAAACCCCTAAATAATCAATTACCGCAAACCACACAAACTCGTACCTTCGGTACGCACACGAATAAAAGAGAAAAGATTTTTTTAACGCTGATCGATTTGGGGCTCATCCTGTTGGCGGCGGTTCTTTTTACCGTTTCATTTCCTAATCCGATCTTCGCTCACGGACTGCCGTTTGTTGCTTGGTTCGCTTTCATTCCGTTTTTGATCGTTATCAATAAATATGATATTTTGGCGTGCGCCGGATGGGGAGCGATCTACGGGTTTGCTTCTTACAGTCTGTTTAATTATTGGATGGGAAATTTTCATCCGCTTGCCGCGATTATTACCCCTTCGGTTTTTCTAATTTATCTTGCCGCGGTTTTCGCGTTACTCAAATTAGCGGTAAAAATTTTTCCTAATCACGGATACATTCTTCAATGGCTGATTTGGATCGCGTATGAGTATTTGCGCACGCAGGGATTCCTCGGCTACTCGTACGGCGTGATCGGCTACTCGCAGTGGAGAGTTCTGCCGATAATTCAAATCGCGAGTTTAACAGGCGTGTGGGGAGTAAGCGCGCTGGTTGCGTTTCCTTCGTTCTACATAGTGAAGATGTTCGCGGTAAAAAAATTCTCGATCACGGCTATCATTTGGTTATGTGCCATTATTGCGGCATTGATCTTTGGTTTTATCAATATGAAGGACTACTCCGATTTTCCGGCTGCGAGAATTGCGCTTATACAGCACAATACTGATCCGTGGGAGGCGTCGCGATCGCCGCAGCCGTGGCAGAAAATCGAAGCGTATCAAAAAGATCTTTCTAAATTGATTCGTTTGTCGGATGAAGCGATTGCCGGCAATGAAGATACGCAGCTTGTTGTATGGCCTGAGACCGCGATCATTCCGCGGATTTACTGGCACACGAGATACCGCGAGACTCAGGAAGCGTGGATTGTTGTGCGCGACTTAATGGAATATTTATCGAAACAGGAAATTCCGTTTTTGATCGGCAATGACGACGGGCGCATGGACGCGGCGAAAAATCCTAACGCGCAGGAAAGGCATCGTGTTGATTATAACGCGGCGATGCTTTTTGAAAACGGAGTCAATACTGCTGTCTACAGAAAAATGCATCTTGTTCCGTTCACCGAACATTTCCCGTATAAAAAAATATTCCCGCGTTTTTACGAATGGCTCGAAACTCAGGATACTCATTTTTGGGAGAAGGGAGAGGAAGAAACAATTTTTAAATTGCAGGATTTTTCTTTCGCGGCTCCAATTTGTTTTGAGGATACCTTCGGATATATTTCGCGGAAATTTGTGAAGCGCGGAGCGGATGTTATTGTCAACATGTCGAACGACGCGTGGTCAAAAAGTTTGAGCGCGCAGAATCAGCATTTAAGCATGGCGGTTTTCCGCGCGATCGAAAACAGTCGATCAATGGTTAGATCGACAGCTTCGGGGCAGACTTGCGCTATCGATCCTTCGGGAAGATTGCTGTCCGTCGCTCCTCCTTTCGCTGAAGTATGGCTTAATATTACAGTCCCTCTTTTAAGAACTAATACTTTTTATACTAGTAACGGCGATTTCGCGGGCGTTTTCTTCACTGCGGCGGTAATTGTTTTATTGCTTTTTGGAGCAGCAAGGTGTATAATGAGGAAACTTAGGAGCAGGGGAAAAACACCATGAATGTCCAGAAAAAAATATTGATCGCCGATGATGAAACCGTAAATCTCGATTTTTTTGAAGTAATGCTGTCAAAACTCGGTTTTGTGGTCGAAAAATGCGACAATGGTCCTGATGTTCTTGAAAAAGTTAAAAAATTTCACCCGGATTTGATTATTTTGGACAATATTATGCCCGGCATGACAGGCAGGGAAATTACAAAAATATTAAAAAATGACCAAAATTTCAAAGATATTTCGATTATCATGCTTTCAGCCCTCGACGATGTTAAAGACAAGGTTGCCGGTTTTGAAGCGGGAGTCGACGATTATATAACAAAACCTTTTAATTTTACCGAGGTGCTGGCGCGTATAAACGCGACTTTAAGAAACCGCGCTCTGATCGATCAGATTAAAGTGCGCGAAACCCGCCTCAATCTTGCGGAAGAACTCAACAAAGATTTAAAAGAAAACCTGTCGGTTTTTATCGGAAGCGTCGATGAACTTGACAGGGCGATTGTTATGATTTGCGAGAACGCGTCGAGCATCGCTTCTTCCGATAATTTTACGAAAGAGACGATGATCAATCATTTAAAACCTGCGCGTGAAAATATCGTATCTGTACGCAAACATATCGCGGCGCTTGACGCAAGGATTGAAAAAACTATCAATGAATGGGATAATCTAAAAAAAGATGAGATAGGACTTCCGGTTCTGGAAAACCAGATCAGAAAGTTTCTGCATCAAGACTGATTATATGTTTCAAATTAATTAAAGGTTATCATTTACTTCGTAAATGCTTAATTTAAATGCGCTGCTTGTTCAGCAGCGCGAGATAGAGGTTGTCATGTCCAAAAAGGACGGAAAAAAGAAAGAAAAAGTTGAGGCTGTTATTCTCGGAAAATCCACAAGTTTTACGGGGATTCTGAAGTTCGGCACAACATTGAAGATTCAGGGAATTTTTAAAGGAACGATTGACGCTACAGGCGATCTTATCGTCGATAAAGAAGCTGTTGTCGAGGCTGATCATATTACCGTTAATTCTCTCACGATTTACGGCAGCATTACCGGAACCGTACACGCGGTCAATAAGGTTGATATGATGAGCGGCGCGAAAGTTACGGGCGATGTCAGCGCGGCAAGATTGAGAATCGCGGACGGCGTTCTTTTTGAAGGCAAATGTAAAATGACAAATATCGAAAAAGATATCGAAATCTTTCACCGCCCAACGGAAGAAATAAAAGCGGATTTACAGCGGACTAATGCAAGATAGCTCAATCGAAGAAATAATTTCCGCCGATGAACCTGAGAGCATGATCTACGCTAATTTAACGGTATATGCCGAAGAAACAGCGAAGGACGTGATCGAAAGGTTAAAAAGTTTGTCAGTGAAACTTGTCCTCGCGGAATCGTGTACGGCAGGTCTTATCAGCGGGTTACTCGCAAATATAAGCGGCGCGTCCGAAGTTTTGTGGGGCTCCTTTGTGTGTTATACGCAGGAAGCAAAGGCGCAGATGCTAGGCTGTGACAATGACGCGCTGAACAAGCACGGACTTGTCAGCTTTGAGACTGCGTGCGCAATGGCGGAAGGCGCTTTGAAAAAAAGCGGCACGATATCCGCCGGAGCGGATATCGCGGCGGCTGTCACAGGACTCGCTGGTCCCGGAGGCGACGGCGTAAATCCCGTTGGAACGGTGTGGATCGCTGCCGCTCAGCAGGGAAAGAAAACCGAAGCGAAAAAGTACAATTTCGCGGGATCGAGGAATATCGTCCGCATGAGCGCGGCGGCGGCAGTAATGAAAGAAATTTTAAAAGTTTTATCTGCTTATTGATTCAAAGCGGACTTGACATAAACCAAAAAAAAATATAGAGTAGGGGTATCCTTTCGAAACATGAATCAAACAAAATTTAGAGATAATTAAAACCTTTTCCGGGAATCCTCAAATCTTTTGAGGACAGGAGGGGAAAAAAATAGGTGGAAAAAAAATGGCAATGGTAAAAAAAGGCAGAAAGCCAAGAACTTCAGAAAATGAAACAGGAGATTTTGAGGAAACAGAGATCCCTCAGGATCAGGAAACTGAAAACAACGGCGAAAACGGAAACAGTAACAGCAATGGTAACGGAAACGGCGATAAGCACGGACGGGTTATAGTGCGCGCCGGAAAGAACGGTTATCACAAGAAGCCCTACGGATCATACGAATCAAATTCACAGGAAAACAAGCATGAATCGGCGGAAGAACAATCGTCGAACACATATGTTCCCGAGCACTTACCCGCTCTTCCGAAACTTCCGTCGATGCCCGATCTGTACGGCAAACCAACACCGCGTCAGGATCAGGATAACGGAAAACTCCGTCTTACAATAAACGAACTTATACGTCTTAATATGAAGGATCTCCGCGAACTTGCGACATGTTACAACATCACCCATGACGACATGGTTGTTCTTAAAAAACAGGAAATCGTCTTCGCGATTTTGAAGGCGCATACGGAGAGGGGCGGTATCATTTACGCTTACGGCTCACTGGAAATTCTTCCCGACAGTTACGGTTTTCTGCGCAGCCCGCAAAACTCCTACCTGCCCGGTCCCGATGATATTTACATCAGCCCGAGTCAAATCAGGCTTTTCGCGCTCAAAACGGGCGACACCGTTTACGGTCAGATTCGCAGCCCCAAAGAGGGAGAGCGTTTCTTCGCCATGCTGAGAGTCGAAACCGTCAATTATGACGATCCGACGGTCGCGCAAAACCGCATCCCGTTTGACAACCTTACGCCGCTCTACCCCAATGAAAAGCTCGATCTTGAAACAGTGACGGAAGGCGTCAGCGAAAGGATCATCAATCTGTTTTGTCCGATCGGCAAAGGTCAGCGCTCTCTAATCGTCGCTCCGCCCCGTACCGGAAAAACTATCATGATGCAGAAAATCGCCAACGCAATCACTAAAAACCACCCCGAGGTGTATCTTATAGTTCTACTTATTGATGAACGTCCGGAAGAAGTCACCGATATGGAACGCTCAGTTCGAGCTGAGGTCATTTCCTCAACATTTGACGAGCAGGCAACCCGCCATGTTCAGGTAACCGAAATGGTGCTGGAAAAGGCAAAACGCCTTGTCGAGCACAAAAAAGACGTTGTCATTCTGCTGGACTCAATCACCCGTTTGGCGCGAGCCTACAACCAGACAGTCCCCACATCGGGCAAAATCCTCTCAGGCGGCGTCGATTCAAACGCCCTTCACAAGCCAAAACGGTTCTTCGGCGCGGCGCGTAATATAGAAGAAGGCGGCAGTTTAACGATAATTTCGACCGCCCTCGTTGAAACCGGCAGCCGCATGGACGAAGTAATCTTTGAAGAGTTCAAAGGCACAGGCAACATGGAAATCAACCTCGACCGCCGCATATCAGACCGCAGGCTCTACCCCGCCATCAACATCAAGAAATCCGGCACGCGCAAGGAAGAACTCCTCCTCACCGAAGAAGAACTCCAGCGCATCTGGATTTTACGCAAAGTCATCAATAATATGGACGACATCGAGATCATCGAGCTCCTTGTTGACAAAATGAAAAAAAGTAAGAATAATGAAGCATTCTTGCGATCAATGAACACCGGAACCGGCGGCATTGATTGAAAGATCGTCCTTAAACCTGACCACTTAATTTTAGCGTATTATAGTTAATTTTTTAACATTACGTAAAATTAAGTGGTCAGGGGTTGGACAAATTCTGGAGGAAATATGAGAGACAAAATTCATCCCAAGTACGAAATGACAAAAATAACCTGCGCCTGCGGAAACGTAATAGAAACACGCTCCACAATCAAGGACATCAAGGTCGAGATTTGCTCATCCTGCCACCCGTTTTTTACCGGCAAACAAAAACTGGTAGACACAGCAGGACGCATTGAAAGATTCAGGAAGAAATACAACATTAAAGAAGCGTAGACGACAAGCTTTGGTCGCTGCATTGACAACGAAATAATTCTAAGTTAAATTTCATGTATGACCAAGTTAAAAGAACTTGAAAGAGAAAATGTATTTTACGCTTCTCATAAAACAGAGTTCCACGAAAAGTACTTCGGTAAATGGCTGGTTATTGTTGGAGATAGTTTGTGGGGTGTTTTTGACAAGTTCTCAGATGCCGCCGAAGCCGCCTTTCGAAATTATAAACCCGGTGAATTTATGATACATACCCCCAATCATGACGATACAGTTATCCAATTAGGTCCCCTTATTTCCGATCAAAATCCGATTGACAGCCCAGATGATGAGCTTGATACCAATATATCCGCAACAGAAGGAGAATTGGTAAAATTTCCTTATGCCCGCTAATGGGAGATTTTGCCGTTTGCAACACTGAAAATAAAACATCATTTTCTTTTATTATACCGCCGTTACCTGAAAAAACAGATTTCACTGAAAGAGCCAAACAGTTAAATAAATAATATATAGCATATGTAATTTTTTATTTTTTTTTACATAAATGACTGTATACTTATATCATTCACTTCTCTGTGTTTTAATACTTTTTCAGGAGATCGGCATGAAAAAAACCAAAATAATATTTTTTGCAATTATCGCTATTTTTATTACCGGCTTATTTATGATTAGCTGTACAGGCAATATTCCCGAGTCGAAGCAGGAGGAAACTGACGATGATGAGAACGACCAGCCTGCCGGAGGAATTTTAATTTTACAGGCGTATGCTTCATCAAGCGGCGCGGCGGGCGCGACACATTCATTTGTTGAATTGTACAATACGTCGAAAGAAGCGATTGAATTGGATGGCATTTTCCTTTATTTTGCGGATGGTCATAAACAGGGAGCAGGGACGGATTCACAATGGGACAGGATTACGTTGACAGGAACGATTCCGGCGGAAGGTTCATTCCTTATCATGGGTCCAAAACAAAATAATACTCTCGCAGGGACTGCAGGAGCCGCGCGGTATCAAATTGAGGATGATTACGGCGATATTATCGATCCGAATTTTACAATTTCAAACAGGGCATTTAAAGCCGCTCTTATTAAAGGCACTATCGATCTGAACGCGAGAAATATACAAAACCCTTTTGATACTGACGGCGAAGGAACAAAAGTAAAAGGCTATATCGATATGGTGGGCGCGGTTAATGATCCTGCGGCTAATGATGCTGTTTTAGGTTTTGAAACCGCTCCTGCCCGCTGTTCCGCGTCGGAAGCTGTGAGGCGGAAAAATCTTACGGATACTGATAATAATCAGGGTGTTTCGGAAAAATTTCCCGATGGAAAAGGCGATTTTGATTCGATCAGATATTCGCAGGACGGTATCGGCGATGAATTGCTAGAGCTTCGCAAACCGCGAAATTCGAGCGAGGGGAAATGGAATCCTTTTGAAGAACCTCCGCCTCCTGAAAATCCGACAACAGCGGGAGAAAAAAGCGAATACGCGGGCAAACTGCTTATTTTACAGGCAGGAGCTTCCACTGACGGCGCAATTACGCGCAGCTTTGTAGAATTGTATAATAACACTGACGCTGCTATCGATTTAAATACTTTTTCTTTGCAATACGGCGCAGTCGGCGTAAACTGGAATGTGATCAATTTAACGGGAACCATACCGGCAAAAGGCTCGTATCTTATCACAGGTTCGTTAGGTGAAATTACCGATGATAGCCGATTGTATTTTGAAGACGCCGATCAAACTGTTGACGCGTTTGCGTTAAGCAATAACGGTTTTAAAGTCGCATTGATGGAAAATCAGAATAAATTAACAGTAGAAAATCCCTTTGCAATGACAGAAGGAACAGCGGCGGATTATGTCGATATGCTCGGCGCTTTTAACAACAGCGCGTCCAGCGTTGACGCTTTTGAAACAACCGCGTTCACGGCAATTTCCAAACAGGCAGCAGCGCGGCGCAAATCGCTTACAGATAGCGATAATAATCAAACTGATTTTGAAAGAATCGATTACCGTACTTCCGGCGTAAATGAAATAAGATTCGATCAGGTTAAACCCAGATACAGCGCAGACGGCGAATGGTCTCCTTTCCCGAAAATTAATCTTGACTGGCCGACAGGAACTCCAAAATTGATGATTTTACAGGCAAATACCCACGGTAATGCCGACGGCGGATTCTCAAAATCGCTGGTGGAGTTGTATAACAACACAAATGTGAATATAAATTTAGATACAGATGGTTATTATTTGCATATCGGAGAAAACGCAACTCCCGGCTGGACAAATGTTTTTAAATTGACAGGCACTATCCCTGCTTACAGTTCGTTTGTTATTATCAGCAATAACACCGCTGGAACCACTACGCCAAGAACAACTATGCCTGCCGCAGATCGGGAGTATGATTTTGTTCTTACAAACAGCGGATTTAAAGTAGCGCTGATGATTAATCAAAGCGCTCTTTTAACTGTTGCCAATCCCTTTACGGAAGTAAGTTTGTCTGATGATTATATTGATATGCTTGGAGTTACAAATACCGCAACAGGTTTTGAAACAGCGTTCGCCAATCAATCCAAACCGCAGCTCACACGCCGTAATTCACTTACAGATACAAACAACAACTCGGTTGATTTTAGCAGAATAGATATCCGTTCAACGGCTATGCAGGATTCGGAATTGTACAAATACTGGCCAAGGAATTCCGCTTCAGGCGCGTGGAATCCGATGACCGGTGACTCAATCACTCAGCCGTAACAGGAGAAAATATGAAAAAAAATCAAAGCGCGTTTTTAAAAATAATTTTGCTGCTTGCTGTCTGCTTTCTGTTTGTATTTTGTAATACAGCTGTTTCAACTGACGGCAATACGATAGATAATGACGATAGCGATACCAATGATGATGACGACACAGACGACAATTCTGGTGATGACACAGACGACGATACCGACGAAAATTTCACAATACCGGCAAGACCGCCAACCTTTTCCCATAAAAGCGGACTCTATCAAAATTCATTTGATCTTACATTAACAACGAGAGAAGGTTTAGTAATTTACTACTCGATAGACGGCAGTATTCCCGATCCTTCAAAAATAGACGGTATGCGCGTATTTGAATACAATTCTCCAATTCAAGTAATAGATCGTAATAATCCTGTTCAGCCGAATCTTTTAGCGACTCCTGAAAATTCAGAAAAATTTTATGGGCATACATGGGATCCCCGCGGCAGTATGCCGACCCCGTATTATCCAACCGACGCTCAAGTACCAAAAGCTACGGTTATTCGCGCTTTAACAGTTAATTCCTTGGGCAATAAAAGCGATGTAGTAACATCAACATATTTTATCGGAAATAATCTTGCGAATTACGCAAATCATCCTGTAATGTCGCTTGTTACCGATCCTGCAAATTTGATTGATGAAGCTACGGGCATTTATGTGCGCGGACATGACGAAAACAGATGGGACGGACCAAATATTTATAATTTTCGTCAAAGAGGAGACGAATGGGAGAGAACTGCAGTTCTTGAACTTTTTGAAGGAAATGCAGTCAATAGAAGCATACCGTTCTCTACAACAGTCGGTATACGCATACGCGGCGGCTGGTCAAGAGACAAAGGGCAAAAAAGTTTTAATGTTTATTTCAGGCAGGAGTACGGCGGAATAAACAATTTAAGAGATTATAATTTGATTCCCGGCGCGGTACAGTCCAACGGACAGCCTGTCGCTATATATAAAAGTTTTATGCTGCGAAACGGCGGAAACGATACCGAAGAAACAAAATTATTTGACGTATTTATCCATAACCTGCTGAAAGACCGCAGTTTTACAACACAGGCATCAGTACCATGTATTGTGTACATTAACGGTGAATATTGGGGGTTTTACAATCTTCAGGAAAGATACAGCGATAATCACACTGAATATAAATACGGCGTTAACAGGAATAATGTTATTTCTTTTGATAACGGCGCTCTGGACGACGGTAATCCCGGCGAGGAATCTTTATATTGGAGCATAATGAATTTTAGAAATGTCACTATGAATGATCTTAATTATGCCGAATTTTGCAAAGTTGTTGATATAAATAACTTTATTGATTATTGGGCTGCGCAATGTTACATCAATAATCAGGACTGGCCTCATAATAATTATCGATTATGGAGAACACGCAATACAGAGTTAGGCAATCCTTACGGCGATACAAAATGGCGTTGGCAGTTGTTTGATGCCGAATTTTCTATGGGGCTGTACTCAGGAGGCGGCGTTGATAGAGACCCATTCGCTGTAATCCTGAACGGAGATAATCAATGGCATCATAATAATCAATTATTTAAGAATTTAACAACAAACGATAGTTTTTGCCGTCAATTTGTTAATACAATAATGGATCTTTACAATGTAAACTTCCATCCTGATATCTATTCTATTGAATTAGACAGGCTGGCAGGCATGTACAAACCTTTAATGATTGATTATGTTGCCCGGTTTTTCTATTACAGCATGTTTGACGGCAGGGTAAACAATATCCGTAATTATATGAATAACATACGAAGTAAAATGGTTAATGAATATCTGCCTAATAATTTTAGTAATCTTGGTATCTCTTCCGGCAATTTATCGAATATTACGCTGATAACAAGAAAAAACGGCGCCAATCTACCCGGCGCATCTATAAAAATAAATACAGTTACGATTGATCTTACGGGCGGAAGCCGGACAGTACAGTATTATTCCGCGATTCCAATCACAGTTACGGCAAATATTCCCGCCGGATACGAATTTACAGGCTGGACAGTAACAGGAGGCGCCGCTGTTTCCCCAAGCGGATTAACAACCGTTATTAACTTTACAGGAGATGTGGTAATTACGGCGAATTACAAATAATCCGACAACCTTCTATAACACTGATTCACAATATGTTTCTGTTCAAGATCGACATCTTCGCCGAGTTCATCGATTAATGTTTCAAGACTGGAGAGGCTTTCATTGATGCATGTGTGGAAACCTCGGGACGCGCGCAGCCAATAATTGCCGTTTCCGTCGGTGAAAAGACCGAGAAAGCCTAAATCTCTTGAGTTTTTTTTCCAGATGACAGGTTTTGCGAGATTATCGAGGTGTTTTAAAAGAGCGGAAAGATTCGCGGCGGAATTAAAGTTTTCTTTTCGCGGAAACGCGCGGGAAAAAGCGCCGTCAACATCTAATTTCGGCACAAGAGATAAAATCAACTCGAGTTTTTCGCCTTCTAAAAGATAAAATTGATTTTTGATTATAATTTTTCCTTTTAACCCTTTATAAACTGTATCCGATGACAGATCATCGCGGATTTTAACGAGTTTTTCCCACGGAAGAAGAACAATCTTCTTTCTTTTGACGGTAATTATCTCAAACACTTCACTTTCTATTTTGATATTGTTTGTAAAATCGCGTATTTTTTTTAGTTTATTTTGTTTTATATCGTCTGCTCTTCTCTCTTTACGCTCTGATTTATCCGGCTGGCGGAAGAAATCGGAACTAAATTCCGGTAATTTACTTTGTAAATGTTCGGAAAGGCGGTGCAATACTATTTTTGAGAGAGGAGAAACCGACATTGCGTACATTCTTGAGGTGCGCACTATTTCTCCGGCGACAATAAACGGCGGATCAGCTCTGAACATTACAGATCCGGGATGAATTATTATTTTATCCGCTGTTAAACTTCGATATGTGCCGATTTTTCCTCTTCCCTCTTTTACGCAGACAAATTGAATCATTCCGCGCCCAATACAGCTTAAATAATCGTCAATTTCTCTTTCTGTCAGTGAAATTGCTCTCATATGTACAGGAATCTTCATTGAAGAGAGAATTTCTTCTAATTGATAGGTTACATTGACAATTTCAGCCATCGCGCGCTCGTCAAGATAATTTTTATCGCAGAATCTAGTCTTATTTGTTGAATCAACAAACGATTTAAATAGTTTTAAATACGAAACAAAATCGCCCGCGTCATCTCTGAAACGATGATGAGCCTGTCTTGCGTCTGTTTCTTCTCCCGGAGGCAGAATATACGGCGATTGTGTTGATAAAAACGCCGACGCGATGATTGTTTCTCTTATTACATCGGGATATTTCAGTATCGCTTCGACAATTATCCGCGATTGACGGGGCGCTAAAGGGAATTCTGTCATTAATTTTCCGATATTAGACAGAGTTCGATCAGGTTCGAGAGCTTCAAGAAGGT
>Ga0209755_10005131_pt1 | contig 15076 bp, 15 predicted proteins | sample TergutCo191P1_FD_187301 | JGI IMG/M metagenome (GOLD analysis project Ga0209755, IMG submission 187301) | Cornitermes sp. P1 segment gut microbial communities from Petit-Saut dam, French Guiana - Co191P1 (SPAdes) (version 2) | ecosystem: Host-associated > Arthropoda: Insects > Digestive system... | reverse complement strand
TTAGGATGTATCTCCAGGAGGTGGGATGTGGGTATATGGACTGGATTGGGCTGGCCCAGGATAGAGACAGGCGTGGACGCTTGTGAGTGCGGTAATGAACCTTCGGGTTCCGTGAAATGCGGGGAATTTCTTGACTAACTGCAAACCAGTTAGCTTCGCAAGAAGGACTCTGCACCATGGAGCAAGTAAGTAAGTATCAGTCAGTGTGATGCCTCTCCATTATTGACTTGATGGAAATCATGAGGGCAGAGTGAAATTGTGTTGTCTATACCCATTTCAGTTCTGGTGTCCTGTCTGCTACCAGTCTCCAGCTGTCATTTGCTGACATAACTGTTGTAAGACACTTTTGTAACTTTTAGATCTGGTTTAGGATAATAACTCATCGTTACTGCCTATGTTGTTAGTTACATATTCCATTTCTCAATTTTAAAAATTTGAAATTTTATTATTACTTAGATGATTAGTACCTGTACTAATTCCTACCAGATACTAAACTTTATGTTAATTCCATAAACAATTGCTATTCACTCACTATTAAGTCAAAACCTTGTAATAGTTCAGATAATTTCAAATACACAACCAAAAATCTGATTGTCTACTGGATGCACACATGTCTTTGTCTGCTACTTACAGTAAACTGAAACATCTAACCAAGGTGTTACTCATCCTGCATCAGTAAAGAAGTTTATTTAGACTGGTATGTCATTCTGTCGATCTGTTACAGGACTTACAGTAAGGGATATCTGAAACTGATGTGTGGTTTGTTTACTACCACTAATTATAAATGCACAATTAAGAAAATAGCTTAAAATCAAAGGACCAAATGGATCTGATGAAATTAATCATGTGTCAAACACTGATGTGAAGCTTTTGCTCTAGAATTTCTGTCAAAATGTGAAAAAGTTGTATAACCAAATATAATTGCTCTAAAAAAAGTTAATCAAATAATTCTTTTTTCCTTTAACTGTCAATGGATACATGCTGACCTGCAATTGTGAGACAGTTGTCTGTAGGTTGAGTTCATGAATTGGTTCCAGAGTTACTGCCTAGCTGTAACTACTGTGCCTAGCCTTGTATTTACTAACAACATGATGTATGTCACTCAGAAGCCAAGAGGTTGAGTATCAATATGTTGAGCTTATAAAGAAATGTTCACTCAGTAGCTTTGGAACACTGGTGTCCAGCCTGCAGCCTGCCATTTGTTATATGGCCTGTGGCCACATTTATAAATCATACATGTGTAATGTTCAAATTACCCAACCATTTAGGTGGTTAGGTAAACTACTTATCATGATTTTACATGTATGGCCAGTTAACCAGCCCACATTAATTACTGTGACCCTTTGTACAAAACAAAAAAAAAGTTTGGATACCCCTGCTTTAGAAGATGAATGAAAAATGGCTGGTCATACATAATCAATTGAATAACCAAACTGAAGCTCAGCTAAATCAAATAAACGTGCAGAAAGTACATTGATCATATGAAACAGTCATCATCCAGTGATACAGTTGTATAAATGTAACATAAGCTGCAGAAAAAATACTTTTCTCTCGTATAAGCATTTAGTACAATATCTTGACTTGGGAATTCCTGTGGTCTCCTAGTTTTTCTCACTGCACTTCTCTTACCTTCTCTTCCAGACAAAATGATATCGGCTTGGAAAAATTCCAGACCAGTGAACTGTTTGTTAGACTCCTCACTCCAACTTTTTTTCTTGTCATCACAGTGATACAGATGCACTATTTCCACAAAGACTTCTTGACCCTTACTGATATCAAGTGCAGGTAAGTGCCCCATCTAACGGACTCTGTTGGACTACTGAAGTACTGAGTACTGTGTGGTCAGAAGTTTTCCACAGCTGTCTGAACATAGAGAAAGTTCATATATTAATATCAGGTCTCATTCCTAAATGCAGTAATAAGACATTTCTGTTGGCCTGCAGTTCTTGCAATCATTATCACCTAAGAGCCATCATAACATTATCCTTCCATCACTTTAGTTTTCGAAGTGATCACTATGCAAGGTGGTTTCCCATCAAAATTATGCTTTCTCTCTTGTAACCTCCAGTTAAAACAGTTACCCTTAGTGCAACTTGCCTGATTTTACTAGCTTTACAGTATTAAATTATTCCAACACATCATGTATAGTTCACACTGAAAGCTGTGATATAAAGCCCATATGCATGATTTCAGGCTTCCACTTCAAAATAGATGAGGACCCTTCTAGTTTATGACACAGAGAGTAGTGGTATTTACTTACCAACATCGCTGTGTTAGCTTTATAGTACTTTTCTTTAATGTTCTTAAATTGATTTAAGAACATCCTTATTGACATTTGGGGACAAACTAATGGTCCCATCACTGATGGGACCAATAGGTTATCCCAAAACATCGGTTAGGAATTACCACTACCCACTGCATAATATCCCAGAAGAGCACAGTTTTGCTGTAAATCCGGTATGTTGCATACAGACCATTTTTAAATCATTTGCAAACTCCTTGTCATTTATGCACATGTAGCAGCCGTGACTGCACTGTTACTGTCTCAAGGTAATGATCAAGTTGAAGCAGAATGTTTATGGCTTCTGCCCCAAGTCACCCAGGAAATGTATACAGTCTGAACTGTGGTTTTGTTCATGAATAAATTTTGCTAGCTTACTCATTCTTGATATTAATTGGCAGCAGCTGCATATTCAAGCAGGAAATGTTTAATGTAAGGGGAAACAATAGTAGAGCTTTATTTGGATCCACTTTTATACACATCTGATCTTGAATAAGGTAATACTGAAGCATTTGACAGCAATTTACCAACCAGTAGTTTGAAAATTTTGCAGTGTACAGTAGTTATAGTGAACTTTCTAGTACAGATCCAAGTGACAGTAAGATCAATAAACAGTCTGATAACGAAACAGTTACTGTATTGGACTACCTTTAGATGCTTTGCACATTAGTCTGTATGCAGTTATGTGCCCCAATTTTGTTGCTATGCAGAACAGAGATTTTGAAGAGAGAGTCAAGCAGGTACGGCAGCTCAGTTGGTGGAGGTCAAGGCAATGTGTCCGAAGACCCAGAAGGAGGGACAGATGAGCAGCAGAAAGAGGAGAATGTTCCTGTGCCTTCACTGCGAACACTTAAACGTAAGGCTGTGGGTTGAATAACAACCAATCACCATCAATTGGTATTTCCATCAAGATGATTTGTCCTTTGGTAAAGCCTTTTCCACTTATGTTTATATTTATGTAAGTTCTTTTCTTTTATCTTTCACCTTTCTGCTTCCTATTCTGTGAAACTGAAATGATGTACATATGTATGTGTGCATTTTCAAAGTGGCAGTTTGGTTTAGGCACCTGTATCCATTGCCATAAATGAGTAAATGCTTAACTTATTCACCTGCAGTACAATCAGATCCTCAACACTGCCAACTGAACATTATTTCCAATCCCACCCCTTGCCCTCCCACATTGTGTTTTCATAAGACCATCATACTGTTGTTGTTTCATCTCTTTTTCAGTCTCCTAGGCAGCTGCTACCAGTCAACATTTTCTTTCAGTTTCTCTTGTTCATCCAAGATGGATGTTTACTCCATCATAACCTCCTTTATTTGACTGCCCTCATGGCATTTAGTAAGCTGTATAACTTGTGAGGTTCCTTATTATGTAATGTCATCCATTTGTATATATAAATATTTGTCTGAGTACATCATTTTCAGACATGTGTAATTTATCTTCTTCCTCCACAATGAAGAACCATGTGTTATGAACTTACAAAACTGCATTTTTTTTTCTTGTTTTGATCTGCAGCATTTTGGAATGCAAGCAGAATGATAAGGTTTTGTTCTCAATAAGAAGCATTATGAAATTAATTATATTTGTTATTGTAGTTAGGTACTTACAAATTAACCCTTTGACGCCGGAATTAAATGCTCCCGTGCAACACTGCCTGCCAGAATTTTTTACTGGGGATTTTAAATTTTAATGCTTACTCTAAAAAAAAAAAGCGTATCTCATAGACTTTTCCTTCAAATTTAATGAAATAAAATTTTGCTGTCTGCTTATAAATTGGTTAATCCGGAAAAAAAAGTTCACCTATTTTTATATTAAATTTAGGCCTGTGAATCGCGTGTATTATATAAAATGTGATGTAAATAGTTCATTACTCACATAATTCTGGTTGCTGTAGAAGGACTGTGGCACCTTGGATCACTGTTTTATCATGACACACATTATTCACAATGATGGTGATTTACAAATTTACTTTTGTGTGATATTCCTCAAAACAAGGCACCACACACAGGCCAACGTCACATCTGGTGCACTTATAGACTGTTTGCTTCCTTTGGCCGTGAGAAGATCACAAACGGCATTGGAGATGTGTGGAAATTTCGCTGGCCAGTGTTTATTGTGATGACTCTCGAGTCACAAAACATTTGTTGCAGCTGCACTTGGTCTTCCAACCAATCTGGGGGTGGTGCGATCTTGGCTCTTTCCAGCTTCCTCAATCAAATTCCTCACCAGAAGGAGCCTGAAATCTTGGTGGGTATATTTAGCCCTACATGAAGATAAGAGTACCCAACTGTTGAGTACTGTTAGGTCCAGAAGGTGGAAAAATAACTTTGTGGTCCACTTGAAGGTACGTTGACTCATCGAATAGCTGTTAGCCATACAATCAGAATTGTTGACATAACCGATGTGTCGGTTGTATCATTCCACAATGTGAGGTTTCACCCCTTTTCAGTTTCATTTGTTTTGGTCCAAAGTTACTGGGCATGTCTTCTCTTCTGTTGGGCCGCACTGTCCCGCAAGAATTTATCTTACGTCTGTCCAAATCATCAAAAAGTCTGGAGGACGAAAAGAAATTGTCCATAAATATTTTGTGTCCTAAACCTTCAACTCTGCTAGTCAGATGTCTAACAGGTGCATGTGTTGCAGTCATGTCGTCAGTGGCAAAGTGTGAGTCTCTACCCAAGTACACTCTCATGTCATACATATACCCTGATTAATTGCAGAGTTTGTAAATTTTGATGCCGAAATGTTTTCTTTTCTTTGGAATGTACTGCCTGAAGATAACCCTTCCCTTGAATTTTACAATTACCTTGTCCACTGCCAAATGTTCTGAGGGGTTATAGAATTTAGCATAAGCCTCATTCAGCTTGTCAGAGACAGTCCTTAGTTTCGATAGTCGGTCATATTCTTCGCCTTCATCAGGTCTCTGTGAATTGTCTGCAAAATGCAGAAAACGCAGTATTTGTAAAAATCTGTCTTGTGCCATAGTCTTGCCATAAAACGGATTGTGTAGCTGTCTAAATCTCTACCAGTAGTCATGTAGTGTGTCTTTCAATTCGTGTCCCATCTGCAGAGATAAGGCAATGAAAGTCATCATGTCTGGCACTGTAATATCAGGCAGTCAGTGGCTAGGTCCAGCTTGTCTGTCTAAATGTTCCTGATAGTACACGTTGGCCTGTTCAACCAGCAGATGAAAAGTTTTGTGAAAAACAACAACAACACAGACAGTGGTGTGCTGTTGATGTGTGGAGCCTCACTTTTTTTCACACCTTTTCCTGGACCGACAAAAGGATGAATATTTGTGTTCCTTCCTTGAGGCGGTCCCCAGGTTGGTAATCCACCACTCGTTGCAGCCTGTGTTTCGATATCTGCCGAGGCTTGCTGTTGTTTTTGTTGTTGTTGGTCCTCTTCTTCTTCCTCCTCTTCAAAATCGTTTTCAAAATCACTAGCTTCAGTACCTGATAAAGAGTCGGTGTCAGCAACCAGAATTTCACTGATACCTTCCTCTTCAAGTGTTATTTTTTTCCCGGCCATTGTGATAGACATGTACAACGGACTGCTTTGTTTACCCTCCTCTGTAGGTCTGGCACAGTTCAGAAACCTAAGGCAGCTTACATATGAACGTCTTCTATAGTGACGACAAAACAGGTCTAAAGCTACAATGTAACTGCATATGAATTTCCAGCTATTCGAGGGTGCCCAAGATGGTGTTACTAGATTGATGGCTGTATGTTGCATGTTACTACTCAACAACCCCTACAGATTACCCCAACACTACAAGAGATGTGTGTGGGCCCTACTGTAGCTGTAAACATCGAGTTTTGTGGGTATCTCCAATTTTTGAGCATTAGTTTTGTCTGAATTATATGGGTACAGTACGCCACTGACAACCTTTCTGGTCAATGACTAGTGTTCGCTTCATAGGCCAGTGTTGATATTTCAACCCACAGTGAACCCCAGAGCAAGCAATATTGAGAGCGAGCGTGTCAGAACCATATTAGTCAGCTGGGAAAAAGACGCAGTTACGGGAAGTGGCGACATATATTTCGGTCTTTGGGAGGGGTTTAGGAGATGGAGGGGGTACATTCTGGCCCTTGAATGAAAGCCTGACCTTCAAAAATCCAGATGCATAGCAATCCACAACAGTTAACCGAATAGGAGTGAACAAAATTTCTCCAAATTTCGATACACTGTTTGCAGCCACTTTCGTGACCGTTTGGCTATTTAAAGGGCTCACTGCACAGCCACTTTAGTGGCCGTTCGGCGTTAGAGGGTTAAAAGAAATTTTATACCATTTTTTTCATTATGGAGACTGGTGTGTGGTAGAGTTAATTTTTATGCATTTGTCAGAACTATCAACAAAGGAGCTGCAGCAACTGGCAATCCATTTGAAGATTCAGGTTCAGAAAGTTATTGACTTGTTGTGGCTGTTCATGGAGCTGCACATGCTGAAGCTGATGATGCTGTCCATCATGCTGCTGTGTGTCTTTGATGTAAGTGGTGCAACTGTCTAGCATAAGGGCAGATGGGGCCATTTCAAAGACAGCACAGTCTGGAGATATGAAATCAGGAAAACTGTGCTTCAGAAATTTCTGAATGATCATATTGCCCAAACATACTCCTGGGTATACAGTGAGAAAAAATAACTTTATTAATAATAATCAATTCACACAGTATTTCCTAAAGTCTGAATTTTGTAAGGTCTCAAATGCATTAAAGTGGCTGACTTGCAAATGCTATTATATGCATTTTAAATTAAAATAGTACTTGCATAAGAATTCCAGAAATTTGTCTCAAATATGGATTAAAAGTACTAGCCACAATACTGTAGTATAATTTGACCACTATTGTAGCATTTATCCCTGCTTCATTGCAAGGGTCCACAGTAGGACTAGACCTTTTCATTTTCCATAATACAGCCCTTATGTCAACACTACAGTGTTCTGGACATGTAACAAGCTAATATTGAACTACGGAGGTTAGTAGGACAAAAATTATAAGAAGGGAAAGGTCCGTGACATGAAATATACAACTCTTTTTTATTAGCCAGCTGACCAGACTTCATGCAGGACACAGTGAATATTGACTGTTTGAAGGAAGATAATTCCATGCTGTTGGTATTCACACAGAACAAAGAAATAAGGAAGTTCAAACTTCCACCATGCAATATGGGGTCTTATGTTAGTCCATATTTGAAACAATATGGCATCAAACTGCATTTCTGAAGACTGCCCACATTTATGCTGGAAGAAATATAACAAACAAATGTAAGAAAAATCTCACCATTTTCAAGTACTCAACTGATATGTTTGTAACAGAAATATTTTATGATGCAACTAGGCCATGGGGATGGGAATTTTATGAAATGGTTATTGAGATATGTAGGTGTGCTTCATTAGTGTCTGCAGATATTTGTGTATCACTTCAGTGTTTGTGAAACAACCGTGTAAGTACAGTCATGTATAGAGAAGTGTAAGTATTTTGTCAACCCACATGGGGGTGTTACTGAGCAAAATTACCCCATGGAAATGGATGATTCAATTACAGATAAACCTTAGACAATCTTGAAACTGTGTATGTGCATTGTAGTGACATATAATGTGTAGGATTTCTGCCCTTGGAAACATGAAAGATATTGTTTACATGGTGATGTAACAGAACAGTATATTCCAGTTCAGGACCCTGTCTTCTCACTCCATTAGTGAAGATTATTTAACGTTTTTCTAATTGAAACACATCTTCTGTCCCTCCAGTCTGCATCAGACTGGGAATGTGTTTCATATTCACAAATACACTATGTGAGAGTGTCCAAGACATTTTTCTGTAATAAGCTTGCACCTGGTTTTTTTTGGATTTCCAACAGGTATGTGCAGTGCATGTCATCTTCCTTCTTCTGGCTATAGTGGCACTGTCATTTGGTAGCAAGATCAACACACTTATATGTCATATTGTGTCAGTTCTGGTCTCCTTACTGCTACTGATGAAGATGATCTATCAGATCAACTACTTTGTGCATTCAAAGTATGATGTGAATTGTACGGTAAGTTGTAGTTGCTCACATGTAGTGGAATGGATATTATTTCAGTTACTTTTGTTAAGAATATAGTGAGTTTTTTAATTGCTATCTCATTTTTCACTGGTTTAACTGCACTACATCAAGAACCTGCTGGTCTTGAGAACTGGCTTTGGATCCAATGTATATTTCTTTTCCCAGCCATCCGGCACTTTTATTTTTTGATGCCTTATTCCATTCATTAACACATGTTAGGGCATTTACAGTTGATTTAAGTTTCACAAAAATCTATTGGAAGTTCTTCAGATACTTGTGCATTATACTGCATGTTAAAATATTTTTTTATTCATTTTTGATATGCAGTAGACTGTATTTTAAGAACTATTACTGAAATAATAGTGATTTCTGCTATAAATGTAAACATGAAGAAATATAGAAATCTTGACCATGATACTGCAACATACTATGAGCATAAGTTTAGTAAGACTTTAGTTAGAGTAGTTTAGTTTGATTTAGTTAATGCATATTACACTGATTATTTTCCTTGTTCTGTAGGAAAATGCTACTACAGGGAATAATGCGGATTGGTTTGGTCTGTACAAGAGCCATTCAGATCATACTCTGCCTGAAATACTAAAGGGGTACATAGGTAAGTCACTGAAATTCCACAGCTGTAATTACTGGCATGTCTCATTTTATGCAATTTCCTCTGCGTGATTTTGCTTTAACTTAACTTGAAGATTTACATCACTTTTCAAATTTATGCCATTTCTTTTTTAATGTGACTTGGCATAGATGGCCTGTGGGCTCATTTATTATCCTAGCAGGTAGTGATGTCACTGTCACACTATCAGTCACTTGTGTGAAATGATTACTACTTTGGTGATATAATCATGTGACTCATTTACTTTCCTCTTCAAAAGCATTGCCTGTTCTTACCAACATAGGTGAGAAACAGAAATCTACATCACCTTGTTAAATCCAAGTGAAAAATTGGTGAAAGATAATCAGTACTGAAGAGAAATTAGACATACTAAGCTAAAAAAGGTGAACAAATTGTTGACACACACACTGCAATATTAGACTTGCTCGTAGTAGCGTACACACAGTTTATGATAATGCTGATAGAATTAAACAAAGTTCTAAGTCAGTAATTAAAGTGTTTGTGTAGTAAGACTACCACAGTCATATTGAAAAGAACTGTGTCAAAAACTGTGGGTTTGAGTCTCTTACATTTTTATTGCATTAGAAGTAAGCAAATATATTGTGTAGAAATATATGTATACTGTATAGAAGTTTATATATACTGTATATATATGTATATATATATATATATATATATATATATATATATATATATATATATATAGTATATATATATATATATATATATATATATATATATATATATATATATATATATATATATATATTGCATATGTACTCTGGAGGTCTGTGTGTCCACTAGTGGTATAGTCCTATGCTATACAGGATGAGGTCAATCCCCTAAACCCCAGGAAATACACAGTCTAAATCAGAATTTTGTGTTAGATTTGTACAATTTTGATTTTTTCAACATTTTTCAGGAATGTAACCCTGGCATAAAAAAAGACCTGCTTGTATCTGCTTGATACATAGCATGGAAGCAGGCAGGGAAATAGTTCAGTCCAAGTGACAAGCACCAGCATCATACTTGTAACATGAGACAACAGCAAACCATAGGCATTTATGTTATAACTGAAGGAGTGAATCAGTCATTGATGTAGAGTGTGTGATTGAAAGTACAGATTGACAGCCCCAATATTAACACACTAAGTTTCTTTGTTTTTAAAACTATTCTGTTTAAATGGTGTGCTTTTATGATTTTACTTCCTGGTTGCTTATTAATCTGACAATAAACAAAATGAAAATAGCAGTATACAGCCACTTTTTTCCTTCATAGAACACCATCTCCATGCAGTGTTCCATCTGATTGAGACTTAGTCATACTCTTCACAAGGCATGCTGTACAGCTAATGTAATCTGCAGTGTGAAGTTCCCAAAACAAATACAAGAGTGTATTTTCTTTGACCTTTACACTGGCTGGGAAGTGCACAGCCATTTTGTGTTACTCATTGCATTACCATATTTTGGTAAATTAATGGAATTCTGTCTCAAAGTTCTGTGCTTTGAGACTTGTGAGATCCATTGTGGAGTTTGAGGAATATCTTTCCTTTCACTTGGTCTCTAAGAAGAGCAAAACTCAGCACATGTGAGATATACTGAGACACTAGTAACTGGGAAGATAGTAAACTTTCAGGCCCTTCTCTGTTCCTCATACTCACAATTTTCCTGTTAGTAAGCAAACAGATTATGTATGCCTGCTTCCTGTCTGTCTGCCTCCACCACAGATATAGGCTGCACTTGTAGAATTATATGTCGTTGTTCAGCTATGCAGATAATTGTTAGCTGTCAGCATGTTATGAAATCTGACCTAAGAATATCTGTTTCCATTTCTTTGGCAATATCTGGTTTTTGCTTTATGTAAAGTATGGTTTATGTATGTATGTTTGTATGTATAAGTGTGTGTGTGTGTACACCCAGTTGACTGCAAGAAATGGGATATGTGTGCTGACTGTTTTCCTGAAATGCTAACTCATGACATCAGATATAATGGTAATATTGCTACTGTAGTGATGTACTGATGTTGCAGGTTTGATTTTCTTGGCAACATTAATGGCTGTGGTCAGGGTTCGGCAGATACAAAAACGCCATTCAAATGGTGAACCAATTTCCCGTCCTCATATAATGTTTCCCAACATACAGCGTTGCCATGCAGATCAGGATCTCCGGACCTGTTTCAAGTATCTCCTCAATTATGGGTTCTACAAATTTGGTGTTGAGGTAGGTAAATCAGGTTTTGCAAACAAATGTACTCTTGTTTTATGGTATGGGTACCACTTGACTGAGACTGTTGTTGCCCTGCCATCAAATTTCACTTAATGCTGTGCAGAGTGTTTTTCTTACATTTTGTTAATGTATATGTCAGGCTTATTCTGGTTGGTTATTTTCCTTCCTATCTCAGCTAGTCTGCATTTATAACATCAAGCAGAAAATGGTAATACCTTCAGTACCATTAAGTGTCCATGCCCTCTGTATGAAACAGTGCTTAGCACAGGAATGTCTTTGTTACTTATCTTTTTGACTGTGTGATTTTATAGCAAAATATCCAATAGCCTCTCTGATATTGGAGTGCTATACTCATTACTTACTGGTAATGCGCATCTCAGTGGCACCAAGTAGTTATGTAGGATGTTTACCACCATCCCTTCTGAATGTTGGTACATGTCTACCAAACTAAAAGGTATCATGTCTCTGAACACTGAGTTTAATACTAACTGCCGTGCAAGCCCCATATCTCAGAAAGGATGTGTCTAATATAAGCTTATTCCTTCCACTTTTTCCGTTGGTTCATTATTTATATTCATTGTAGTATACCACTGTTTAAATGCCTTTGGCATTATATTTTAACATAAAAAATGCTACAGGGAAGCATTAATTTTATTGAATTTTGTTGTGTGTGACATGGCAGTAGATTATCACTGCATACCATTTACTGATAAAATTATTTAAGTGTTTAGAAAATGTCCTCCAACCTCATGAGCAGTTGTGTTGTGGAGAGAATAGTATGATCAGCAAGTAGCATGCTAAGGAGTAATTGCCATTTTAGCAATGCTCTTTACAGTGTATATGGTGTGTTATAATACACATCTTAAAATAAGTGTCTTTTGTTTCAGATCTGTCTGATGGCAACTGTGGCTTTGATTGGCACTCGCATGGATGTGTATGCTGTCCTGTATGGCATATGGCTGTGTGTGCTGGTCATTATGAAGCGAGAGAAGCTTGCTAAGATTTGGGGCATATATCAGATGTTTATTGTAATGCTGGTACCCATTCAGTATGCCATGGCAGTAGGTTTGCCACCTGCACTATGCGTTGGTAAGCAACTGATGTCCTAACCATGAAGGATGGATCTAGGATGAAATATAATACTGACAAATTTATCCTTTTAATATTCTTTTGTGTTTGTTCCAAAACATAGTGGAAATTTTCTTTTTTATTTAGCACAAACATTTTAAAGAGTATATGTCAAGGGACCATGAACCAAGGTACTACTTGAAGAAGGTATCCAAAAGTACTTCTTGGTTAGTTACGTGTGTGATTGTAAGATTAACTTAGTCACAGCAGACAAAAAATCTCTTAAAAGATCCAGAAGGCAGCCTGTAACCAGGAACAAGAATTTTTTATGGACAAACATCAGCAAGAACTAGCAAGAGGTGAAAGGAATAGTAGAAATAAAATTAGTACTATGAAACCGTATCTCTCAGTCTTGCATCAGAACATTCAAAGTACAGGTAACAAACAAATTGGAGTTGATTTGGCATTAAAGTTAAATCTGAATAACACTGATGTTCTATGCTTTACAGAGCACTGGTTAAAGGAGGACTATTTGAAATTAATTAATTTAGATCAGTACAAACTAGTGAGTTACTTTAGCAGGAAAATCCATAATCACGGTGGAACATGTATATACGTAAAAAAAAAAAACGTTTGTACTAAAGACCTAAACTGCTCTTAGGATATTAGTGTACAGAAGTATTTTGAGGTGTCCGTAACTGAACTAGTAGACTATGGTTACATTATTGTATGTATTTACAGATCACCTGATGGCAATTTTTGGATATTTTTAAAAAATCTTGAGTTAATAATACAGAAAATACAGTCTAGAAATAAAAAGCCCCTACTGTGTGGCGACTGGAACTTAAACTTTATGGTGAACAACAAAAAATTATAAGAACTACAAAATCTATTAGAGAGCTATAATATGATGAATACAGTAAGATCCCTGACCAGAATTACCCCCACCACTGAATCTCTAATAGATGTTATCATAACATACAAAGATATTCCAGTATTAAGTACAGCTGTTGTAGACTTGGGCCTCTCCAACCACCTCGCACAAATAGTGGATATAAATATTGGTAAAAAAAAAATAGGAAAAAAAAAACGGTTGTAAGAAGACAGATCACGCACAATAGTATTGAATAGTATCTACTATCTAAGGAAGTTTGGAATGATGTATATAATTGCTTAGATATAAACTCTTCTTTAGAAGCATTTTTAGGTACATTTTTACACTTTCAATATAGCATTCCCATATAAGACAGTAAACTTAAGGGAAAGATCAAATAAAAGGTGGCTTTCAAAGGGACTAATAGTGTCAAGTAAAAGAATGCAAACACTAAATAATCTGAAAAGATCATTTACCCTCACAAGGGAAGATCTAATCTATATAGGAAATTATCAAAGAGTATATAAAAGAGTATTAAGGGAAGCTAAAAAACAAGAAAATGATATGTATGTTATAGAGTCAACAGACAGAACAAGAACCATGTGGCGAATAATTAACAGAAAAATTGGTAAAGCCCCAGAAAATGAAGAAAAACTGGAATTGAGAATTGAAAATAAATTAATTTCAAACCCTACTGAGATTACAGATAACTGAACACACACTTCGTGAGCATTGTGAAAGAATTGGTAAAACAAAACAGCAATGGAAGTGTTTATAATTTAAAGATAAAACAATGTCCTAGTTCCATATTTATTTACCCTGTAACAGAAGAAGAAGTAATTAGTCTTACTAAGAGCCTGAAAGGGAAGCCCACTGCAGGTGATGATGACATACCTGAGAATCTAGTTAAATAATGTATGCAACTAATTAAAGGATCTTTGGCACATATTTACAATTTGTCACTGAACTCGGGTGTCTTCCCAGACATATGGAAGACAGCAAAAGTGAAACCTTTATACAAAAAGGGAGATAAGTATGACATGAAGAACTATAGACCAATATCAATAATAAATATTTTCACTAAACTTTTAGAAAGATTGATAATATCCTTTTTATATGAAAACAAGATTTTGTCAGAAGCTCAAAATGATTTCAGGTAAGGCAAATCTATTGATACAGCGGTTCAGTCATTTACTGGTAGGATTCAAAATGCCCTTGATAAATGAGTTCACACCATTGGAATATTTATTGACCTAACAAAAGCCTACGATGTATTAAATCATAATTTACTACTAGAAAAACTATTTTATTATGGTATAAGGGGCTCCACTAACTTATGGTTTAGGTCTTATTTGACACACAGAAAACAATTTATTGAAATTTGTCGAAGTGACTTGAGCAGTATGAGGGTAAATAGATATAGGTCCTCCTCCATGGAAACACGTCAAGGTGTGCCACAGGATTCAGTACTTGGTCCGTTGTTATTCCTTCTATATATTAATGACCTTCCTGTAAATATCCACAATGCAAATTTAGTTATGTTTGCCGATGATATTAATGTGTTAATTGCAGACAGTGACGAAAGTTTGCTTCAAACCAAAATTGATAGGGTGGTTGTAGAATTAGAAACTTGGTTTAACAAGAATGACCTCATGATAAATGCAGGAAAAATAGGAGTAATGTTGTTTCATAACAGACAAACACATGTTTTAGTAAAACTTTTAGTGACTTTTAACAACATGAACATGGATTACACAGCTGAAATAAAATTTCTTGGCATTAAAATTACGGATACACTAAAATGGCACTCACATGTACGGTTGCTAGCAGGTAAATTGTGTAAGGTAGTGTTAATGATAAAATCTCTTAAGGAGGTTTTGAGTCCAAATTTGATTCAAAACATTTACTTTACAAAATTTCACTCACTTCTTCGGTTTGGTATATTTTTTT
>Ga0209755_10005130_pt1 | contig 15078 bp, 11 predicted proteins | sample TergutCo191P1_FD_187301 | JGI IMG/M metagenome (GOLD analysis project Ga0209755, IMG submission 187301) | Cornitermes sp. P1 segment gut microbial communities from Petit-Saut dam, French Guiana - Co191P1 (SPAdes) (version 2) | ecosystem: Host-associated > Arthropoda: Insects > Digestive system... | reverse complement strand
CTAGAATATCAAGAAAGAAAGAATTAGAAATGTAACTATAAGACAACAAATTGGATTAGAGGAACCAATTATAAAAGAAATTGAACAGAACCAACTTACATGGTATGGCCATGTCCAAAGAATTGCAGAAGGAAGATTACCCAAAATAGCAATGAAATGGATGCTGAAACAAAAGAGAGCATGAGGAGGACCAAAGAAAAACTGGATGGAAGGTGTAAGGAAGGCCATGAATGAAAGAAACCTAAATGAAGGCCAGTGGGAAGATAGGAAGCAGTGGAGTCTAGGTGTCGGACAACGTAGAACAAGTTTTGAAACCAACACACACACGCGCGCACGCACACACACACACACTCTCTCTCTCTCTCTCTCTCTCTCTCTCTCTCTCTCTCTCTCTCTCTCCTCCCCCCTCCCCCCCCTCTCTCTAGAATAGCTGGGGGAGGGGAGTGGGGTTTTGGCACCACCATTCCAGGCAGCAGAATCAATGGGGCAGCAAAATAATATTTTAAATTTAAAAATTTAATTTGTTGCACTAAAAAATGTTTAATTTATTGAGCCATATTAGAGGAAATTCAATAAGTGGTTGTGTCATTTGTTAAAGTTTATAATTTCTGTTAGGAGTGGCAACTGTGATTACTTTCCTCAGGCACCATAGGTCTAGCTTTGCCACTGCAGACATACATTGCATTTTAATATTGTTTAGGTTTGTTTAATTCCTTATCACCTAGCTACAATCATTTATTATTTTGCAACCAAACAAGTTTATTACCTTTCTTAACAACACTATGATCATTGTGTTTTGTACAGGGATTGCTGCATTACCATGTGACTAACCCCAACACACCTTGGAAATACCTCTTCCTCACGATGGAGCGGGTGAAACAAAACTTCACACTTGTGGAAGATTACACTATCAGTGAAACAACACTGGAACAAGTATTCCTGTCCTTTGCAAAGGCACAACCTGCAAATCTATGACCACCTGACTGCACCTGTAAATTCCTCCAGTATAACAAAATTACCATAACAACTGTCTGTAAGCCTTTCCAACACTTCGCATGTCTTGACTGTCAAGTACAAGTTCTGTACCTATATTGTTTACTGACAGTTGCTGGTTTTTAGGTGCATTCATAAAATTGCAAAGAGCGTCTATTACCTTCATCATGTCTGTCTGTCTTTTTGTTTATCTGACTAGAAAGATTTTCATGAAATTTGATGTTTGTGTATTTTTCAAAACTGTCAAGAAAATCAACTTTCATTAAAATCTTACAAGGAGAACAGGTACTTTACATGAAGACCTAAGTACATATATATCATACCAAATTCCTCTTAGAATGAGAAATGTATTAGACGAAGGTTGTAAAGAATATCAAAACACACATCTTTTGTTCAGTAATGTTTCCCTAAAAAGCATGCTTTTTATGAGATAATATGGTAGAGCCAGACAGGCCACAGCTGACAGTATAACATGGCACATGCACATTGTATACATGATAACCAAGGCTACAGACATGCAGTGTATGTACGAGTAATATTTATTGCTTTTCCACTGTAATAGTGGTTACATGAACACACCTGAATGTAATGTTTATACATTTATTGTCTGTCTTGTTACTTTTTGCTTTTATTTAAAGAAATAACAAGGTGTTCGGAGTAGACCTCTGAAGACTACTTTCCTATTACATGGGTTACAAGTCATATATACATGTTTATTTGTAGTATTGTTGTTTTGTTTTAATTTGTGTAAATAATGCATTACTTATCTACAGATTTGTTATATGCTATATTTGCTGGATGTGACTTAAAGTTCTTCATCGTCATCATCATCATCATCACTGTATTTATTGGCTATTAACTTCTGGGCAGTGTTTCAAACATAATCTGTTGAAAATGTTTATGATCTAGCTCCATACCAAATTTCAGATTCCTACCTCCAGTGGTTTGAGAGTGATCAATATCAGTATGAAAACTAAAGACAGTGTTTTGGCTACCATATTAATATTTTGTACTTCACAAAAATGTTACCTTTATAAAAGTTTGTTTGTTTGCATATTTCAGAGCTCTAAATGAAGTGATGCTAATGTCACCTGTATCTCAGAAGTTTTGTTAAAAATAATTCTGACCTTCTTTAATGGACCTTGTGTTTATTTTGTATGACCCTTAGAATACCTAACTAAGACACCCCCTGTACCCACTAAGTGAGCGAAAATTATTTTAGTTAAGGTCAAATCATGCAATAAATTGTTAATTACATTACTGATATATATTAGTATCTCTCTAACATCAGTCATGGGATGTATTTTTTTTAATTTTGGATGCCTTTCATCTAGCCACTCTATATTTATGTGAGAAAGGATGTGAGGTTCTGTGGTTACTTTTCGAAACCAAAGGGATCTGCGAGCAAAAAAGTTTGGGAAACAATGCTCTAGTATAAGAAACACCGAATTTTTGTTCTTGTTAAGATTGAGGAAACTTATCATTTTTGTCATTGACTTGTCCTATAGATCCTGATATACTGGTGTTTTTATAAAACACCACATGGGTTTTAAAAGCTCCAAATTAAACTCCATTGTCGATAACAGTGAAATTCCTGAATGATTAATACGCGGATCCTTGTCATCCTACTTTGATGCATAAATACATACAATAAATAGAGTTCGTCTGCTGTTGCAATTCCTCCTTGTAACACATAAATTTAAGGTGTCAATGTAACCCAGAACACAAAGATACATATTTGGTGAATAACACAAATTGTTAAACTTTACATTATGCATGTATCCCCATCCTTTGGTTAATTACTGCCACCTAGATCGAAATATTGTTAAATCCCTGTTTTCAACCACCCTCTAACTACATCCTTCCCTTTATGATACTAGGTCATTATCACACCATAATTAATAATTTGAGATATAACAAGTACAATAACATGATTTTGTCATCTGGAATTATAGGGGTATTTCTATGTATGTTGCAAACAGATTTGAATAATTTTTGTTATTAAATTTGTAGGTCTTTTTTAAATACCTGTGCTACTTTTATGTTACAGAATTTTAGCTCCTAATATGTCCTCTTTTTTAAACCTCCTTTTCTGGTGTTATCCCCATTTTCTTATATCCAGTAAGTGGAAAATTTCCTCTTTTCTTGTGATGGATATAACTGAAGAATAAATTAAATTCTGGGAGTGCTTGCTGCCATTTGGTGCAGAATAATCAGTGGTGTAAATAACTGTTATTCCTGCAGCCAAATTTTTAAGGATTATAGAATCCTTACAGTGACTTCTTTATATATTTTAGAAGTGTTTTGTTATCTAAAAAAGTTAAACAGGAAGTCTGAAACAAAACTTACCTTTTCATGGTCGCAACACAAGAAGTAAACTGACCTTTGATGTGGAATACAGTTTTATTTCAGAAAAGTGTAGTTAATATGGGGATCAAACTATATAATCAAATGCCAGAGAGTATTAAAAAATTTGATAACTTTAAACTCTTTAAGGAGGAATTAAAATCCTTACTATTGAGCCATTCCTTTTATTCAGTTGACAAGTTTTTCATTTTTGAGTAAAATTGGTTTGTAAGGTATTTTTATCAGCTTCATCAGATTTGCATTATGATGTCACACCATAGTATTGTGTTGTATTGTTATGGTAATCATTGTTTTACCCCACCATGTAGATGATTACTCCATGATCGTTACAGTTCAAAACTTTGTGTATCAACATAATGTATGGCGCTGTACAAGTCCAACATTACATATGTAACAATAGATATGCATAATAAATTAAATTAAATTGCATTAAATTCTAGCCTTCTGTTTAAAAACGCAAAAAATTGATGTAAAAAGCATGATTTTATTTGTAATATTGTATGGGCAGAAAACATTGTCCTTGACACTAAGAGGAAAACATACATTGAGAGTGTTTGTGAAGAGGGTGCTGAGGAGGATACTTGGATCTAAGCAAGAAAAAGTAACACATAGTAAAGAGTTGCATAATTTATGTCATTCACCACCTATTACCAAGGTGATCAAGTCACAACTTTAAAATTTCTAATGCATCTTTTAAAAATGTGGCAAAGTTCAGCTGGTTTGAAATGGTACGGAGCAATCAAAAAATATAATCACAAATTAAATCTCGGCAATCTTCTGTCTTCCTGCTGATATTTAAAAACACAAAATTAAAATATGCAAATATAATTTTCCCTTTTGTTGCATATGGGTATGAGCTTGGTCTCTGCCATCCAGCGAAGAATGTGGACCGAGGGATTTTGAGAGTAGAATGCTGAGGAAGTAATTTACATCTAAGGGGAAGGAAGTAATGGGAGGCTGGAGATATACGCATGTTGAGGAGTTTTATGATATATACCCCTGTCCATATGTGATTCAGGCAGTCAGATCATTGAGGATGAGATAGAAGGGCATGTTGGTTATTGCAGGATAGGTTTTTGTTAAGAATTAACAACTACAGTAAACACATAAACGAATTTATCAAACGCCTTATCCATACAGCAGTCGTTATCTACGTCTGCGTGTTGCGGCAAGCAGCCTTGATTTTATTCAATCCGCTGCCAGTCTCAGCAATGTCACGTGTTCCGCACGGCAGCAGCTGAGGGAGTGAGATTATTTCCCTGCACAGATCATCGGTTTGCCGGGGTTACAGTTACTACTTGTAGGTCAGGAACACGTCACGGTGCTACCCAAAGATTCTGTGCTAGCTCAGTCGGGATTGGATGCTGCTAGCTGCTAGTCGTACGGCTAAGTAAGGAATACCCGGTATAGAGCTGCGTCGCTATTTCTTTTGGTGGTGGGTAGTGAATATATTACTGCCGGAAAATGCACTCCTTTTGGTAAGCAGCGTGATTGTACTGACATAAGTTGATATTCCTTTTGTTTAGCAGTGAATGCTATTACTCCTTTCGATGAGCGGTGAATGCTGTTAGAAGACAACCAACCAAAGAGCTTGAGGACGGAGACTGTCGCGAAAGCACAAGTCGACGTCCTTCGATCTGTTTAGCCATTCCTGCGTTACCACATCGCTGGACTCAATAACAGACACCTTAAACCTGGGATTCGAACCCAGAATGGTCATGTTTAAAGTCAACGTTAGACATAGCGGAAAATCTAGTCGCCTGACGTGGGTAGAGTGCAGACCGTGCCCCGTCTTGACGTGTTGTATCCTAGCATTTGCCTTACTAATGAGGGAAAAAGCACGGAAAAAAACCTTAGTCAGGATAGTCCAAAAGTGCCAGTTGGTACCGATTCAATGTGTCGACATGGCCGCCTTTTGAGGGTAGCTAGAACAATCTGTCGATCTCGATTTCCCTTCTTTAGGGGACGCGGGTCAACGCTTGGTCAGCGTATATGTCTGCCATGCTGCGTAACAAAGGTATTCTCCACACCAGCTAACTTCGAGTCGAACCTCTCAGAGACCTGATGTGGTCGGTAAAGAAGGGGACTCCCAAATCATAATGAAATTGCCTTTTACCAATATACCAAGATGCATTGGTAGCAATGCGAAGACACCTAGATTGAAGCACTTCCAATTTCCTGATATGGGAGCTATCTGCGGACCTCCAGGCGGGAACGTGTCTTCCCGTCATAGGACGGAGGAAATGCTTGAACAGCAGAACTCCATTACTTTATGGAGAGTCCACTTCTGTTCTAGAGAGATCCCAGCACTCTAGTCTCTGTGCCGCTTTCTTTCTCAAATGATTGATATGTGTCGAACAGATGGTCCCTGTATCAAGGAACACCACAAGATAATTGGCGGTATCGACCCATTGGATTCGCTGGTCGGGGTTTCGGGATGCTTCTACCGGCCTTAGTGAAGAGTATGGCGGAGTTCTTCGAAAAAACTGGTGGCGATCCTCCATTCTTTCAGCCACCGCTCTAGGTCACTGAGATATGTCTCCTTGTATTTGACGAACAGACGGGACGTGACTCGTCCGCGTAAAGAGCTAACTCGACGTGGCGGGAAAGCGAAGGCATGCCCTTAACATACAGAATGAATACGATGGGGGAAATTAATTCACTCTGAGCTATGCCAAATTGCATGTGACTACAGGTGAATGTGGCTTTTGGCAGGACGCTTCGAACGTCCTACTATTCAGGTAGGAAGATAAGATTTTGACAAAGAACGAGGGAAAATTAAGGACTGTTAGTTTGTGGAGGAGACCGTCGACCCATACAGTATCGAAATTCTTAGACACATCGAGGAAAACAGCGCCTGTTAGCTTCTTCTCGCCAGAGTTCCTCGACCCTTTCTACGAGGCAGGTGGGTAGTAGCGTAGTGCTGTGTTTGGATCTGAACCCAAACTGCTCATTGCGCAGTAGCCCAAACCCGTCTACTTCGCAGAAAATCCTGGCGAGTGGGATACTTTAGAACAGTTTGCCAATCGTGTCTAGTAGTCTGATGGGTCGATAAGACGAGGGCAGCGCCGGATTCTTCCCGGGTGTCAGGAATGAAAATACGTCGGGTGTTTCCAAGCTGCCGTGAAGTGCTGGGTTCGAAAAATCGCGTTAAATTACGCAACGAGGAGGGAGACGACTCTTAGTGGAAGATGCTTCAAGTGCCTGTTCGGTATATCGTACGGACCTGGTGCCTTGCGGACTTTGAGACTCCAAATGGTTTCTTGAACCTCCGAGGTGTTTGTTATCTTAGGCTCACTTGCGGGAACGAATGAGTATTTTCGCATGACCTCATTAACCACCTCAATGACTGTCACAACTTGCAGTGTAGGTCCCCAATACGCAAATAAACATTTAATAGTTTGACATTTGTCCACGTTCTGTATTTGTATGTTATGCTTTATTCTCTCGGTAAGAGGCGATATTTCCCCAAACACATTAGGCAATTGGTCTTTCTATAGTGATGTCCCGCTTTTTCTGTGAGCTGAAACCCGAAGTTAGTGTTTCTTTTATTAAATGAGTCTTAAGCTTCAAAGTTTCAAAACATCGAATTAAAATATAAAAAAGCAATTATATACCACTGTTTAAAGTAGCAACAAACGCGGTTGTTTGAAATGGACAACAGAAGGAAGGCTGCAGAAATACGTGAAGCACGACTTTTATACTTATTATTTTGTTCACATTTCACTACATGTTTTACCCAGCCAGATCAGGTAAAAGCTATAGTGAAACTAAGAAGCTTTTAACGTCTACTTTTCAAAAGTAAGATGTTGAATCCAGGAATTGTAGAGATAGATATAAGAACTACCTCCTTAAGCCCTTTTGCAGAATTGCGAGAAGCGAATCTTAGATTCGTCATGTCTGTCTATCCGCTGGAACAATTCGGCTCCCACTTGATGGATTTTCTTGAAATTTTATACTTGAGCAGTTTTCGAAACTCGGTCGAGAAAATTCTAGTTTCATTAATATTGGTCAAGAATAATGGGTACTTTACATAAAGACCAAAATACATTTTTCATCATATTTCGCTCATTTGTTTTTAGACTGAGAAATATTTTAGAACATGAAAACAAACTTTTTATGCTCAATAACGTTTTTCAAAAATCGTGCCTTTAATGAGATAATGAGGAAAAATACTGTAGAGCCGAGTATGCTACAGTGATAATATGGCACGTGCGTTTTGCATGCTGCATACCTAATTCTACAAATTCACACTGAGAATGCTGATTTTTTTCCACTGAAACAATGGTTGCACGAACACACCTCAGCGTCACGTTATAAGTACATTGCCTGTCTTGAATTCGCAATTCACGGAATAAATAGTGTGAGAGTGATTGGCTGTCTTGTTTAAATTTATTTAAAAAAAAAGGCCCAGCCAGCCCAGGCGCCTCGTCCCTACACCTAAGGCCCCTGCACAAAGTCCCCGTGCTTCAAACCACAGTCGCCCGGTCAAATTGGTCTGGTCTACGATAACCAACAGGTGTATCCCGTCACAGCAACCTGCAACTGGGCATGAACACTACACATCACCTTCTTCCTGTGGTTGTCACTGATAATCCCAATCGTTGTTCGCTACTCTGTCATAATGGTATTTAATAATCAAGTACCTCGTTTGATGGGTAAAAGTGTACTTTCAACAATGAAAAAATGCACGTTCATTTCCACAATTAATTTCTTTTCGCGCCTTTGCAGTGACATCTTTGGACACATAACAGAAATAGTGGCGGGCTAACGGGGCGCTTATTTAAATTCTTGGCGCCAGGTGTCAGTGGAATTCCATTTTTTAATTGCCTCAGTGTCGTGTGGTGTAAGTACTAATCCGCGCTTGTTGCCACAGATTACAACCGCACCACGTCTAGACTAGATAATCCGTGACTACTTCAGGTTTAATGTTCTTGTAGCCTTGTGTTCGGTAGGAGAGGTGAGTTTGATGGTGCACTGAATCCGTTTTTATGTTTACCATCCCGCAAGAGTTGTATAATATATTAATTCTAAAATATAATTATGTGTTACAGTAATATATTTGTACGTAGTTTATTAGTATATGAACTTTACAGGATACGGTGTGATTGGTGACATGCTCTGTCGGTTCCATAACCTATACAGTATTATTGCTTATGTTTCAGTGCCAGAATGGCGCCCAAAGGAAATAATATGATCCCTAATGGGCATTTCCATAAAGATTGGCAGCGATTTGTGAAGACTTGGTTTAATCAACCTGCCCGGAAATACAGAAGGAGGCAGACAAGAATTAAGAAAGCCCGGGCCATTGCTCCTAGGCCCGCGGCTGGGCCTTTGCGTCCGATAGTGAGATGCCCAACTGTTCGGTACCATAGAAAGTTGCGCGCTGGAAGAGGATTCACACTGGATGAAATTAAGGTTCGTTTGTTTAAATTTGCGTTGATGATTAGAAGTGTAGTGTGCAGTATTTTGTACATCTTCAATTTTGTCTCACATCACAAATGTCTCAATCAGGGAGCAGGGCTGAATGCTGGCTTTGCACGATCAATCGGTATTGCTGTTGATCACCGGCGTCGTAACAAGTCTGTGGAGTCTTTACAACAGAATGTGCAGCGTCTGAAAGAATATAGATCCAAATTGATCCTCTTCCCCATACATCCGAACAGGAAACTGAAGAAGGGAGAGGCTACAGTGAGTAAAAATTTTGTTACAGCGTGACATTGGATCATTATATGGCTGTAATTGTCGGTATTGTTGATGTTTTGAATAATATTTTCAGGAGGAAGAGAGAAAAGTAGCAACACAGTTGAAAACAACAGTAATGCCAATTAAACAACCTGGTGTCAAGTCTAAGGCCCGTAAAGTGACTGCAGAGGAGAAGAAATTCTCAGCCTTTGCAACACTACGCAAAGTGAGTTACTTAGTGACTAAAGTGTGAACTTAATCCTACTCGTCACATAAAATATACACTTGACATTTTTCCTTGCATGTTATTTCTGATATTCTACAAGCATGTTTCAGCCTTCATGTTGTGTGCATTATATTCTGCTACCTTTCAAACATTTGCGTTCTTGTTTTAACTTTTGTAGGTGATGCTGGATAGCATGCGTAACTGTTTTTATTGTGCTGTCCTGATGAGTGAAAAAGTACTTCATATTTTAAATTTTAACCATTGAAAATTAACTGGACTTAATGAAATTCAGTTCCATTTCTTGAGATGGGAAGGATCAAGTATTACACATTCTATTATACCTGTTTGTATAAGTTGCAAAGAGCACTTACTGACTTCAGTGTGTCTGTCCACCCACATGTTTTGATGCGGCTCCTACTGAACATATTTGCGTAAAATTTGATACTTGAAACTTTTATGAAAGTCTGAAGAAAATCCAAATTTGGTTAAACTTGGACCAATACCATTCACTTTACACAGAGACCTAGTACAATTATATTGTTTACAGTAGTACAGAATATTTTGTAGTTCAATGGCAGTGTAAAGGGAGCCCATTTCAGCATATACTTGGCAACACTTCCTGGTGTTATATTGCTGACAATGTCACGTGGCTCAGCAGTGCTCAGTATTTTTATATTGTTTACAGTGGCGTGTTGCTCATTAATATGCAACAGTGTTGTGTTTGCATGGAAACTTTGGTTATGCAAATGTGCCACATTGCTGTGTTATATGTACATTGGCAGTCATGTTATACCATTAGTTAGAACATGGTCCACATACAACAACATTGGTTGGCAAAAAATAAATTATCACTCCCTGTTAAAATTCAGTATGATTCTTATAGTTTTGACATTGGTGAATCCGAATATGACAGCCAAATTGCCTTACCACCCGCCAGTGTTGAGGAGAATTAATTAAATTAAAAATTTATGTTTGTAATAAAGCAGTACTATGTTGGTTTTTAATTAGAGTATACAGTGTCTCTTTATATGGTTTCCTAACTACAAAAAAAAATTCATCATTAAACACTCACTTCGTATTCTTTTGCCTGTTTTATTCACCAGTTGGTGTCTCCATTGTAAGACTCCAGAAGTAGGAAGCCAACATATTTTGACTCATTATCCACTTTATATCTTTTCCATTTGGGAAATGTTCTGGTGGAAGCTTTCGCCATGTTTATTGGAGACCACCCCCATGTTTTCAGGGAAAAAGTTAAAATGGGAATGCATAAAAAGAAGGTTCAGTGACATGCTACACCCCTTAACACTGTATGATGAAATTAGGTCCTGCAAAATTTAACTGTAATTTTCCACTTTTTTATTGCCTAGAAAGTTTCTGTGGACGTCTTCGAATGCCTCCCAGGCTCTTCTTTCAGTAGCAATTAATTGGCCTCTTTTTCTTTCTTTCTTTCTTCTTCCCTGTAGTGGCCTTTTCTCCCTTTGCTGTCCCTTTCACATAAACAGCAGCAGAATTTAGTGTATCCACCTTGCAGCTTAGCATTGCTGTGACTTTCAGGTCAGCACATATATTCCACTGATGTTCTTGGTAGCATATTGTTTTGCAACAAAACCTGAAGGTTCGCATACATTTCTTTGTTGTGAATTGTATGAACCAGTGGGATAGAAGGGAACATATTTCCACTGTGGAGTAACACTGCCTTCAAACTAACCTTTGGTGAATTAGTGATTAACCTCCATTGCTCAGGGGTGTGTTCAAGTTGCAGTTCTTCCATTAATTCGTGGTGGTTATTGCAGTACACTAGATCCCCATCCATTGAGTAATACATCCCTGTGTTTGATAGTCTCTTCGTTTAAATTATATTATTATGCTTAATTTCAAGAAGGTTCCACATCTAAAGTGGTGATCCAAAGAGCTGAGTCTTTGTTTTTGAGAGGTCCGAATCCTAAACTAAATTATTTAATTCTGCCTGAGCAATAAGGTGTGACTCTGAAGTGTCACGTGTTGAAAAGTCTGGGTCTGCATTCTCGCCGAGTCCTGTACCTTCTGGTGACACCTATTCCGATTCTGAATCTGAGTTAACAGAATAAGATTTCAGTGGCTTGGGCACTGGCATTGAATCATCAAGCGGAACGGGGCTTAAAGCAGAGGGTATAGTAAGATATTCTATATTTCATCCTTGGAAAATCAGGAGAAACTAGTGATCTTGGTCATGCAAAAATAGCAGTCATTTGAGTGGTCTTGAGGGTCATGCCACAACATTAGAACAGCAAAATATATTGATTTGTGGGTTCCTTGAACCAGCCTGCCAAAGTCCTTGAACATGACCTGCAGCAAATTTTCAGCACTCAAACCATATCTTGATCTCTGATCTTACAACCAAAATACATCATAAGCTCTTCTCACGAGTTTGGACAGTGGCTTCCTTTGTGATTTTAGTACCACTTCACTGCAAATGTGGCAGATGCTATTCAGCTTATTTTGACAAGAATGTGACATGTTGCACACAAGAAAAATACTTTTGAAACAAAGAGGGAAATTGTCTTTTGCACTGGTACAACATTCAGGATGAATGGTGGAATAAGACTGAGGTTTTGAGGTATGGGTCCGCAACATATTATTGTGCAAAACTTTATCACAGACATTTGATCATGCCGAAATAATATTTGAGCAACAATATGTCACAGCGACTAATTAAATAAGTTATCAATTGGTATCATCCAAACGGAGGATAGCGTAAACATTTTATTTACACACTCGAATTTGTGAACCTATTCCCAATGGAAATATGTCAAAATTATTTCAGGGTGGAAATTTATGTCGATCGGTGTAATTGAACAAGACGTTAGGTGATGAGTAGCATGTTCAAGAAAGGAATGTTTTGAGACAGATGAAAGTTAAATACAAAGTGAAAAATAATGTTAACTGAACATCACATTCATTTCTGTATTTATGTAAATCTAAACTTTGTGTTCTGAGTATGTCTACACGTAATGACATTTTGATTTTAGTAAGGTATAGCAGTTTAGTAAAGTACAGTTGGTCACTGAAAGTAAAACTTGAATATGGTGAGGGCGTGTGGTTATTTAGGTAGAATGAGTAGGTTGTGTAATTTCTGTTAACAGCAAATGAAATTTGGAAGTTCATTGCCATATGGGCAGTGAACTCTTAAATTGCTCAGCATTCTGCACTGGGGTAGTTTTTATCTCAGGTATACATTTCAAGGATCCAAGATAGTATAGTCAGTACAGTGACATGGTTATGGGCTGTGTGGTCTGGGGATTATTTCATGGCAGGGGAAAGAGCTTTTGTTCTTCAGAACATACAGGTAGGCTCTGGGCCCCAGAGTACTGGAGTTCAAGCAGCTGGGGCAAGGTTGAATACCTCCATCTAGTGCAGAGGTTAAGAATGAATAGAGCTGTACATATGCCTGCATTGTATGCCTTCCAGGCATGCACAGGGACATTTGCCTTTGCAGAAGTTTCTTACATTAGAATTGTGACTTGGGAATACTTTACAAGTGTTGTTTCTTGAAACCCTAGTAGCATCACTGTTCCTAAACTGATTAACGTAGCAATGAATCAAGAGGGTCACTTCTTTGTTAAAGACATGCGTTTAATAATGAGTCATAAATTGTCATCATCTAGCTATCATGGAGTTGGGCCACTTGTTGACCCATTCTGGTCTCACACATCCAGAAGTCTCTTCAGTGGTCTTCCCTTGTACCTTCTTCTAAAAGCTTAGTTTTGATGGGTCGTTTGTAGTGGACATACAGGTAATTGAGAGGTTGTGATCTTGTGTTCAATTTGGAAACTACTAGCCATTTTTAGTAAAATTTGCTGTTTTGGGATTTGTGCTAGGAGTTTGATACAGTGTTTACTTAATATGAATGCTGTATCAAGGTTTAAAGGCCATTCTCAGTACTTATTTGTATATGTCAAGCATTATTATGGTTGCCAGTATGTTTTAGTGTTTCAGAAAACTGTGTGTTATTCATAATGTTCGTTCAGATCTGACAGAGTACTTTGCCTTAAATCAGATCATCATTTTGTATGGTGAATATTTAACATAACACATAAGAAAATATGTGGCTAAGTTCAGAGCATGCAATGGGTTTTTGTCATTAATAGACACAAAGGCCAAAAAAGGTGCAGAATTGTAAAAATAACATGTTTGGAAAGTGTACTTCAAATTGGAAGCTTAGTTGAAATAATTCTGTGTGAAGTAAATTACTATTTCCATTGTTGTTATAGGAATTGAGTGTCACGTATAGTACACTGTTGATAAGTGAGTGTACTAGAGGGTACGGACTCTTGTGCAGTAGGGAGTCAGGTGTAATGTCATATGCTGGTTTACTACCTGTTGTCAAGAATGTACTATACTGAAGTCTGTATTTATTGTTTTCTTGGGGGCATGTTTCATTTATATGCTACTCCATGTACAGTGATTTGTCTTCTGATGTTTCATTGTTGTTTGCATAGGCTCGTACTGATGCCCGACTGATTGGAATAAGAGCCAAGCGACTGAAGGATGCAGCAGAAAATCCTGATGTTGTGCCAAAGTCTGGCAAAGAAGGCAAGAAAAAGAAGTAAACTGACCAGATTGTTGCATTTGGTTTGAAAATAATGCTTTGTATTGTATAAAATAAATCTCTGGAACTTTGAATGTTGTTTATTTGAAGCGAACTCCCTTTTAATAGACTTTGGTGAAAATGATACTGTTACATGTATTGTCCTGTTTGTGTATTTTTTGTGATCTTTATCCTCAAATTTTACTGTAGTTTAGACCGTTTATGTCCAGAATGTAAGATGTACATCAGGGGGTCACAAAACTTGCACACACAGGTGCACGTGCAACTATCTGGCCTTTGCTCTCCAACATATTTATATAAAAAAAATTTCAAGACATGCATCACATTTTAAAGTAATGTCACAGCTATGAGTTGTGCCTGTAGCACTGAGAATTTACTGATGATTCAGCTATCCTGCATAACTCTTTCCATAACTGTCTAAGTTGAAGGTCAGAAGCGCTGCCATGCTACTGATGAATTAGTAAGTCAGAGGAAGTAGAAGTGTAGCACATGTTGATTTTCATGTGTGATTGTGTTCTGTTTGCAATTGTGATATTTTAACTTGCCATTAAAATGAACAGACCTGGCTGAAGTAAGAAACCATGTATTCGTAACATCCATCTTGAGTGAAAGAAAAATACTGTTGTATTGAAGTCAAATGGAATGGAGTTTGTATCTTGAGTAACAGCAGTTGTATGCTTTAAAATACAACAACGAAAGGCATTTTCAAACAAATGACAGTTCTTTTGACCAAAATTATTTTTCTGTTAGTGAACATGAAGAATAAGGTTAGTGACTTAAAGCGTGAAACTAGTTTCACAATTTATTATTAAAAAACAGGAGAAACCTACCAGTTACCATGTTCTTGCCAAAAAGAAAGAAGTCATTTCAAATAAACAGCAGTGTGTGCCATGAATAGTTCACAGTTGCTAGCCAATGTTGTTAAAAGCATGTAAATGTAAAGTTCTCCCTATAACATGCCATGAGGGTACAGATAGGGAGTACAGTTTTACTCTGTTCTGTCCTAAACTCAGCACTAGATGGAGTGGGTGGTTGGTGTGATACCCTGGTTTCTTTACCACCAGGAAGAGCCCTAGTACCCACTGGAGGAGGCTAGATAGGCCCTATGGATGGTCTGGTCCCCACTGGGAATTGAGCCCTGGACCATCCGAACTGTAGCAAGTAACTATACCAACTACACTAACCTGGCCCCACAGTTAGAAGAAGAGTTCAAGATATA
>Ga0209755_10005129_pt1 | contig 15080 bp, 14 predicted proteins | sample TergutCo191P1_FD_187301 | JGI IMG/M metagenome (GOLD analysis project Ga0209755, IMG submission 187301) | Cornitermes sp. P1 segment gut microbial communities from Petit-Saut dam, French Guiana - Co191P1 (SPAdes) (version 2) | ecosystem: Host-associated > Arthropoda: Insects > Digestive system... | reverse complement strand
CCAATAACCAATATTATTGATAAAAGAATATATGATTTATCCCAAATAAAAAATATATTTAATGATAATATTATTCTTAAAAATGATAAAATATTGGGAATATTTATTACTTTATTCTCTCTAAACATTAATAATTACAATATACAAATATTCATATATTGTCAATTATACATTTTCAAATCTTAGGTGGTATTGCACATAACGGTATATAAGCGCCCTGATCTGCTTTGTTGATGTAGTATGTTACTTTGTCGTTTTCTATCTTTCTTGTCAATCCGGGTGTAGCTGAGGTATTGAAATAGCCAGCAACATCTCCGTTAAGATCAAGATAGTATTCACCTGCTCCACCAGTCGGTACAGTATATGTACCAGCTACGTTAGGAGGATTACAAATTGCGCACACACAGTCGCAGAATGAAGGTGTAGCTGCACCGCAATGTAAAGAACAATTGTGGTTACCCGCTGTTTGGTTTGTTCCATTACATGGGCAAACAGGAATTTCACCAGTCTTTTCAATGTAAATCATTATAATACGATGATCTGCACCACTGCCTGCTGAACCAAGGCGAATATTACCGCTAAAGCCTGCAGGTATTTCCTTTTCAATCTTGAATTCCTGGAACTGATTTCCATTTCCTGTTATTCTTCCAAAATCAGCCCAACCTGTTGTAGCTTGTACTGCAAATTCTGCAGTATAGCCAGCTTCAAGAATAATACCATAGATATATATCTTGTAGATTGATGTACTCATGTTTAGACCAACACTGCCTTCGCCTGTTAACTTAAGATCCCATGTTGAATAGTCATTACCTCTTCCGGTAATATTTATTCCTTTACCGCCAATGGAAACTGTATGACCGCCACCTGCATTCACAAATGGATCAGAGGCTGACACTGTACCTGATTTATCACCAATCCAGTCTCTGGAATCCCATACCTTGGTAGCGCCAGTTGTTGGTTCCCAAGAACCAATAACAGTTGCATCCAGATCACCGTCTTCAGGATTTGGAACATTCTTACCTGCTGTGGTTGGGAACATACCAGTTGTGATTGTTCTTGTCGCTGCATTGTAAGAGTTAACACCTGAAATTGTTCCTTCATTTAATGTAATTGTAGGAGCAGTCATTGCACTGGAAAGATTGAAACCAGGTTTGGGTGAAACAACAATATTCGCATAATATGCTGTGTTGGTTGCAAATCTTCCGTTTGCAGGAAGCGCCGGAATCCATGTAACAGTACCATTAATCTGAGCATTAGAAACGGTTGTCGGTGCTCTCCAGCCTGAAAGAGGCTTTGCCATATCAAGTGCAATAGCCGTTACAGATATATTTCCTGCAATAGTAATTTTTATCGATTCGATTTCTACATCAGTTGCCGGAGCTGCACTTGCACTTCCAGTCTCATAGCGAAGAATTAGATAAGTAAAATTATCAGCATCACCTGCGTTGGCAAGACCTAATGCTGAACCCGTTGCGAAATTATCTAATGTATCAGCTGCCGGTGAACTTGTTCCGTTCCAGTTATTGGATACTGTAGCGTTACCAATAAAGTATTGGAAATTTCTTGCCGGAGTTGCTTCGCCAACCGCTGTTCCTGTAGCGGCTATATCTACAGTAAGTCCAGCAGGTGCAGCCGCTAATCTTGCAGCCTGTTCAGCTGTAAATTTAAAGACAAGTCTTTCACGATATGTATCAAATGTAGCTTTAATTGCTGTTTTATCAGCTCTAAGTGTTACAGTAGGTACACCAATTCCCGCTACATCAGGAGTCTTGTGATCGTTTAAGTTAACAAAGAAATAATTGTCTGTGTCGGCACCAGGTATTTGATAATTATTTGCAGCAACTAAAGGATCAAAGCCAAGAAAATTCGGGCATTTATCTTTTCCTAAAGTACAAGTAAAATCACGGCATTCCGGATTATCACAAGGCTGCGGTATTTCTATAGGTGTGTTAGGAATTAAGAGGGTAGCTGATTTAATTTCATTGATACCTTCTACATATTGTATAACAATTTTCCTCTTTGTAATCGAAGGGTCTATCCAATTTGCATAATCTTTTAATGCTTTTGTAAGATCGATCTTCATTGTTGCACCAGTAAATTCATACATTGATGCACTTAATGCCTGCTGGTTCCATCTGCCGTAAGTGTCGCCTTTGTCATTGCCGACTTCAGCGCCCCAGATAATCTGTACTGTGCCTTTCGGAGTTGAGTAACCATCATGACCTTCAAGGTTAAGAACCAAGTATCTGGCTCCGCCGAATGAGTCATTTTGATAACCTAAATCTTTCGCACCGGCAGCAGTACCTTCATCCCAAAGTATACCGGCAACCGCCCAGCCTTTCTGGTAAGCCTGACCGCCTCCGATGTTAAATCCTTTGTCGAGCGCTACTTCTTCATATGTCTCAGTGTCTTCAACAATGGCTACATCTATACAGCCGACAAAGAAAACAGAAAGTGAAAGCGCCAAGATAAGCGCTACTATCCATGAATTCTTTTTAAACATAATTTATTCTCCTCATAAATTAATTTCTCTCCCAACGGGAGATTTATCTCTTCCCTCATCTCCTAAATTAGAAGTAGAAGTTAAATCCAAACGGAATCTTGAATGCAAACTGTCCGTCATTCTGATCATGTTCATCAATGATCTGTACGCCGACCCACATTCTCATGCCGCCCATCGGTACCCATACGTACGGATTGATAAACCAGTTGTATACCATGTCCGCATCTTTATTCGCCTGTTCAAGTCCTAAACCGGCATGGAAGAAGATTGTCATCTTGGGAAGCTTGTAGCTGGGAAGTATTCCTACTGTAAAACCAACCTTTTCGTTCTCTACACCCTCTTTCATTCCGCCGAACTCTGTTCCAAAACGTACTTTGAGGTTGAAGGGATCTGTTATTGTTGTCATGTTAATACCGCCTGCGAGTTTAATCGCGCCCATGGTGTCTGCCTGGTTGTAGCGCGGAAGATTTACCTGTCCGCCAAACTCAAAAGCAAGCCCGCGTACGATTTCACTTGAATAGAATGCTAAATGTATTGTTGCTATATCATCGCCGTCTTTCTGTTTTTCTTTTGCAAGTCCGCCGTTTCCTACTGCTGCAAATCTAATTGTTCCCACTTCTTCAATTTTGAATAAACCGTAAATCTGCATGTTTGCAAGTTTGTCTGATACTTCTCCTTCAGAGTCAAAACCTCTGAAAAGCACATTAAGCTGAAGCATGTCTGTAGGATAAAATGAAAGCTGGAAGTTAAATGAGCCGATGCCGTCAAATGCGCCATAATTCAATCCGGCGTTTCTGTACTGCATCGCAAGGCTTCCGTTGTAGTCTGAAACTGCTGCTACAGAGTTCTTTGCTTCACCTGTAAAGCCCCAGCCGATGATCTGCGGAAAGCCGCCTTCACCGTCGCCGTCTTTACCAATTCTAAGTCTGAAGAACTGGCTGGGTCTCCACTGTAACCAGCCCCACAATTCTGTTGAGTTGAATGTGTAGACCATTCTTCCGCCTGCTGTGCCGTCGCCGAACAGTAAGCTTAACTTAGCTTCTTTGTAGCTGCCATCATAGTTTCCGCCCAACATAATGTCTCTATCATTTATGTTAGTGCCGCTAAACAGCATTGAGCCCATTTGCAACTGCCCTCCAACTGTCGCTTCTGCAAAGGCAACGCCTGTGATCAATGCACAGAATGCCAAGACCACAATTAATTTTTTAAACATATTTCTTTCCTCCTCAAGAGCTTTTTCTCCCATACGGGAGTTTGTTTATGCCAAGGGACGTTTAACATAAGCATTTTTGGAAAAATTGGACCTAAACCAAATAAGTCAAAGTCACGTATAAGACATTCGTCCTGGTAGGGAAATTTCCCTATGGTAGTTTTTGAGGTGTCTGGCAGCTACGCTATCTGTGGTGTTGATTTTTTTTCAGCGGCGCTACAGGTAGCGTTAGCTGTCGATAATTTGGAAATATTGCTTGATATTTACATTTTTTTATTTTCGCATTTTATTCGCCGAAATTTGCCTTACTATTCATAATGTTTTGCGGGGAATTTGGGGGAAATGAGGGGAAAAAGTACAAAAAAATCAACTTTATTCCTCATTTTCGATAAAGCGCCCTGCACGCTCGCGCAATAAGTATATATATGTTTGTTCAAATAAAACTGTGCAAGCAAAAACAAAAATTTTAAGGAGCGCATTATGAGTGTGTTTGCTTTTATGCCCTGCGGGGCGGGCGGAATCATTGTCCGGGTTGAGACGGATATACGCAGGGGACTTCCCGGTGTTGATATTTCAGGGCTTGCGGAAGGAGCAGTCCGCGAAGCGCGGGAAAGGGTGCGGGCTGCATTTCGAAATTCCGGCTTTAGTTTCCCGGCGGACAGGATTTTAATCAATCTTGCTCCGGCAGGTTTAAAAAAAGAGGGCGCGTCGCTTGATTTGCCCATTGCTCTTTCTGTTATGGCGGCGGCGAATGCTGTACCTATTTCAGGAGACATTCTTGTTATGGGCGAGCTTGAGCTTTCAGGCAAAATACGCCCCGTACGCGGAGTGCTTGCGGCAATGTCCGCAGGTATAGCCGAAGGCATTAAAGAATTCATTGTTCCTGCGGAAAATGCCGGAGAAGCTGCAATTTTAAAAGATGTGCGTTTTACTGCCGCAGAAAATTTGCAGGGCGCAGTGCATGCGCTTTTTATCAGAGAAGAAAAAGGCGCGCTTCCTGAACCGCTTATCAATGCGATTGATTCAATATCGCGTAACGCAGCAGGAATAAACGGCGATGCTGATGTTGATTTCTGTAATGTCCGTGGACAGGCGATTTACAAACGCGCTTTGGAAATTGCTGCTGCAGGCGGACACAATGTGCTTGTCTTTGGTCCGCCGGGCGCGGGAAAAACAATGCTTGCGCGTCGAATTCAATCGATCATGGCGCCTTTAACGCCTGCTGAAGCTGTCGAAGTAACGCGTCTCCACAGTCTTGCAGGACCGCACAATCATGATTCATCAGCTCGTTTTATTGACAGGCTGATCACTAAGCCGCCGCTGCGCGCGCCGCATCATACAGCAAGCGCTGAGGGCATCCTCGGCGGAGGGCGAATCCCGCGCCCCGGTGAGATTACATTAGCTCACTTTGGAATGCTTTTGCTGGACGAAGCGCCGGAGTTTAGAATCAATGTTTTGCAGGCGCTCCGCGAACCGCTGGAAGACAAGGTAATCAGCATAGTAAGAGCGGACGGACCTGTAAAACTTCCTGCAGAATTCCAGCTTATATTGACAGCGAATTCCTGCCGCTGCGGACGGCTTGGTATGCGCGATAGTGATAACACCGGCGGAGTATCGTACAGCTGCCTTTGTTCACAAGATGACATAAACCGATACTGGCGCAAATTCGGCGGCGCTTTACTTGACCGAATTGAAATAAGGGTTGGTGTACTGCCGCCAAAAATCGAAGAAATGAGCGTAAAGCCTGCCGCAGCCGGAGAAAAATTGACCGAAGGGTCAAGTGGTATTGCAAGCCGCGTACTGACGGCAGTTGAGATACAACGCCGCCGTTTTAAAGGAACAAATATACGCCGTAACGCAATGCTGCCAGCCGGTAATGCCGCGGAAATGTGCCCCATGAGTGAAAAAGCGGAGAACGCTTTTCATACGGCAATCTCAAAACTTGGGCTTTCAGGCAGGGCTTACCACGGGATTTTACGGACGGCAAGAACCATCGCCGACTTGGAAAGCAAGGATATTATCCAAACAGAACATATTTTAGAAGCCGTCCAGTACCGGCGGCTTGGAGATGACCCTTATGACATTATGTCAATTTAAACGTCAATACAAACGTCAATACATTTGTATTGACAAATTTATTAAGGAGAGTTATAATGAAGAAGAAGATAGAATTTGAATGGGATGAAAAAAAGAATGCACTCAATATAGGGAAGCATGGGGTTTCTTTTGAGGATGCAATAATGGTCTTTAAAGATACAAAGCGCTATGAAACGTATGACAAAGCGCATAGTTTCTTTGAAGACCGGTGGAAAACTGTTGGGGTAAATAACACAACAGTTTTAAGCGTAATTTTTACGGAGATAGAGGAATCAACTCGAATTATTACAGTCCGTAAAGCAAGCAAAAGTGAAAAGGAGAAGTATTTTTATGGGTACAGTACGATTTACACTTACTGACGACTATCAGCCGTCAGAAGAATCACTCAAACGTTTGGCTGCCCTTGAAGACAGACCAATAGATTACAGCGATGATCCTTACCAAACCAAGGAAGAATTGGAAGAAATGAGGCTTTTAGCAATCGAAAAACGCAAAAAAAAGCGGATGTTTTCACTTCGGCTGCAAAGTTCAACCATTAGTTGGTGGAAATCCCTGGGAAACGGTTATACCAGTATAATGGCACGCCTGTTAGACGAAGCAAAAAATCACCCGGAATGGGTAAAAATGTGTTTGTAGCCGGTTAATCCGGCACCGAAGAGATCAGTTCCGGTATCGCTTCCAGGACAGCGTCGCTGATTTTTCTGCCGCGGCTTGAATGACCTATTTTACGATCGGGGCGAAGAGAGCCGTGAAAATCGCTGCCTTCGGTAACATAGAGCCCCAAATCCCTGGCAAGAGCTTCCAAACGGCGGCATGAACCAGGCTTTGCCGTGGGATGCCAGGCTTCAAGACCAGCAAGCCCCATGTCTTTTAGTGTTTTTATCATGTCGGGAAGCCGCCCCCATGCAATGAAAAGCGAAATAGGGTGAGCAAGAATAGGAATTCCGCCCGATTCGCGTATCAATGTGACAGCTTCGTCAAAGGAAAGCCCGTCTTTTGGCACATACAAAGGCTTCCCAACGCCTAAATAGCGGGCAAATGCCTGCTTTACGTTCTTTACTATCTTATGTTTTATCAAATAAACGGCAAAATGAGGCCGTCCAAGCGATTCATTCTTACCTTTTTCTCCGGCAATTGCCTTTAATTCATCCCATGTAGCTTCGATTCCTGCCTTGTCGTCAGAAATTGTCAGGCTTAACTCATGCATCCTGTCAAGAATTTCGCGGTTACGCTTTTCCCGCCGCTGCGCAAGCCCTTCAATAGCGGTAATAAAAGCCTGACTCGGTGATTTCAAGCCCAAACCAAGCAGATGAAACTCACCTCCGGGACCAAGTCCGGGTGCGCCATGAAAATTATCGTGCGAATTGCCGCACGCAGCTTTACTTCCTCCCCAGTTGATGTTTACTTCAATTCCCGGAATAAAGCGAAAGGCATTTCCCTTTGCATTTTCCTGCTGTGCAGCAGCTTTTGCGCTATCCAAACCCTTAATAGTGTCATGATCGGTGAGCGCAAGGGCGCAGATTCCTTGTTTAACAGCCTCTTTAATCAGCAAATCAGGTGATAATTCGCCGTCTGAAACATTTGAATGTGTATGTAAATCAACCATTTACCGTAATTATATATTATACCGATAATGAAAGGAAGCATGCCCTTTGCTCATTGATATTTTGGTAAAATATCGTTAAAATAATAGTACATAGGGAGTTTTTGCTGATTTAAGGACGGTTTACGGGTGTTTAATTATACATTGTCAAATGGAATTATTGTCTCTCCGGGTAAAAAAGTACGCGCCGGTAAGGTAGGAATCAAAGGTGATAAGATTGATTCTTCTGCAGGCGGCGGCGTAAAAATCAATTTAAAAGAAAAATCCTTTGTATATCCTTCCTTAATTAATACTCATGATCATTTACAGGGAAATTACCGTCCTCCTGTCGGTCCGAAAGAAGGAAATTTTTATCTTACATGGCTGCCATGGGATAATGATTTAAAAGCATCTGATACTTTTAAGGAACGTTCTAACTTGAGCCGCGAAGATCTTTACGCTCTTTCCGGCTACAAATGTCTTTTCTCAGGCGTAACAACGGTAAACGATCACTTTCCGCATCAATTAAACAGCCAAATACTTCCTGCCTTGCCTGTCAGAGCTATCGAAGAATATTGTCTTGCGCATGAATGCACTTCCTACGATTTAAAATGGGGAGACGGCATAGAAATAGAGCATGAAAGAGCTGTAAAAAACAAATGGCCATTTATCACTCATCTTTGCGAAGGCTTTGACAAGGAAGCAATGAACAGCATTGATACGCTCGAAAAAATGAATGTCCTAAATAAAAACTGCCTGTTTATTCACTGCATTGCTTTCAGCGATGAAGATATTAAAAAAACGGCAAAGGCCGGCGCCAGCGTTTCCTGGTGCGGTTTTTCCAATATGTTTATGTTTAACGTAACCGCAAAAGTGCGTAAAATGATTGAAGCGGGCGTAAATGTTACAATCGGCACTGACTCGTCTGCGACCGGATCTGCAAATCTTCTTGCCGAAATGAAGTATGACAGGGAGCTTTACAAAAAACTCTACGGCGAAGATCTTCCTGCAAAAAAAATATTTGAGATGGTTACAATAAACGCGGCTAAAGCTTTTTGGATGCAGGATAAGACCGGCTCTCTGGAAGACGGAAAGTTAGGCGACATTCTTGTTCTTAAAGCGAAAGAAAATGATCCTTACGAAAACTTGGTTAACGCTGATATGAAGGATATTGAGCTGCTTGTTCTTGCAGGAAAACCAATATACGGTGAAATGCGTTTCCTTGATATTTTTAAGGACATGAGGAGTGGACATGACGCGCTTCCTGAAGGTTATACGAAAATCACAGTCGGAAAAAAAGAAATGTTTGTAAAAGGAGACCCTGCAGGTCTTTATAAAGAAGTTAGAAAGAAAGTCGGCTTTAAAAAGGCGTTGGATTATCTTCCCTTTGAGCCGTCAGGAGATGGAGCATAATGCCAAAACCAGCCCAATTCCGTTCAGGGTCGCTTATTTATTTTAAGGGAGACCCCGCGGACAAAATATATATTCTCCAAACAGGAAAAGTAAGTCTTGTTTATCAGGATATTGAAACAGGAGCGGATGTAAGAGACCCTGTTCAGCCCGGCGAATTCTTCGGAGTAAAATCTGCGTTAGGCAAATACACACGCGAAGAAAACGCAGTGGCGCTTGCCGATACATCGGTAATGATTTTTACGGTTCCGGAATTTGAAGCGGTTGCGATGGCAAATTCCAGAATTGTAATGAAGATGCTTAAGGTTTTTTCTAACCAGATGAGGCGCGTTCATAAACAGGTTTCCAAGGTTTTGGCAAAAGAAGAACAGCCGCCTGCGGACGGTTTGTATAACATCGGTGAATTTTATTTAAAGACAAAACGTTTTACTCATGCAAAACATGTTTTCAGCCGTTATCTGACATTTTATCCTTCGGGAAAAAACGCTCATCAGGCGACGAAAAATTTAGAAACAGCGGAAAATGCTTTGGCGCGTTACGGAGACGGCAAGGGTCCCGGAGTTTCTGTAAGTCAAGCGGCGGCTCCCGAACCTGTTATGCAGCAAAGTTCTCAGGGAGGTTCTGAAAAGACAGCAAAGGCATACTATGACGCTGTCAGTCTTGTTTCGCAGGGGAAATATCAGGAAGCATTCCTGTCGTTTAAAACAATAGTTGACGCAGGCACAGACCCGGAATGGACAGCAAAAGCTTCGTTTGAGATAGGACGCTGTATGTTCCTGCTTAATAAATTTGAAGAAAGTTTAAAGTATTATACAAATATGCTGACAAAGTTTCCGAAACATCCGGAGCTTACAGAAGTAATGTTTATTATGGGTCAGTGCAACGAAAAAATCGGCAGAAAAGAACAGGCAATAGCTTTCTATAAAAAAATAATTTCCATGGGCGGCGATGATACCGTTATCGAAAAAGTAAGAAGGGCGTTAAGCGCCCTGGGAGCGTAAAATGGCTATGGATCTGGCGGCATTCGGCCGTTTTTCACGCACCTTTCCAAAGGGTGAAATAATTTTTTCCGAGTTTGAAATAGGCGATAATTTTTATTTAATTCAATCAGGCAGAGTTCAGCTTGTAAAACTTGTCGGAGATATTGAGAGAACGCTGGATATTCTCCATCCTTCTGAAATGTTCGGCGAAATGGCAATTCTAGAAAATTCTCCGCGCTCCGCTACAGCCATTGCTCTTGATGAAGTAAAAGTGCTGGAATTTAATTCGCAAAACTTTGAAATCCTCCTTCTTGGAAATCCGCAGATTGCCCTTAAACTTTTAAAAATGTTCTGCAAACGCATATACGATTCTAAACGCCGGTTTATGATTCTAACGCTGCCGGATCAGCAGGCAAAAGTAGCTGACGTTTTTCTTATGCTTGACGAAACTCAGCCTGACATTGATAAAACCAGCGAAAGACGCGAATTTAAAACAACTGTTGAAGGCGTGGCTCACTGGGCAGGAATGAGCGCAAATGAAGCAAGAGATATTCTCGGGCACTTTGTAAACCAAAGACGCGTGGAAATATTTCCGGACAGAATTACAGTAAAAAATATCAACGACTTCTCACGTTTTGTAAGTTCTAGACGCAATAACTCCAAAGCTGTATAATATTAACAAGTATTATTAAGGAGAATTCAATGTCTGATATTCAAGATCAATATAACAGCCCTCAAACGCCTATAGTTCCCGAAGAAAAACAAGTTGTCGGCAGTTTAACAGAAACAATGATGGTTTATCTTAAAGAAGCTTCGCCATGGTTAAGATTCATCGGCATACTCGGATTTATTAGCTGCGGTTTGATTGCTCTTGGAGTAATAATAATTATTATTCTTTTTGCTGTAGCCGCATCACTTTTAGGTGAATTCGCTGATATCCCCATATGGCTTATATCACCTTTATACCTTGCAATGGGAGCGCTGTTTTTTTTCCCAAGTTTATTCATGTATAACTTTGGAGATAAGATACGCAAATTCTTGGTTAGTAATTCCGAAGAAGATTTAGAAGAGGCGTTTAAAAACAACAAATCGCTGTGGAAATTTTACGGCATTATGTGCATTATATCTCTGGCAACAACTCCTGTTTTAATTATAGTAACTGCTGTTGCCACAGTTGCCGCAGCATCTAATCTTTTTTAATAATGCCGCAAAAACTTTACGCCAATTTTGATACCTCGCTTAAAGCAATAACTCCCGAAGGCGTAGAGTTTGTTCTTTCTCCTGTCGGGTTTCCGGTAAGAACTCTTGCTTACGCAATAGATAAATCAATTCAATGGGTAATAATTATAATACTCTACATAGTATTCGCTGTATTAAAACACGCTTTCGGAGTTTGGATGTTCTACCTTATGAATTTTATTATTGACTGGTTTTATCATGTAATTTTTGATATTTTTTTTAAAGGACAAAGCCCCGGGAAACGCATAATGGGCATTAGGGTAGTAAGAAGCGACGGTTCTCCCGTTGATCCTGCTTCGTCTTTGCTGCGAAACCTTCTGCGTTTTGCGGACACTTTCTTTTGCTTTTTTTCAATTGCATTTGTTTCTATTGCCGCAAGCCCCGGGTTCAGACGCATCGGCGATTGGGCAGGCGGTACTCTGGTTGTTTATTCTTCAATTGCAAAAAATTCACACCGCGATTCATTAAAAAATCTTCTGGAAAAATATGATCCTGTAAATCCTGCAAGACCTCTTTCTCAAAATGAAAAACAGGCTGTCTTAAACTTCGCAAGACGTTATCCGCTGCTTGGAGAAGCGAGAGCAAACGAAATTGCAGGTCTTTATGTTCCATGCCTGAAAAATAACTCTGATAATAATTCTGACGCTGCATACCTTATGGGAATTGCACGTAAACTGTCAGGTGAAATATAATGACAGAACAAAGCTTTATACAGCGGCGAAGCAATGTTTGGAACGAATTCGCATGTTTAACAAGAGGAAATAAACGCGATTTAAAAAAAGGCGCTGTTCAGTTTGTCAGCCGCTACAGAGAAATTACGCAGGATTTAAACACTGCAAAAGCAAATGGCTACGATCCTGTTATCGTAGAAAGGCTTAACGCTCTTGTAAACGAAGGAAACCAGATTCTTTACAGCCAGCATTCTTTGCCTTTTAAGCCTTTAATCAATTTTTTAATAAAAACTTTTCCTCAAAAAGTCCGATTGCAATGGAAAGGAATACTTGCTTCTTCTCTTCTTTTTTACGGCATCATGTTTTTATTCGGGTTAATGTGCGTTCATTTTCCCGGCATATCAAGAGATTTTTTATCTGAAAGAGAACTAGACAGCGTGGAACAAATGTATGATCCAGGAAGTTATAATTACCTAATACCGAACAGCGTATCAAACGAAGCTGATATGTTTGGGTTTTATATTTACAATAACATATCCATAGCTTTTAGAACATTCGCAGGCGGTATATTCGCAGGAATTGGAAGCCTTCTTTTACTTTGTTTTAACGCCGGCATTATTGGAATTATCGGAGGGCATTTAATCGAAACAGGTTATGCGAATACTTTTTTTCCTTTTGTAATAGCTCACGGAGCATTTGAACTTACTGCGATTGTATTTTCCGCTCATTCAGGTCTTCTTTTAGGCTATAGTTTTTTTATTACAAAAGGATTAAGCAGGACAGCTTCAATAAAGAAAGCCGGGCAAGATGCTTTTCCGATAATTGCAGGAAGCGCATTGATGCTTGTATTGGCTGCCGTAATAGAAGCCTTTTGGTCATCAAAACATAATCTTCCTATACAACTGCGCATAGGAACCGGTATCGGCTGCTGGGTTATGGTATTATTTTATTTTTTATTTGCAGGCAGATCTTTCTCAAAAGAAAAAACAGAGGTTAAAAAATGATAATTAATCCGGAAGTTAACTTTAGGAGAAAAAATTTTCATGAAGCTGCTGATACAGGCATTCTTTTATGGCGGGAGAATTTTATTTATTTTTTGCCTTTATACGCAATCCCGCTCTGGATCTGCGCTTTTTCTTTGCGCCTTTTTTTACCTGAAAAGCTGCAGATTTATTCATGGCTGATAATCTGGTTTTTAAAACCTTTGTTTGACAGAATTGCATTGCATATAATTTCTATCAGGTTTTTTGAAAGAGATGCAAATATAAAACGCATTACCGGAGGTTTATGGAAAACGATTTTCCGCGGATTAATCGGAGATTTATCATGGCGCCGCTTTAATCCGCTTCGTTCTACAGCAATGCCAATGCTGGTTTTAGAAAAAAATTTAAAACCCGGAAAGTTAACTTCAAAGCGAAAAAATCAATTAAAAAACGGGGGCATTAATTACGGTTTCTTTCTTACATTGTGGGGAATATTTATAGAAGCCGCGTTATTATTAGGCATATATCTTTTCTTTCTTTCGATAAATGAATTAATGCTTGGAGGCAGGATAAATATGTTTGATCTTCCATATATCGAGATATATTTATTTGCGGCATGGTGCCTTAATTTAATGTTAATCGAAACCATTTATGTATGCATGGGTTTTAGCCTTTACATTAACAGCCGAATAACCGTCGAAGGATGGGATTTAGAAATTTTATTCAGGGATTTTGCGGAAAAAATTAAGGAAAAATCAAAAAACATTCTTGCAATTATTTTATTTGCCTTTTTTATTACGATACCTTCGCTGTCTCCTGCAGAAGAAATGCCGCCTGATGCGTATAAGAAACTGCAAACCGTACTCGAATCTCCTGATTTCGGCGGAGAAAAAGCGTCATGGGACATACGTCTGAAAAAAGAATCTAATAAAAATAAAAATGATAATATTTTTAAATTTGATTTTGACTTTGATTTTAATAAAATACGCGAATATTTTGCAAGCAGTCTTCGTATTATTCTTGTTTGTTCAATTGCAGCGCTGCTTATTTTTTTAATTATATGCCTTTATAAAATAAAACTTAATAAAAATAAGAAAACCAGCGGTCTTTCGCCGGGTATAATTGATTCCAAAGCCGCAGAGGATCCTAAAATACTTTTGGAAAAGGCTTTAAAATTTTATAAGAACGGCGATATTCGCCTTGCATGGGGTTATTGCACTGCAGCAGCCATTCAATCATGGCAGATTTACAGAGAAATAATTTTCCCGCCGAATGCAACAGAAAATGAATGTTCAAACATTGTTAATCAAAAAGCGGCAAACAAGGCGGAAGCAGGCGCTTTTTGCAAACTAATAAAAAACTGGGTATACTTCGTTTATGCGGGAAGGCTTCCGTCTGAGGAAAATTTTAATGAAGCTGTAAATTTCTGCGTTTTAATAAGGAACGAAAATGGAAAATAAAGTATACATTTGCGCGGCAATTATTCTAATTATTTGTTTTTTGGGTGTTATATTTTACACATATTTTGAAATCTATCCTACAAAAGAAAGAATTTATCCTTCTAAAGAAGCGAATAATAATAAATACCTTGCAGCAGAACGATGGATGAAAGAGACAGGATATAATGTTAAAGTAATTAAAAATATTAATAAAATAAACATTGCAGAAGCGGCTGAAAAAGTTGTTATAATTGATTTTTGGTTTTTCGGTGAAAATGAAATAAAAGAAATTATTGAATGGGTAAAAAGCGGACATTACCTTGTTGTGCTTGATGATTTTTTAATTGAAGATCCTGAAATTTCGGAATTTTTTAAAGAGCAGGGATTAATAATGGAAGAAAAATTTATTAATCAGATTAGGCTGATAGAAATAAAAATCGGCGAAGGAGCAATTACGGCTGCCGATATGCCTTACTTTATGCAAAATGAAAATATATCAGAAATAAAAAACGCAGAGCTTACATGGATGCTGACAGGAGCGCGCACTGATTCGAATAACAGGGGAATACTTTTTATTAGACATTCAATCTGGAATACATCCAAATCATTTTTCGGCGCAATTATGGAAAGAGGCAATCTTACCCCGGTTATTATATCAGCGTTATTATTAATTTTAATCGGCTTTTGGACAGTAATCCCGGGCTTTGGTCTGGTTATTCATGACAAGCAAAGAAACTCAAGACCTATTAAAGATCGTTTTACAGCAGAAATACGATTCTTAAAAAAATATAAAGCGCTTGATTACTATCTTGATAAAAAAGAAAATGGTTATTCATACAGAGAACTAATAAATCAATATCGGAGAAAATTAAATGGAAACGCAGAAAATTGACGTAGAAACAGCTTCCGGCAAACTGGAACTGGTAAAAAACGAAATTGCCAAAGCCTTTATCGGGCAAAGGCAGC
>Ga0209755_10005128_pt1 | contig 15084 bp, 7 predicted proteins | sample TergutCo191P1_FD_187301 | JGI IMG/M metagenome (GOLD analysis project Ga0209755, IMG submission 187301) | Cornitermes sp. P1 segment gut microbial communities from Petit-Saut dam, French Guiana - Co191P1 (SPAdes) (version 2) | ecosystem: Host-associated > Arthropoda: Insects > Digestive system >... | reverse complement strand
TACAATACCCTGCCGCCTTATAAAATGTTTGGGAACCCGCGTCAGATGCGTTTTGGTCACTTCAAAGAAATACCCGATAAGGCGGTTATAGCGGATCTTGAGGCTTGCAATTCCCGTCGCCTGTTTTTCCTCTTCAAGATAATTTTCAAGAAATTGCCTTGAGTTGTCCCTCATAGAGCGGAGGCTGTCAAGTTCTTCGCTATAGCCTTCTTTTATCAAATTCCCTTCGTTTAAAACAACGGCGGGCTCGTCGCAAATGCTTTTTTCCAATAAATCGTATATACGGATTAATTCACGCAGGGACGCAGAGTCGCAAAGTAGCTGTTCGTTAGCTTCGCTTTGTTCATTGTTCTTTTGCTCTTGTCTGTTCGTGAAAGAACCTAATGTTCCTGTTCGCGGTAAAATATTATTTATAATTTCATTAAAACAGTAAATCGCGTTTTTTACCGCAATCATGTCCCTTCCGTGGGCTTTGTCCATCGCAAGGCGGGAACACAGGCGTTCAAGATCGGGGGTTTTTCCCAATAAATCGCGTAACTTGCTAAGGGTTCCCTGATCGCGGTAAAGGGTTTCTACCATGTCAAGGCGGGCGTTTATTTTTTGTATATCGCGTAACGGGTGCAGAATACGTCTTTTTAAAAGCCTTTTTCCCATTGAACAGCGCGTTTCGTCCATAACCTCAAGCAGGGAAAAACGGGCATCGCCGTCCCTTTGATTGTATAAGAGTTCAAGGTTACGCATGCTCGATTCGTCCAGACCTAAATATTCGCTGTCGCTGTATATATTTAATTTTCTGATATGAGGCAGCAGGCTTTTTGAAGTCGTATCAAGATAGTCAAGTAACGCGCCTGAGGAAATTATTTCGGCGCTGTTCTCATCAAGACCGAAACCTTTTAAATTAGCCAGCCCAAACTGCTTTTCCAGCCTTTGCCTCGCCTGCTCCCTGTCGAACAGCCAGTCCGCCCAGCGGTTTAAAACAAGATCGCACCTGCCAGACACGCCTTCGCCAAGGCTTGAGCTTCTGTCGTAAATCGCACAGGCGATATTTTTTTCTTCTTCCAAAAGAGATTCCTGAATCAGGATTTCTTTTAACCCCAATCGTTCCAGCTCCTGCCGCAGCAATAGGGGAGAATCTTTTGAAAAACTTGTCGAGTAAAATTCGCCTGTAGAAAGATCGATATACGAAAACGAAAGGGCGTTCCCCGCGGCAGCCAGACATCCCAGATAATTGGCGCTTCCTTTTTCAAGAAAGTCCTCGTCAACTGTGGTACCGGGCGTGATTATTTCCACTACGTCGCGCTCAATAACCTTTACACCCTTGCTTGGGGCGCTTAACTGTTCGCAAATCGCTATTTTCTTGCCTAGCTTTAAAAGCCTAGCTATATATGTGCGGGACGCGTGATACGGAACGCCGCACATCGGAAGACCGGCGCGGCTTGTGAGTGTAAGGTTAAGAAGCGAAGAAACTTCGAGCGCGTCTTCCGCGAACATTTCGTAGAAGTCGCCGAGACGGAAGAAAAGGATATTTCCTTCCTGTTTTTTTTTGATGCGTCTGTACTGTTCCAGCATTGGGCTTGTTTTTGACGCGTCCATATTTACCTGTTTAATTAAACATTAACTATCTTCGTAATCTTTGAACCACTTTTTCTGTAATGTCAACAGATTGGCTGTACCAGATAACTGCGGGGTTATTATTCAGGTTCAGAACCATAGAATACCCTTCGCTTTCGGCAATCCAGCGGATAGCGTCATTAACCTGATTTAAAAACGATTCGCTTTGCGTCAGGCGGCTTCTTTCCCGTTCAAGCTCGGCTATTCTTGCCTGAGCGTAATCCCTTAAATTTTCCGTCCTTCTGTTTATTTCCGCTTCAAGACGGTTAATCTCAGCCTGATTATCCTGCTGAATTGCGTTCGCATGCCTTGTCCGTAAATCCTGTATTGCCCTGGTTCTGGTTTCAATTTCCCTTTGCACATTGGCGCTGCGTTCGTTCCATTCTCTTACAGCGCGGGAGTCGGCGAAAAAAGTTGTATAAACTTTGTTCAAGTCTACAACCGCAAACTTTGTAATTTGCTGGCTGTACGCGGCGGAAAAACAGGATACAGTTAACAGGACAAAGAATAAAATACGTTTAAACATAATTCCTCCTAGTATGATAATACGAATGACAATACAAGCCTTAAACCTTTTGTTGAATTAGTATCGGATTGATTTCCGAAAATATTTCCAGGCTGCATTTTAACTTCGTTGTCTTCAATTTTAAAACACTTAACCAGGCTTAAACGTAACGGAAATTGCGGCATTGTAAACCTGAGACCGCCGCCGAAACTAAATCGGAAATTCTCCTGCGGAAAATTGGATTTTCCAGCAGAATTTTTGTAAAAATAATATCCCTGCTCAGTTTCAAGAGCGGCGACATCAAAAAACAAATCAAGGGCAAGTATACCGGTAATTAAAGGAAAACGCAATTCCACCCATGCGTCAAAAAGTAAAAGTCCTTTTTGGCTGTATTCGCTCCAGCCCCTTCCAACAAACATGCCGTCTATAGCAAGTTTGTTCGCGTCTTCCATATCAGGCACTACGCCGGGTTTACCAGGCTGCTTTTGATCAAATATACCGGAAAGTCCCGCGTGCATTGCAAGAACGCCCTTAAAACGCCAGTTATCTGTAACAGGCACATTAAACAACGTGAGATAATATTGCGCTTTTGTATCGCTTCTAAGGTAATGTTCTCTTTCATTTTTTAAGATGCCGTAAACCCCGAAACGCTCATACAAGTAATACCCTCTGCTTGGATCATAGAAAATGTCACGCTGATCAAGAGACAGCGCTAACCAAAATGAATTCTTAGGCGTCCATGCGTTATTTCCGACTCTGAGCGCAGGATCAAAAGGCCTGTAAAGTTTATTATCGTATGAATTATTAAGAAGCCCTAAACGTATTCCGCCGCTTATTCCCACATTGCCCAATAAAGTTGACCAGCGATATCCTGTTGAAAAGCCTATTGATAAATACCACTGGTTAAATTCCATTAAATATTCCTGCGTAGGAGTTTTATTTCTTGCAAGATATTCGTCATAAGAGCTAAACCCGTCAGGGAACGCGCCGGGATCATTTGGTCCGTGAAAAAACGGCGGCTCATTATCCATCATCGCAAGCCGCCTTGATTGATTAGCGGATATGTCAATGCCCAACGAAAGCGGCAAACCTAAAACCCATCTATGCAGATAATTTACCGCAAATGAATTTGAATTTAAAATTGATGAATTTACCTCAGCTCCAAGTTCATTGCCGCTTCCCGCAATATTGCGGTCATTCCATTTTAAAAGCCCCGATATCGGAAATGAATTGGGGTCAGCGCTGCCCGAAAAAGTCAGCCCGAATTGTATGTCAGTTGTCGGCTGTTCTTCCAGAGTAAAAACCAAATCCATCAGGTTTTCCGCGCTTCCCGGCAAAGTGTCGGGAAGTATCATCGAAAAAAATTGAAGATTATAAAGATTTCGCATGGCTTCCATGACTTTTGTTTTTGAAAATACATCGCCGGGCTCAAGAGGAATTTCCCTTAAGATTACATGCGTTTTGGTTTTATTGTTTCCAAGTATGATAATATTTTCGATATACGCCCTGCTTCTTTCTATTATGCTTACTGAATATGAGAGAGTGAGCGTCTGGCTGTTTTTATCAGGGGTCCTTGTTATAGAATTGAAAATATATCCGTTCTCAAAATACAGATCCGCTACCCGCTGCATATCCATTTCAAGGCGCGTCATGTTTACAATATCGCCCGCTTTGGATGTTACAAGCTTTTCCAGTTGCTCTGTTGTAAAAATAAAATTACCGTCAAATGTTATTCCGCCAAACCTGAATTCGCTGCCCTCTTCTATCATAAACGTCAGAGTCAGATTGGTGCCTTTTTCGTCGTTGTCATAAGACCGCGTAACGTCTCTTACAACCGCGTCAATTAACCCGCGGTCGTGATAATACTTGGTTATCGCTTCCCTGTCAGCCAGCAGTTTCGCTTCCTGAAAAGCGCCGTCATTTAAAAGAGATTTTGCCTTTAACGAAAGCTGCCCTCTCAGCGCATTATTCGAAAATCTTGAGTTACCCTGAAATTCAATCTTTGTTATGGAAATTTTATCCCCTTCCGTGATGATAAAATTCAGTATTATGGAATTTTCCCCGCTTTGAATTTCTGAGGCTGTGACTGCCACATTCGGATAACCTTTTTCAATGTACTTATTTGTAATTGCTTCGATATCAACCCGCACTTTCGCCAGATTATAAATATCGTTAACTTTTGATGAGACAAGATCTGTCAATTCTCTGTTCCGCAAACCGGAATTTCCGACAAAATTAATCTTGCCGACTGTGGGACGTTCAACTACTGTAAATCTGATAATTACTTCAGTGCCGGCGGGGTTGAACCTTTGCGTGCTTGGCTCAATTCGATCAAAATATTCAAGCGCATAAAGCCTTCCTGTTATTTCCCAAAAAAGATTGTCGTCTAAAAGCCTGCCTTTATACGGATTCATCATTCCGTCAAGTTCCGACTGTGAAATATTTTTAAGGCCGGAAAAAACAATATCCCTTATTGGTTTTCCCTCATACCAATTATCATCGTGCCTCAAAGCATCCTGAGTAAAACCTGAAACTGCCGCAAGAAACAATAAAACAAAAACTCTAAATCTCATCAAAACTCCTAAAAACCAAAGGTTTAAAAACCTTTGGTTCAAAATGACTTACTCCAGCTTAGAGTAATTGAATTGTCGTTCACCCACCAGTTCTGCGGATGATATGGGAAAAAATCCCATCTGATATTGACAAAAGGACTTTGCAATTCTATGCCGATATCAAGTTCAAATTTCAGACCGCCGAAAAAATCACTATTTTCATCGTACCTCATAGTACCCATAAATTGGACAAACATATGCTGGCCAATATACTTCCCTATAAAAACAGTCGTATTGTCAAAATAGTTACCAACACGGCTGCTTCTGCCAATAATATCATTATCCTGCTGAAAACCCGAAGCTCCCGTTACTATGGCATTTTGTAACAGTCTGGTCCTTATGCTAAACATGTCCAATTTGAAAACCCCTCTGATCGTCCGTTCAAACTGCCTCATAAAGTCAAATTGTGAAAAAACGTCAGTAGTTGCCACAACCTGAGTCAATATATCGGTTGTAGAGGTTATTAAAAACCTTTGCGCAGCTTCAGGATTTTCGCCGCCCTGTATTCTATTCACATTTTGTCCTAATATAGAATAAATTTCAAGCTGGCTCATAGTAGGACTTGCTTCAAAACGAGGTTCAAAACTAAGTAAAGGCTGATTTTCCACTATCATAGAAATTGTGACAGGGCCTGAATCCGTCCTATCGCGAATTTCCGCTCTTGCTGTAAAACGGGGGTCAAACTGGTTTTCATTTTCCCTGAAAACCAGGGTACCCTGCCGGATATAAAAACTGCGGTCAAAATAATACACCTCTCCCGAACGAATCTTTACATCGCTTACCATTGAGAATTGCCCCGCGCGGTTATCGGAACTAACAGTCACAACAGTCCCCATCTCAGGGTTTCCCCTTAAAATCGGACTTGTGCTTGGCCATACAAATTCAACCGTAGAACCAAGCGTTATCTTAAAATCTAACAATGTAAACATTCTGATATTATTAACATCAATTTCCACGGGTTTGCCTAATTCTTCCATATTGAGTCCAAGCTCCGCGTTATTTGTAAAAAGATCGCCTTTGTATTCCGCTAAAGCATTTATTGAATCAATGTTTAAATTCAAATTGCCGGAAGCGGTTCCTTTTGCCAAAAATCCGACTATATTTAAACCATAGGGAACAGGCAGTTCTCTGGGAATTGAAATATCAAGGCCGATATTTACAGGCCTCCAGTTTTCAAAAAGAAACCAGCCGTTAATTATTCCGGAACCTGTACCTATCGACGACACAACAGGGCCAAAGGTCATTTCATATCCTTCGATAAGAATATTGAAAGGAACAGCCCTTATATCTTCTCTGACAAAATTGGGCACCTGAAAATTAAAACTTGAAGCTCTGGCGCTCCCGTAAAATTCAGGATTCCAGATTGGGCCGCGTATATCAATCGCCCCTGTTAAGTAACCTGCGGCTATATTAAATTCAGGAACTCTGGAAATCAATGACCATAGGAACGCTAAATCAAAATAGAAATTATTGCATCTTGCGTCAATAATGCCCTGTTTATACGTTCCAATAAATGAGCCGCGTATCGGAGAAGGAGCGGAAAGCCCAGCGTAGAAATTTCCCGCGTCGTCCAAGTCCAGCCTTAACATATCCCTTATTCCGCCTGAAATTGAAATTGCGCTGTTATTTCGGGAAAAAACAAATGTAAAAGGCTCCTGTTCCGCATTGTTATACATGATATTGTCAATATTTACTGTCCCGTTAAAATGATTTAAGGCGTTGCTTATTTCCAGCCATGAATTTAACTTGGCAAAATTGATATTTAAATATAAATTTCCTTCCACGTTTCTTTCTAAGGCCAAACCCTTCATACGCGCCATAGCTGACGCTTTCCCGTCGGAGCGGTTTATCTGTAATTCGGGCAAAACTGCTCTTAATCCCGCAATATCCATAATAAGGTTATTTATCAGCAGCTCTTCATTGTTAATATTTATTTCTACAGAGCCGCGGATGTAGTCATTTGGCATGACGCTGTTTAACTTATTGATATTTATATTTGCGTTAAAGGAATCGATTGAATCCCACGCGATATCCGCATCGGCGCTTATCAGCATTGGCGCGCTGTTACGAACAAAACGGTTTAAACGCATGTTTGTTACAGACGCGTTTATGCCGACATGTTCATCCTGTAAAAAACCTTCCAGGTTATATAATTCGCCGGATTCATGTCCGTCAGAAAAATTGATTAAGAAACTCAGGAAAGAAAAATCTTCTTCCCATGTAAAATCCGCGCTTCCCGCAAGTATTCCGACAGAGTCTTTGTATAATATATCCCTGAAACTTGCTCCGTTTTGATTCGCAATTCCTGAAATTCTAAAAAATTCATTTTCAGAAGGAGAATCCTGCGCGCGCGCAGTTATGTGATCTACGCTTAAATCCCATAAATCCATTGAATTATAACGCAGATTCATAAAGAAATTTAAATATACGGTTTCATTATTTATATAAACAGGAAAATCTATTCCTTCTATATAGCCGGAAACAGCGTTGTTATTTGATAAACTTCCGTACAGGTTTAACCCGTTAGGATCGGAAAGAATCAGCGTTGTTTTATCATAGAGCTGGCCGTCCATATTCCATGAAAGATCAAGGTAACTTGCGTTAATTGAAAAAATAAGCTCCATCGGATTTGAATATAAAACATTTGCAGATACAAGCAGCTCTTCCTCATTAAGATAAAATACGCCTTCTCTTATGGAAAACAAGCTGTCCGTAGCGGTTATAGACAACATTCCAGGCGAACCGTTCAAATCAAAAACAACATTGGGAGCGTTAAAAACAACATTTTCAAAATCCGTAGAAAAGAAAACTTCTGTGCTGACAAGGTAATCGTCAAGAATATTTTTATAAGCCGGAAATCTTGCATAATCAACAAACGGCCTGAAAATTTCAGATATGTCATAGAATGAAACCGTCTTCAGTATCATAGACGCTTCCAGCTCCCTTGGATTGCCGTTGAAAACCGCATCCAGTAAAACTTCTCCGTTATTAGCAAAGGAAGTTGAGAATGAAAGCGCCGTATCTTTCGGCGAAAGATACAGAATAATGTTAAGATCATTTAACAGAGACTGGGCAGCCGCGACTCTGGGGCTTGTTATGCGTATTTCATCATTACGGCTGTTTATATCAAGAACTGTCGTAATAGCGTCCCTTCCGTTATTTCCGCCCGTCAGACTAAATCTGTCTAAAATAATTCTTCCCGACGGTTTAAGCGGCTCAAACTGAACGGCCCCTGTTACATTTACTCCTCCCTGAAATAAGCCCGCTTTTGCCGTCTGCGGAGAAAGAACCAAGCTGACATCGTTTACAGTCAATAGTTTTTCATCTCCGATAATATCTATCAGCAACGAATCGTCAGACTTATTATCAATATTTAAATTTGTCAGGTTAACCATGTAATTCATTTTTTCATTTTCTTTTTTATAAAACGCTTCTCCTGTCAGATTTACCTTAAGCAAATGCATGGCGTTCTTCCAGTTATCTGTAATGTTTATCTTGTCACCTAATAAAAAATCATTTAAATTAATACCTGCAAGCAAATCGCCGTTTTCCGCGTTGAATTGAAAAGTATATTTAAAATTCTGATCATCGTTCTTTGAATTCGAGCTTATTAAATTATCAATATAGTTAATTGTAAAATTTGCGGGATGAACGGTAAACATAGGCATAGCTTTGACGCTTTTCATATCTTCCGCGCTATCCATGGCGGAACATAAAAAATTATATAAGATAATATCTATATTGCCGCGCCTTAAATTATCAGAAGCTGAGATATCAATGCCTATATCGGTGTTGAATATAACCGTTTTATTTAATAAGTCAGAAATAAATATTTCTGCGTTAAACCTTCCGGCAAGAAAAATATTTTCATCATTTCCCCACATATTAAGGTTCATGTCTTTTACCTGATACACGGTTTTATTGTCGATAATATTTATATTGCAATGCCGGATTAAATATTCCACGTTATCGGGAAGAAATCCCGATATCTGCTGCATAATCTCCGAAAAAGTATCGTCTGTGCGGATTAAAGAAATCAAATATTCAACGGTTTCTTTATCCTTTTCCGCGTCTATATTGAATACAGGGCTGTCAAATGTTACGGAATGAATAAACGTCTTTTTTTTTAACAGCAAATCAAATAATGAAAAATGCATTCTTATGCGCGATACAGACAACAAAGGCTTATTGTCTTTTATAAATTGCAAATCCCTGATGTCAAACGAACCGAATATAGACGGGCGCAACGAAGAATAACGAATTTCCAGATTTGTTAATTCTTCAATTTTTTCGATTAGACCGGTGCGAATTTTTTGAATACCCTCTGTTACCGCTGTTTGAATCGGCTGCATTATTACGACTGTTAATATGATAAGCCCTAAAAAAACAAGAGATTTTATATAAACTGAGCGGGGAATTGTGATTTTCCCGTTTTTAATAACAGAACTTGACAAATTTATACCCTGAAAATGACAGTATCTGTTATATTAATAACAGATACTATAAATTATAACACTTTTAACGCTAAAAAGTATCATTTTTCAGAGAATGAATACAAATCTGACAACATTTTATCGATATTTTCTTTATAATTCACGGGATTCGAAGACCATTTTTGATATAACTCGTCCAGCGTATTGATGGTTCCGCGGAAATCTGATATTTGGTTCCAGCGCGGATTTACATTTTGCGCTCTGTTCAGATTTTCTCTTGCGTACCCTCTTAAGTGCTGAATATGAGCCCTTACTCCGCGCTGCATATTGGGAAAACTTCCGTCCCATTCCCCCTGCACAGGGATTAAACCCGCAAAGTTGTTGCTCTCAACATAAGTGGAATTTCCAAGCACTCTTGTCATATAAAGCATCTGAGCAATAGCTATGTCATGATTTACTTCTTCATAATCAGCTTCTTCGATATATAAATTAATAAGCCTTGTAATTTCCGTTTCAGGTATTACCGGATTTCTGGTTTTTGCTTTTACAAAATTGATAACATTATCCCGCGTAAGAGTTCCCTTTCCGATAAGATTTACAGTTCTTGTATTTGGCTGGACGGCAACTTTGCTAACGGCATGCGCTGCGCCTGAAGTATTCGGAATAATCAGTTCATGCGATCCGCTGACGCTATTTTCAGCTGCAGAATTTGCGGATATGCTTACATGAGCGGCTTCGCCGGCTTTTTCCGCCACAGCGTGAGCTTCTTCATTAGAAGCTGCTATCCTGACAGACGCTGTCTCTTTAGCGGCGTAATCTTCGCCATTTTCCGGCATGCCTGAATCCTCGGCCGGTATATTAATTTTATTTCTTTCAATTGCGCTGCTTGATGAATTGCCCGGCACAGCCAGATAATCCGCAGTATATTCGCGTTCATCTCTTATTCTTTCGTCTATAGACGCGTATATGTACAGTATTGGAAGATCTTCTCCTGATTTGAGCGGTTTTAACGTATAGTTGTCTGAATCAATCAACATTGAAAAAACTTCGTAGTAATGCGAATTTTTTCTAAATCTCATGGAGATGTGTTTTCCAGCGGCTTCTGTAGTTATGACAAATGTTTCATTCCTTTCAGGAGTAAAAGTAATTATTTTACCCTGTTGAATATCAGAAAAATTTATCGGCGACTGCGGCATTTGCGCGTTTATAACTAACATTCCGTCGTTTGCGATATCAATAAGGGGAGAAATGTCCGTTTCTTCAATTTCCATGCTGAACGATCTGTCAAGGTAAAAAATCAGCCTTGAAATATCCTCGCCGGAATTATTCAATTGCTGTATCCAATTTACAATTTCCTGATTAACTCTTACGCGCTGATTCTGCAATTGAAAGCCCGCTCCGGGATATTGATAGTTTTGATTGTTGGCAGAAGATGACACCTGCTGATTAAGCTGTCTTTTCAGATCCTCCAGCTGCCTTTGATGTTCCCGAAGTAATTGTTCCTGCTCCAGCAGCTTCTTCTGTTGCAATTCCTGTTCGGCTGCATCGACGTTTACATAGAGCGGCTTTGACTGAGTTCCGCATCCGAAAAAAAAGAATATTGATGTTATCAGTAAAATTAATGCTGTAAATTTCATAACGAACTCCTATAAATTAACTCCTGCGTCCGGCAGGACTCGAACCTGCTACCACCAGATTCGAAGTCTGGTACTCTATCCAGGTGAGCTACGAACGCTCAAAACTCAAAAAATCGGGTGGATGACGGGTCTCGAACCCGCGACGACAAGATCCACAATCTTGTACTCTACCCCTGAGCTACATCCACCAAGCATACATATATAAATTCTAAGAAATTAGAATCATTTGTCAAGGTTATATGCGAAAAAATGGGGAATTTGGAAGAATATTTTCCAATTTTCCCTATTTTACCTCCTTAATCACCCTCCCCTGCGGACAAATGCGTCCCTATAGCCAATACTTTTAAAACGCGCAAGAATAGCGGCGCTTTCACCCTGATTTAAAGGGCCAATCAAAATACGATATGAATTGTCTCTGTCTCTGAAAACAACGGGGTTATAGCTGAAAAACTGCGGATCGAACTGTCTTATGGTACTTTCAACTAAATTCTCAGGAATTGACACAATTTGCACATAATACTGTCCGCGATCCAGAGCGCTTATTGAACGAATTGAAAAAGACTGCTCCGCTGTAGGCGACGGCACAACTGCCGGCCTTTCCGTTACAGATGAGGAAATACCCGGTATAATATCGTTTGGGTTTATCCCGTAAAAAGGCGCATTGGGATCGGGCTTTCGTTCTCCAGCTTCAACAATGTTATATTCCGGCGTAATTTCATTAAACCGCTCCGGTTCCCTTTCAACAATTCTGGTTTCTTCAAACCGTGAAACTGCTTTTGCTATCTCTTCCGATGTTCTTTCGGGGTAAAAACCTTCCAAGTATTTTACTAATTCTTCCGAATATCTTTCAGAGTTAAATCCTTCAAGATATTTAGCTATTTCTTCCGCTGATCTTTCAGGATAAAAACTTTCCAGATGTTTTGCTATTGCTTCATTTGACTGCGGTGAAATAAAGCGTTCAACATCCTTTACGGCTCCGCCAGCCAAGTTCTCGGATGCAAATCTTTCGACATCCTTCGCTATTCCATCAATTGGTTCTTCGGAAATAAATCCTTCCACACTCTTGGCAATTTCAGAAGATTGAGACTCCGAAATATACGCGGGAACATCCTTCGCGATTGAAGTATGAAGCGTATCGGCAACAAATTCAGGTACGTCCTTTACGGCAGCGTGATAAACATGCGAATCAGGAATGTATCCCGGCACATCCTTCGCTATATTACCAGGCGCTTCTTCGCTGATAAATCCTTCGACATTCTTGGCAATCTCCGAATAACTCGAATCGAAAAAGTATTCAGGAACATCCTTTACAATTGCATTATATGGCGAATCTATAGCGAATGCCGGAACATCTTTTACCAGATCACCTTGCGCTATTTCCGCATAATAACCTTCTGTCTGTTTATTTGTATCCTGCGCGGATTGTTCTGCAATGTAAGAGGGGACATCTTTGACGACATCTTCCTGCATTTCAATGACAGGTTCTCTTATAACAACCTGAACAGGAGGCTGTACTTGAGTAGGAGGTTGAACAACCTGAACAGGAGGCTCCTGTACTTGAGGAGGAGGCTGAACAATCTGTACCGGTTCTTGTACAGGAGGCGGCGATTGGGTTACCTGGCTTGCCGGCGGTTCGTTATAACGAGGAATATCAACAATTTCCAGTCTGGCGGTTCCGCCCCATTCCGGCTCCATCAGGTAACTAGGGCCTTTAAATTCGCCTCCGGCAGCATTAGCCGCCGCTTGAGCTGTAGAAGCGCCGGGTACGAAAGGATCATGACCGTATACTTCAGCGAGCAGTTCCTGTTCGCTTTTGATTACGTTTCCAGAATCAAAGGGCGGCATCTCCTGGGCTAAACCTTCAGTAAACCTCTGGTAAGCGATCGGATCCGAAGGAGAAAGGACTCTGATCCTGCTGATAGAGCCTGAGCGCATTCCGATTAAGTTTGCCGCGTCACGGGAAACAATCGCAAGGAGACCCGGATTGGTTAACGTGTTCGCCACTATCGCGCGGGTAGTTTTTCCCGTTTCAAGATTTGTAACGTCCACTACCGTATTACGCGGAAAAGAATTTGTCGCGATAAAAAACCCGGACGCGGGAAGCTCGCCGTCCGGAGCGACGCCTGCGGCGCCTTCCCACGGAGAAAAGCTCAACAGCAAACAAAGAGCCGTAACCGTTAGCGCTAAAACTTTTAACTTCATAATATCTCCTTAAAACATCAGATTAATCACTAACATACGTGATTAAACCTCTTGCGATTGATTTCATAAACTCATATTCCTCTCTTGCGAGTCTTGCCGGCCTTCTCTCAACCTGCCTTTCAAATACCTTTTCTTTTGGATTTATCCTGTAGACAAAAAAAGACATTTCAGAGGGAGAGGCGTCGGCATTATAATCCAGCTGGGCAATTATCAGAAAATCGATCCCTGCGTTTTTGACTTCCTGCATATTAACCTGCCGTAAAATGTCCCCTGACGGCTTATTTTCCAGCTGCAGTATCGGAGCGTTGGAAACAACATGCCCCGCGTCAAAAAAAACATCCAAAAAAGCGTTTTCCCAATACACTGAATGTTGGTTTTCACTTCCGTTTTCGGACACTCCTGTTTCGATTATATAAAACGAAACCATGTACGCTCCGGCATTTACGCACAGGAATAAACAAAAAATAGCGGCTATTACTGTTCTTTTTACCATTAGTCCTCCGTTTCAATTATCGGCACATCAGTATTGTTTCAAAAGCGCAAAATTAAGCAGTATCCTCTTTTCAATTTTAAAAATAGGATTCATAATATATTCCATGAATTATTACGCAATTCAGGTGAAAACCCGCGCTGAGAAAAAATTCATTCAGTTGTTTAGATCGCAAAACCCGGAGATAACGCTACGGCTGCATTTTCCGCAGAGGGTGCTTGATATAAGAAAGGGCGGGAAGATAAAACCGTCAACTTTGGCTGTGTTTCCGGGCTATATTTTTATTGAAGCCGGCAGCGATGATGAAATTCTGGCCTGCCAATGGGAGTTCAGGCGGACGGAAGGCTTTTACCGCTTTTTAAAATCAAACCGGGATATAACCCCGCTTTCAAACAGGGATTTGGAGCTGGTTCTTCACTTTATAAACAACTCAGATTACGCGGGACGGTCAAAAGTATATTTTGATGAGAATTCCCGTATTATTGTTGTTGATGGACCGCTTTCCGGTCTTGAGGGAAGGATCTTAAAGGTCGATAAAAGAAAAGGCAGGGCAAAAATAAAGCTGGATCTTTACGATGATTCTTTTACTATCGATCTTGCTTTTGAAGTACTTCAAAGCAGTATTTTACTGTAAAGCAGTACAATTCGGCCTTAACAGCCTCCACTGCCGAAGGGGATCCCTATATTGAATATGGAAAAGAAAACAAAGCGTTTATATATAATCGGAGCGGGATTCGCCGGACGCAGCCTTGCGACCGAACTCAAGTCAAAAGCGATTTTCGGCGAAGTAGTCGCATTTTTAGACGATGACCCGCAGAAGATCGGACGTAAAATTGACGGCATTCCGGTTCTTGGCCCCATTAGGGACGTCGCGCTTCTTCTTAAAACCAATCCCGCCGACGAAGCGATAATAGCGATTCCAAGCGCTGGCAGGGAATATTTAAAAGAACTTTATTCAATTCTTAAAAACGCGAATTTCCAGAAGATACGAATCCTTCCCGGCATTTCTCAAATAGTTGAGGATGACGCGCACCTGATACAAACGCGCTCCATAGATTTGCAGGATCTTCTTGGCAGAAACCCCGTTACGATCAAACTGAGGCAGAGCCTTTCCTATGTCCGCGGAAAACGCGTTCTTGTCACGGGAGCCGGCGGCTCCATAGGCAGCGAGCTGTGCCGTCAGCTTCTTTCAGGCGGCGTATCAAGGCTCTACCTTCTTGGGCACGGAGAAAACTCAATCTATCAGATTGACAGGGAACTGCGCCTTTTACAGGACGAAGGAGTCGGTGAAAAAGCGGCGATTGTGCCTGTCATCGGCGATTTAAAAGACGCGGAATATATCGACTATATAATGAGCCAGTTAAAAGCCGACGCCGTGTTTCACACGGCGGCATACAAACACGTCCCCATGATGGAAGAAAACCCTGTCGCAGCGATTGAAAACAACGTCTTAGGAACCGAAAACCTGATCAAAGCGTCGGTTAAACACAACGTAAAAAGATTTGTCCACATCTCGACGGATAAAGCTGTCAGCCCTGTTTCGGTTTACGGCGCCTCAAAGTATATCTGCGAACAGCTGGTGCTAGCCGCAAGC
>Ga0209755_10005127_pt1 | contig 15084 bp, 15 predicted proteins | sample TergutCo191P1_FD_187301 | JGI IMG/M metagenome (GOLD analysis project Ga0209755, IMG submission 187301) | Cornitermes sp. P1 segment gut microbial communities from Petit-Saut dam, French Guiana - Co191P1 (SPAdes) (version 2) | ecosystem: Host-associated > Arthropoda: Insects > Digestive system... | reverse complement strand
GAAACGTATCTGTGAAGTAGCGAAAACACCGCGGTAAATTAGAAAAATTCGTTAATTAACAAGACTGTTTCTAAACTTAATTTTTTAAACAATCTTAAAATGCTACATTGAAAAATTATTCAAACTCTCTGCAGCATCCCTGCCGATTGGCGTATATTCGTCACCAATCGTCTGCCATACTGTCGCTGTAAATACGCTGCCTATACCGTACTGGCTTTCTACTGTAATTGTTCCGTCCGTCATTTCTACAATTCTTTTTGCCATGTTCAGATCATTCCCGTCAGAAAACAGTTTTTTAATATCCTCGTTTTTTATGCCTTGCCCTGTATTCTTGACTATAAACTTCAGCATTATATTTTCATCAGCTATTATGTATCTTACCGATAAACTTACCTGTCCTTCTTTTGTATGTTTGATTGCAATGGAGAGAAGGCAGCTTAACAATTGCTTTATATGCTGCTCGTCGCCGAATAGTTTTGACGGCAGGTTTTCTTTTACATCAATTGTAATTTTTACCGGTTTGGATTTAATTTTTGCGGCGTTAAGCTGAACAGTATTTTTTATAAGATCGGATAATTCATATTTTACAGGATTAAGTTCCATTTTACAAATGTCTGATTTTATTTCACCGGTAATTTCTTTTTTTATTTCAGAAAGCGGATTAGTGACGGATTTAATAGCTGCAAAGCAGAGCAAAAAAGAGATAACAATTGTTATTACAGTGAGAACAAGTATTATATTTGCGTTAATGCCAATATATCCCGTCAAACCAATGACAAGCACAGCGGAATTCACAAATGAAAAAGACAGAATCAGTCTTGTTCTTGTGTTTAATTTTTTCAACACAGCCATGATGAATGAGTTTTTAAATTTCTTCATAAATATCCATCAGTTTTTCCATATCAAATCCTGTATTTTCCGAAAAATCATTTGCTACATTCAAAAAAACTTCCACGATTTTTGGATCGAAATGCGTGCCGGATTCTTTTTTGATAATATCCACTGCTTCATCATGGGTAAAAGGTTTTTTATAGGAGCGTTCGGAAACAAGTGCATCATACACATCCGCAACAGCCATGAGTCTTGCTTCCAGCGGTATCTTTTCTCCTGACAATTTTCTTGGATAACCGGTACCGTCCCATTTTTCATGATGGCAGCCTGCAAATCTTTTGGCATGTATTAAAAATCCGTCTTCCTGCGCTTTTTTAATAATTCCATCGATGATCCGCTCGCCCTCCTCGCAATGCTGCTTGATTAAATCAAATTCTTCATCTGTGAGTTCGCCGGGTTTATTTAAAACATTATCTGTTAATTTTATTTTCCCTACATCATGAAGCTGAGCAGACGGCAAAAGAACTTCCAAATCCCATTTTGAAATTTCATCAGTATAAATACCTGCGCGAATCATTTCATTTACAAGAATCGCCAGAAGTTTCTGCGTACGATCAATATGCCCGCCTGTAACTTTATCGCGGTTTTCCACCATGTTGGCGATTATGTTTATGGTCGCGTTATGAACCCTGCGGACGCTTCGCAGGCTTTTTTTAATAAGCGAATCTATTTCGATATGCGTTTCAACGCGCTTGGCAAGCACAGGTATTGAAAACGGCTTATTGATAAAATCAACCGCGCCCATTTCAAAGCCGCGCAATTCCGATTCCGGATCTTGTTTTGCCGTAAGGAAAATTACAGGAATCTTTCTTGATATTTTATTTTTTTTTAAAATTGACAGCGCTTCAAAACCGTTTATGTCCGGCATTTCAATATCCAGAAGAATTAAATCAGGATTGATCTTATCAAGTATCTGAAACATTTTTTCCGCTGACGACAGAGCGAATGTCTTGTAGGCGCCGGACAGCGCTTTTTTTGCTATAATCAGATTTGTTGTATTATCATCAACTATGAAAATAGTTTTCATGTAAGATTGTTTCCTTTTTTATAATTTTATACCTATATTCAATTAATCTCTACTATGTTAAGATCAAATTATGAGAGTTATAGGAACCAGGGCGCTTGGCCTGCGAATGCCTATTATATGTGAATCTGATGATTTAACTGCTATAATCTGCCAATCATTAAAAGATGCAATGGAAAATGAGAAAATCGTTATCAATGACGGAGATATAATAGGAGTTACCGAAGCTGTAGTTGCACGTTCACAAGGAAATTATGCCACACTGGATCAGATTGCAGCCGATGTTAAAGAAAATTTCGGGGGAGGACATGTCGGTGTTGTTTTTCCCATCCTAAGCAGAAACCGCTTTGCGATGCTGTTAAAGGGAATTTCCCGCGGCGCGGAAAAAATTACTGTTCTGTTAAACTATCCGGGCGATGAAGTAGGCAACCAGCTTATTTCATGGGATGATGTCGATGATAAAAAACTCAATCCTTATTCTGATTGTTTGAGCGAAACGGAGTACCGCCGTCTTTTCGGAAAAGAAATCGGGCATCGTTTTACCGGTATTGATTATGTTGATTATTATAAATCACTCGGCTCAAATATTGAGATCATTTTTTGCGCTGATCCAAAACGCATTCTGGATTATACTGGTCAGGTTATTGCCGCTGATATTCACACAAGAGCCAGAACAAAACGGGCGTTGTCTCTGGCCGGAGCGAAGAAGGTTATCGGCATTGACGATCTTCTGACAAAATCTGTCGGCGGCAGCGGATACAACGGGCAGTTCGGGCTTCTTGGCTCCAATAAAGCGACGGAAGAGAAAGTGAAACTCTTCCCGCGCGACTGCGATGCTTTTGTCTATAAAATGCAGCAGGCGCTGCGTGATCTTTTCGGGAAGACTTTAGAATTGCTTGTTTACGGCGACGGGTGTTTTAAGGATCCTGTCGGCGGCATCTGGGAGCTTGCAGACCCTGTCGTCGCTCCGGCGTTTACATCAGGGTTAAAGGGAACTCCCAACGAATTAAAATTGAAATATCTTGCAGATAACAATTATGCCGATCTGAGCAGGGAAGATGCGCGAAAGGAAATTGAAAAAGCGATACAAGCTAAAGCCGGAATTGATCAGAAGGGCAGGATGGAAGCCGAGGGAACTACGCCAAGGCAGATCACTGATCTTCTGGGCAGTCTCTGCGATCTTATCAGCGGATCGGGAGACAAAGGAACGCCTGTTGTTTTAATACAGGGGTATTTTGATAATTACGCTTCTTAATAAAATACAAGACAAAATTTCCTGCATTTTACATAATTAAAATTCTTACAAAGGAATATTCATGAAAGATTATATTGATGAGCAGACTGCATTATTAAAAACACGCATTGGAAAAAGTCCTGTGCTTCTTTTAATTTCCGGCGGAGTAGATTCCACTGTTGTCGGTGCGCTCCTTTTAAAAATACTCTCAGGCGATCAGGTTTATCTTATGTATATGGACACAGGTCTTATGCGCAAGAATGAAACTGATGCTGTCCGCGTTAATCTTGAAAAACTCGGCGCAAAAAATATTCATATAATTAAATGCGAAGATGATTTCCTTCCGGCTTTGAAAGGAGTTACCGATCCTGAGGAAAAACGCAGGATAATCGGCGATATGTATATCACAGTACAGCAGAGGGAAGTAACAAAGTTAAAGCTGCCTGAAGATTACTTTCTTGCGCAGGGAAGCATCCGCCCGGACTTTCTTGAGAGCGGGCTGAATGAAAGCAAAAAAACCAATATTATAAAGAGTCATCACAATGTTGCAAGCCCGCTGGTAATCGCAAAGCGCGAAGCGGGAAGACTGGTTGAGCCGCTGGCCGATTTTTTTAAAAACGATGTCCGCGAACTTGGGCGTTTTTTGGGTATTGATGAAGAAATTATAAAACGCCACCCGTTTCCCGGACCCGGAATTGCAATCCGTATACTTGGCGAAGTCACCAGAGAAAAATGCGATGTATTGCGCGAAGCGGATGCGGTTTTTATCGATGAATTAAAACGCCGCCGCGGTAAAAGCGGGAAAACGCTTTATGATGAAATCTGGCAGGCGTTCGCTGTTCTTCTGCCGGTACGATCTGTCGGAGTTGCCGGAGACGAGCGCAAATACGGATACGTTCTTGCGTTACGCGCAATCAACAGCACTGACGCAATGACCGCAGGCGTATACCCGTTTGAAACCCGCGATCTTCTTGAAATATCAACTCGCATTACTAACTCGGTCAAAGAGGTAGGCCGCGTCACTTATGATATTTCGGGAAAACCGCCCGCTACAATTGAATGGGAATAAAGAACTAATACACTGTAACAATTCAATCTAATTGTTTTAGCTTAATGTTTCTGCCTAAGACGGATATGTACTTCGCGCAGCTGCTGTTCGGTAACCTCGCACGGCGCTTCCATCAATAAATCCTGCGCATTGCTGTTCATGGGGAAGGCTGTTACTTCGCGGATGTTTTCTTCATCTGCAAGCAGCATCACAATACGGTCAATGCCGGGCGCCATACCTGCATGAGGCGGAGCGCCGTAATGGAAGGCGTTAAAGAGCGCGGGAAATTTTGTTTCCAGATCAGCTTTTGTATAGCCGGCTATTTCAAACGCTTTAATCATAACTTCCGGCAGATGATTCCGGACTGCGCCGGAAGAAAGTTCCACTCCATTACAAACAATGTCGTACTGCCATGCAAGAATATCATAAGGATTTTTAGAATTTAACGCTTCCAGCCCGCCCTGCGGCATGGAGAACGGGTTATGAGTAAATTCAAAAGCGCCGGTTTCTTCGTTATTGCCGAACATCGGGTAATCAACGATAAAACAAAATTCAAATTTTTCCTTATTAACAAGATTCAATTGAGAGCCAAGCGCGGTGCGGATTTGCCCTGCAAGACCGTTTACAAGTTTTGGAGTATCAGCAATGAAGAACAGCGTGTCATTAATTTTTAATGACAGATCATTCCTGAGCGCAGCCTGCTTTTCCGCTGAAAGAAATTTTACAATTGGCCCCTTTAAAACGCCGTCTTCAAGAACGGAAATATAGCCAAGCCCCTTCATGCCGATGTCCGTGGCGTAGGCGAGCATTTTTTCAAAGAAGGACTTGGACTGCTTTGCCGCGCCGGGAGCGACTATGCCCCGGACTGTAATATTTTTAAACGGCGCAAAATCAACATCAGTAAAAAATTCTGTAAGATCAACAATGATAAGCGGATTGCGAAGATCAGGTTTATCAGTTCCGTACTTCAACATTGATTCTGCGTAAGGAATCCGACGGAAAGGCACAGGGCTTATTTCTTTATTTGAGTAAGTTTTAAAAACGCCGTACATGGCGTTCTCTGCGACCTGAAACACATCCTCCTGTCCTGCAAAAGCCATCTCAAAATCAAGCTGATAAAATTCTCCGGGAGAGCGGTCAGCGCGCGAGTCTTCGTCGCGGAAACAGGGCGCTATCTGAAAATATCGGTCAAAGCCTGAAACCATCAATAACTGTTTAAAGATTTGCGGCGCCTGCGGGAGCGCGTAAAATTTTCCATGGTGTTTGCGGCTTGGAACAAGGTAATCTCTCGCGCCTTCAGGCGAAGATGAAGTTAAAATAGGCGTTTGAAATTCAGTAAAACCGAGCTCCTGCATCTTCGTACGCAGAAAATTTATTACCTTTGAACGCAGAAAGATATTGTCTTTTACAGCAGGATTGCGTAAATCCAGAAAGCGGTGGCGAAGCCGGACTTCTTCGCGTGTGTTTTTTGATTCGTTGATTTCAAACGGAAGCGCGCGGATAGCCTTGCTCTGTATAATTATATTTTCAGTATGAACTTCAACAGTACCGGTTTCTATTTTTGGATTGACAGTTTCCGTGTCCCGTTTTTTCACAGAGCCGGAAATTGTTATAACGCTTTCTTTGCTTATCTGCTTAACGGCGTTTTCATCATGCAGAACAATTTGAGTGATACCGTATTGATCCCTGAGATCGAGAAATGTTACGCCTCCGTGATCGCGGATTGTATCAACCCAGCCTGACAGTTTTACTGTCTGTCCGACATTTTCTTCCCGCAGCGCTCCGCATGTATGTGTACGATATTGATTCATGTTAACCTCAATGTGCATATTATGCCAATTATCACTTAATTACAAAAGGGGGTTTTTGTTGTTATCAAAACTGATGTTTCAGGATAACCGTCTAAAACTTTACAAGCATCAATCAATAGGTAATACTGAAATAATGGAAATATTACTTGTAGTACTCGCTTTTATTTTTTTGTTGACCGGATTATTAGGAGCGGTTTTACCGGGGCTGCCCGGGCCTCCTTTGAGTTTTATTGGTTTAATTCTATTAAAATGGAGCGGATACGGAAATTTTTCCAATGTTTTTTTATGGATTTGGGCAGGTATAACAATTATTGTTACTGTTATGGATTATATTCTGCCTGCGCTGCTGGCGAAAAAATTCGGCGGTTCGAAGGCCGCATCAATAGGTTCAATGATTGGGATTGTTGCGGAAATTTTTATTTTCCCTCCGTGGGGAATGATAATTGGACCGTTTTTTGGCGCACTGACAGGCGAATTAATTCATAACCGCAAGAGCGGCAGGAAAGCGCTTGTGGTTGCGTTAGGCGCATTTCTTGCTTTTATTGCCGGTTCGGGCGCAAAATTGATCGCAGGCTCTCTTATGCTGTTTTACGGAATACGGGCGATGTTTTAAAACTTTCCGGTTACCGGCATCATGTCTGCCTGAAAATATTTTTATCGGAAAAATTTTATGATTTAAGCGCTTCTTCCAGCTTCTTCTTAATCAATTCAGGATTTCCGCCTTTGCCAAGTTTCTTCATAACATTTCCCATCAGAAAGCCGAAAACTTTTTCTTTTCCGGCGCGGTAATCCGTTGCGGATTCCTGATTATCAGCAAGAACGGCTTTAACAGCTTCGATGACAGCGCTGTCATCGCTGACCATCATGAGTCCTTTTTCGGCGATATATTTTTCCGGATCAATATTGTTCGTGAAAACAGCTTCAACTGTTTGTTTATACGCGCTGCGGTTGATCTTCCCGTCTGTAATAAAAGCGATAAGCGTTGAAAGTTTTCCGGCATCAACAGAAAGGTTTTCCGGCAGAATATTTGTATTGTTCATCAGGCGCATGATCTCGCCTGTAATCAAATTCGCGGTTTCAGATGCCTGACCGCTCTGCCGGGAAACAGTTTCGAATAAACTTGAAATATTTCTATGCGATGTTAGAACAACTGCCGCGGATTCGGAAATGCCTAAATCCCGCACATAACGCTCGCGTTTCTGATGAGCAAGTTCTGGAAGGCTGGCTTTTACATTTTCCAGCCATTCATCATCAATTTTTATGGGCAGAAGATCAGGTTCGGGGAAGTAGCGGTAGTCGTGCGCATTTTCCTTATTGCGCATACCATAAGAGATGCCCTTGTCATCATCCCACCGGCGCGTTTCCTGAAAAATACTTCCGCCTTCTTCAAGCGTTTCGATATGGCGTTCCCTTTCGTATTCAATCGCGCGGATAATCGCCTTGAATGAGTTCATGTTCTTTGTTTCTGTACGCGTTCCAAGCTCTTCGCCGGGACGGCGCACGGAAAGATTAACGTCAGCGCGGATGGAACCTTCCTGCATTTTACAATCGCATATATCAAGGTAAAGAAGCGTCTCGCGCAGTTTTTCCAGGTAAGCGATTACCTCCGCGCCGCTGCGGAAATCAGGCTGCGAAACAATTTCCAGAAGAGGAACGCCGGTTCGGTTAAAGTCCATGAATGTGTCTCCGCTTCGCGGATCGTGAACCAGCTTGCCGGCGTCTTCTTCCATGTGTATCTGGCGGATACCGATTTTCTTTTTTGCGCCGCCGGTTTCGATTTCCAGGCAGCCGTTGCGGCAGATCGGCGCGTACAGCTGAGATATTTGATAGGCGTTTGGAAGATCAGGATAAAAATAATTTTTACGGTCGAACTTGCTGTACCTTGTTATTTCGCAGTTAAGAACGATTCCAAGGCGCAGGGCATACTCTACCACAGAACGGTTCAGCCGCGGAAGCGCGCCCGGCGTTCCCGAGCATGACGGACAGACACGGGTATTAGGTTCTCCGCCGTAAGCTGTAGAACATGAGCAGAAAATTTTTGTTTTTGTTGACAGCTCCGCGTGAACTTCAAGGCCGATAACGGTTTCCCATTTCATGATAACCTCAATTTAAAGCGGCTGTAAAATCTCATAATATAACCGAAAAGGAAACATTGTTTCATTATTTCACCCCGGGCCTTTTTGTATGAAAATCAGTGCGCTTCTGGAAAACCCGCCCTGCGTTTATCAGTTTATTCTCCGAGAAAATATCACCTATCAATTCAAAACCTACAGGAAGTCCCTGTTTGTCAAATCCGCATGGCAGAGCGATTGCAGGAAGACCTGCAAGATTTATCGAAACCGTGTAAATGTCACCCATGTACATTTTCATCGGATCATCAATATTTTCACCTATTTTATACGCAGTTGTTGGAGCGACAGGAGAGAGTATCATGTCAAATTGTTTAAAAATTTTGTCGTAAGCGTCTTTGATGAGTGCGCGCGCTTTAAGCGCCTTGCTGTAATACGCGTCATAATAACCGGACGAAAGCACAAAGGAGCCGAGCATGATTCTTCTTTTCGCTTCAAGTCCGAAACCTTCGCTTCTTGAAAGACGGTAAACTTCGGAAAGCGATTTTGCGTTTGGACTGCGGTAGCCGTATTTAAGGCCGTCATACTTTGCAAGATTGGAAGATAATTCGGCAAAGCCAATAACGCAGTAAACAGGAATGACATAATCCATAAACGGCATTTCAAAATCTTTTATGATCGCGCCCGCCGCTTCCAGTTCTTTTGCTGCGGCCAGAACTTTTATTTTTACATCATCGTCAAGACCTGCAGCCATACCGCCTTCAATATAATTTCTGGGTAAGCCGATTTTAAAACCTTTAACATCGAGATCATCGAAGCGGAAAGGCTTATCGATGATGCAAGTGCTGTCCTTTCCGTCGGGACCTGAAATGATCGATAAAAGAGCGGCGCAGTCATCGATGTCCCGTCCCATCGGGCCTGCTTGATCAAGAGAAGAGGCAAAAGCGACAATCCCGTATCTGGAGACGGAACCGTATGTCGGCTTGATGCCTGTAACATTACAAAAGGAACATGGCTGACGAATGCTGCCGCCTGTATCAGAGCCAAGGGCAATAGGCGCTTCTCCTGCGGCAACCGCAGCAGCGCTGCCGCCGGAAGAACCGCCTGCAACGCGCGAAATATCCCACGGATTGTGAACCGCGCCGAAAAAGCCGGTTTCGCTTGAGCCGCCAAGCGCGAACTCGTCCATATTGACTTTTCCGACAGCAATCATGCCGGCGTTCTCGATTTTTTCAATTATTGTTGCGTTATATGCCGGTTTATAATTGCTTAGCATTTTTGAAGCGCAGGTATTTTCGACTCCTTTTATTGAGATATTATCCTTTACTGCTACCGGCACTCCTGCAAGAGGTGAAATCGCTTCGCCTTTATCAATGCGCGATTGTATTTCTTTGGCTCGCTGAAGGGCGTTATCCTTTGTTACTTTTAAAAAGGCGTTAATTTGGCTGTCGTTATTCTCAATTTTTTCAATGTATGAGCTTACTGCTTCGCTCACGCTTATTTTTTTTTCTTTTATCGATGCGCTTAATTCAAGCGCGGTTAATTCATCAATTTTCATTTTTTTACTCACTCTACCGTTTTAGGTGCAATAAAAAATTCGTCGTTTTTAAACGGAGCATTTGCCAGAACCAATTTACGATCAAGAGAAGGTTGAACTATGTCTTCACGGAAAGCGTTTGTATTATTAAAAAAAGCGCAGTTATCCCAGGGATGGCTGCGTTCAGCAGCGCCGTCCGTGTTCAGCTCATCAAGCCGCGCGATATAATTCAATATTTTCTGAAGATCATCTGTTAAGCGCGTTTTTTCATCAGCGGAAAGCGTAAGAAATGAAAGGTCCTCAAGATACGAAATCAGTTTATCGTCAATTTGCATTGCACATCTCCTGAAGCACAATAGCATTTTTTTCTAATAAAAAAAAGATATTATAAATAATAACGCAGCCGTTTAAAAATTGCCTTTCCTGAAGAACCTTGCGATATTAAAAGTATGCGAAGCCATAATTCCGATTGTAAAATCATTACCCTGATTAAAAATTGCATCTTCTTCAATATAAAACTGAAGCCTGATTTTATCAATTTGAATTATTATTCCTGCCAGAACATTGGTCTGCGGCAGTGGAAGCTGATTAAAATTCACTCCCCATAATTCATTCCATCCAAAAGGAATATCACTGCCTGATAATGGCGATGTTTTTATGTTCATCTGCAGATTGAACGAAAAAAATTTCCATGGATGAATTTCCAGGCCAAGCAAACCGTTAAACATCGGATATGATTTTCCGTTAAAAGGAATTACAATTCCCGCCTGAGCGTAGAGCGATAAAATGCGGATAACCCTGTAATCAAGAAGAAGTCCGGCGGCAATGTCCGGATAACCCGAACCGCTTAATGAATCAAGTTTTCCTGCCGGCAGTTTTATCGCGCCCAGCGCGGCAAGTGAAATGTGATTGTTTTCCAGAAATGTCCATCTGCACCAGAGATCAATATCACCGAACGAAATTGTTTCCTTGTCTAAATACAGAGGAATGCCGTTATCATTGGGAAGATTTACATACACCTTATTTTGCAGGAAATATTCACGTCCTCCGCCGCTGAAATCAAAAAAATCATGAAAAGCTTCCACAAAAGAATCAAGAAAACCTCCGTAATACGAAAACAGCCGCATATTTACGCCTGCCTGCAGTTCATTAAAAATGTTATATGAAACTCCGATTTCGGCTGTGCAGCTCTCATAATCGGAAAGCACATAATTTTTATTATACTGACGGCCTTGGTATTCATACAGCGTATATGGTCTGTAATTGGCATCCTGTCCGTAATAAATGGAAAAATGATACTGCAGATCCCCGCTTACTCCTGATTTTGCCGGTAAAGATGGAAAATTATAATGTATCAGAAAGGGTAAATAGAGGTTTTTACCGAATAAAGGTCCTTTTGAAAAAGTCTGCAGGAAATCGTCCGCTTGAACACCGGCAGCAAGGAGAAACAGGAAAAATGCGGCAGTCAGTTTGATTTTTAACATAAATATATCTATTTTAACAATTACAAGGGTTAATACAATAGAAAAAATATTGTAAATTTAAAGATATTCTGATAAAAACCTACAATGACCTGACCAGATTTATAATGGTGTCCTTAATTTCCTCGCCGGACATGTCTTCATTTTCCGGAAAAAAGACCTTTGGGCTGACATTAAGAGCGGAGGCAATCCGCAGAAGGGTCAATACCGAAGGCTGTTTTTTGCCTTTTTCAATGCTCGCCAAAAAACTTTGTGAAAGATTTGATCTGACTGACAATTCAAGCTGAGAAATAGATTTAAGATTTCGGACTTCCTTTATTCTATTTATTACAAACTTTAATTGACTATCAATATCTTCCATAGATTATAAAACAACCTCTATAGAAGTTGACACAATGCTCATAAGTAATATATTATGCTCTATAGAATTATAAAAATATAAATAAAATTTTTTAATGGAGACCTTATTATGGAAAAAACATTGAAAACCTTGGGGCTGCTTGTTCTTTTAATAACAATCGCGCTTTTCTCGACATGCAAAGAGAGTGATGAAATTTCTGATGAAAATCCCGGTGTTATTGTTTATGTTACAGACGCTTATTGGAATGAAACTGTTTCTGAAACAGCATGTTTATGGAAAAACAGAGTTAAAACAGATCTTCCGGTTCCTGCAGGAATATCTTATAGCATTAGTAATGCGATAACTGTGTCAGGAAATTCTGTTTATATCGTAGGATATTATTGGAATGAATCTTTTAAATCATCTTACTGGAAAGACGGGGTTAGGACAGATCTTCCTGTCCCTGCAGGAACATCCGATAGCTTTGCTGAAGCGATAGCTGTGTCAGGAAATTCTGTATATATCGCGGGGCGTTATTATAAGGAATTTGAAAAATCATGTTACTGGAAAGACGGAAGCAGAACAGACCTTCCTGTCCCTGATGGATCATCTAGTTCTACTTATGCGATAACTGTGTCAGGAAATTCTGTTTATATCACAGGAAAATATGATGAAACACCCTGTTATTGGAAAGACGGGGTTAGGACAGATCTTCCTGTCCCTACAGGAACATCTGATAGCCGTGCTAATGCGATAACTGTGTCAGGAAATTCTGTTTATGTCGCAGGGTTTTATGGTGATGGTGGATATTATAATACACCATGTTACTGGAAAGACGGGGTCAGAACTACTCTTCCGGTTCCTGCAGGTACTCGTAGTTCTGCTAATGGCATAGCTGTGTTAGGAAATTCTGTTTATATCACAGGAGCTTATGGTGGCGAATTTTATAGTACAGCATGTTATTGGAAAGACGGGGTTAGGACAGATCTTCCTGGTTCTAATGGTACCGCTAATGCGATAACTGTGTCAGGAAATTCTGTTTATATTGCAGGAGAATATGTAAAATATGATTATACAAATACACCATGTTACTGGAAAGACGGGAGCAGGATAGACCTTGACATTCCCGGTCCCGGAGGAGAAGGTCAGGCTTACGGTATTGCGGTTACGGGGAATTGAATTTTGAACGCATAAGGGAGCGATGTGTACTGTTTATCTCTTCTTCTGTTTATAATTGACCTTTTCAGTTTGCGGAAAACTACTTCCGCAAAAAAACGCTTCTATCATTAATTCCAGCGATTGCTGCGTTACATTACGGTATTTTAAATTATAAAATAAAAGCCCCAAAAATTTTTTAAACATAGGATTACTGTCTCTGGCTGCATTATCAAAACCTTCCTCAGAAGCTATATCTGATGACAAATATGTTGCAACAAAAAATTCGTTTATAAACTCGCACCCCTTAAATGGTTTGATAACTTGTAAAGGTTTTCTTCTGTTTAGCCAGTATGCAGCGTAAGCGTATTTTTTTTCTGTATTGGTATTTTTAATTTTATGGAATTCTTTTATTCTTACGCTGTCAACGAAATAATCCACAGTGAGCTGTTCAAGTATTCTGCCGCTTATAATTACTTTTCCCTTGAGCTTATAAAATTCTATAAAAGCATGCAGGGCCTTAAGAAAAAGGGTATATTTATGTACGATTATATCGTAAGTAATCTTATACTTATGTAGATATTCTTTTGCTTTTATTGCTACTTCCATTATCAAAAACCTCTTCAGCAAGTGCTTTACAAGTAACCGAGTTTAGATGGTTTTTATAAGCTGCTAAATTTTGTGCGTCTTTTTCGTTGTTATCCGTACCGGAATTAGGGATAAGTTCAACCTTTACCTCGCCCGATTCGAGCCTTTTGGAGAAATCATTAATCATTTTATCAAGATCATTTATCATCTTATCCTCTTGTTTTTCCATTTTACTAATATATTCAATATTTATCAACAATTTTAATCAAAAAATACTGATATGTCGAATTTTAGTAAAAATAATTTTTTTGACAGAAAGACTGTTAAACGCCAAATTTAGTGTGTTAAATATTAATAATATCACCCTACACGTCAGCTAACTGTGAAAGCGGGATTGGTTTTGGGCTGTCGTTCTGTCCTTCGGTTTTTGAAAGTTCTTCCAAAAGCTCTTTTCCGCGGCGGGAAAGTTTTTCCGGCACCTGTACAATAAGTTTGATGTAAAGGCTGCCGCGCTGGCTGCCGGAAGGAACTCCTTCATCGCGGATGCGCAGGAGTTTTCCGCTCTGTATGCCTGCTGGAACTTTTACCTTTATCGTTTTGTTATCCAGTGTTGTTACGTGAATATCCGCGCCGAGGGCGGCCTGGCTGATTGATACCGGAACAGCGCAGTAAAGTTCCATTCCCTGTCTTTCAAAATATTCGTGGGGTTTTATCCTGATGAACACATATAAATCACCCGCCGGTCCGCCGTTAGGTCCTGCGTCTCCCTGCCTTTGAATAACTACACGCTTGCCGTTTTCGATACCGGCGGGAATCGTCACCATTATTTTCTGGCGTTTTTTCTGTGTTCCTGAGCCGCCGCAGTCGCTGCAAGGTTTTTCAATAACATAACCTTCGCCTTGGCAGCTGTGGCATGTTGTAGCGACAGAGAAAAATCCCTGACTGTGCCTTACCTGACCTGAACCGCGGCAGACAGGACAGGTTTTCTTGCTGGTTCCGTCAGTGGAGCCTGAACCTTTACAGGTGCTGCATGATTCGTTATGCGAATATTGAATTTCAACTTTTGTGCCGAAAACAGCGTCTTTAAACGGGATTTCAATGTCGTAGCGGAGATTGGCTCCCTGCCTTACGCCGCCTGAAGAACCCCTGCGAAAACTGCTGCCGCCGAAGAAATTTTCAAATATGCTGCCAAAGCCGCCTTCGCCGAAGATATCTTCAAAGCCGCGGAACACGCTGGAGTAATCTCCCTGTCCCGCCATGCCTTCAACTCCGGCAAAACCATATTGATCATACGCGGCTTTTTTCTGATCATCGCCGAGAATTTCGTAAGCTTCTGTAGCTTCCTTGAATTTTTCCTCAGCGCTTTTATCGCCGGGATTTTTATCAGGATGATATTGAACAGCAAGCTTACGATACGCTTTTTTTATGTCGTCCTTTGAGGCGTTTTTTTGTACTCCTAAAACCTCGTAATAATCTCTTTTGGCCATTATTTATCGTCAACAACCTCGTAATCGGCGTCTTCGGCGCTCTTTGTATTATCGCCCGATGAACCCGCGCCGGGATTAAAGCCGCCACCCATATTCGGACCTGCTCCCGGATCGCCGCCCTGTCCTGATGAACCTTGCTGTTTGTAAATTTCTTCCGCGATTTTATAAGAGACTTGTTTAAGAGCTTCGGTTTTATCCTTAATGGATTTAAGATCGCCGCTTTCAAGAGCTTTGCGCAGATCGGCGATTGCTTCTTCTGTTTTGGATTTATCCGCTGAACTTACCTTGTCGCCGAGATCCTTGATATTTTTTTCTGTACTGTAGATCATCGAATCGGCTTCGTTGCGCACTTCGGCTTTTTCGCGTTCTTTTTTATCTTCTTCGGCGTGGAGTTCCGCTTCTTTTACCATACGGTCAAT
>Ga0209755_10005126_pt1 | contig 15086 bp, 20 predicted proteins | sample TergutCo191P1_FD_187301 | JGI IMG/M metagenome (GOLD analysis project Ga0209755, IMG submission 187301) | Cornitermes sp. P1 segment gut microbial communities from Petit-Saut dam, French Guiana - Co191P1 (SPAdes) (version 2) | ecosystem: Host-associated > Arthropoda: Insects > Digestive system... | reverse complement strand
AAACCACACTAACATCATGTCTACATAAACCTTTTTAGATAATTGTTAATATCAAAATCAAATAATTTTTCATCATTACTTAAACAAGTTATTTGTTTTGGATGCCCTTTTACTGTTAAACTGCTAATGTGCTTCCATTTTACATCTTTGTTATTTAATATTTTTACAATGTCTTTTAAATAAATGGAAATGTTTTCCCTTCTGACATTTATGTTACCCCATGCAGCAACAACTATAGATTCACGAGGAATTAAATTTTCCATTGTTTTCATATTCTTTTCATGGTTTTTCTTTTTACACTCTTGATCCAAACACTCTGGATTTGTTATTCTTTTTGGATAAATATTAAACATTATCCATGAAGCAAATTTAAATTTTAATGCGAAATATCTGGCTCTTTTCATTGTTTGATCATAATTTTCTGGTGTTCCTGTACTTGGGTTAATTCCAATGAAAATTAATGGATCCTTTCCCTTAATACCGATGGCATAACGATAATTATCATTTCCTTCATAAATATCTTCAGGCATAATAAAATCTCCTTTTACTAAAATCTCTTTTCTTAAAATTCATAAACTTCTTCTTAAAATTATTTAATCAAATTACCAAACATGAAATTTAAAACCTATTAAACCCATATAAGCTGAATTAAAATTTGCAAAACTTGGAGGTGTTGCCCACGGAACAGTAAATAACTGTATTACAAATGTACCATTACTAAAATTTAAACCTAATGTTCCTCCTATTGTGAATCCTGCTAATAATGTATATCCTACATCAAGTGAAATATCAAAATATTCAAATTTATACCCAAATTTACTCATTAATGGAATAACTGGAAGAAACACATCTTCTCCACTAATACAAAAAGCAATTATTGTTTCAAAAGAAAAAAATTTAAGTAATTCTAATTCCAATAAAATACCAGTTCCTATTACATGAGTAGTCATATTTTCATTTAAAAATGATGTATAAGGAGCAATACCACCTGTTAAAACTATTCCCCAATTTATTCCAGGATCAAATATTCTATTATTTGATCCTGATTCTTGTGATTGCTGTATTTCTAATTCCCTTTGCCTTTGAGCTGCTAATAAAAATGTTTCATGTTCACGTGCTCTTTTTTCCAAATCAGCCGTAACAATTCTCATAAATCCGGAAGCTGCAAAATTACTTGATGAAATCCCATTTACCGCAACAATCACAATAGTCAGTGTAGATGTTAAATCTTCTGCTTTTATATTAGAAAATCTTACAATATCATGTGCGCTGAATGGTGATGATACATTTTTATCTCCCGAGGAAAAATTAAATGGCTCAGTTTTCAATGTAACACTCCCACTCCCAATCCTCTTCCCATTCTCATTCAAAAGCGCTACATCAACCTTATAACTGAAACTTCTTTTCCCTCCAAACACAACTGTCCCTGAAACGCTCGGCGAAATATCCATCAACGGCCAGCCTGAAAAGCCCCAAGCGCTTCGCCTTCCTGTTTTTTCAAGTCCTTCAAGCAATGCGTTCAGAGCGTCAAAACCTGCTTTAGAAGGATCGAGTGCAATACGCATCCCCAAAGTCGCGGTACGTTTTGCGTAGTCGGTTTCGCCTATCTGCATAAGATTAGGATCAAAAATTATTTCAAACGGAGGATGATTGTTAAAAAACCTTGTCGTTTCTTTAAATGCTTCAACCCACCGGTCTCTCGCCTGTATATCATTCGTTATTCGCTCACTAATTGTTCCGCCGCTGATAGTAGTAGAAAGAGTGCTAAGTCTTGACAACGCTTCCATCTGCGAAGGGTCAAAAGTAATCGCCTGCGTAAAATTAAAGAGAGCCGCTACTTCAGATCCGCCTGCCTGAGCGGTGATACCTTTTGCAAGCCCTGTCTGAGCCTGTACTGTCGAAATATTTCCGGCAATAAGTTCCCGCCGTCCCGCTTCCGTAAGCTGGACTCCCAATTGTGTAAGCAATTCAGCGGTTGCTTCATTTATTAAGGCGGCTCTTCCTTCAAGCTGAGAAAGAGTTCCTTCCTTCATAAAAGTAGCTTTGCGCACTCCACTGATTGCTTCTGTTACAGAGAGCTGTAATGAAAAGCGATTGCCCGAGAGCTTTTGAATTGTTCCAAACAGGAAAAACTGAGCGTTGGCTAAATTCCCGATGCGGACAAAATCTCTGTCAGAAAATCTTCCGCTTCCTGCAATGTTTTGCTCAGATATAATTTTGTCAAGGTTTTGTCGATCAATCAGATTGACGGCTGAAAATTTTCCGAAATTATTATTCAACAAACCTTGAATATATATAGGAAGATATCCGGGCACTTCACCCTGAACTTCGGGCGCAAGGATGGCAAGACGGATATTTTTACCGCCGTCTCCTGTCCATAGCGGACCTGTTGTCGCGGCTTCGAGCCGCCCGATAGCTCCACGTGCTGTTATTTCAAGGCTGTCAACTGAAGAAGCGCTCGTGTCTGAAGAGCCGCCGGAATATACTTGAAAAGTTATTACCATAAAAAGGATGATGAATATATGGTGGCGTAATTTCACAAATACTCCTTTTTGCTGAAAAAATCCTAAACAATGAGAAAAATCATCAAGACATAATTATGCGCTATAAATAGTATATTCATAATAATGTATTTTTCAAGATAGTAATGACATAATTATGTTATTTTTTCGTATATGTACAGTTTTTCGCAGCGTTTACGCTCAGAAATTGAATATTTAGGTCTCAATCGAAAGGAATTTTCTGCAAAAGTTGGCATTACCAAACGCGCTTTGGACACTTATTTAGGCCCCCAACAATCCATGCCCCCCGCCGACACAGCCGTCAAAATAGCCGCCGCACTTGGGGTTTCTGTTGAATACCTCGTAACCGGCAAGGAGTATCAGCATAAAACGGACATTTCCAAATACCTGCAATTCAAGGATTTACTTGACGATTTGGCAGTCTTGCCGGAGGAAACTCTCAACCCGATCAAAGCGGTGGTGAGGGCGTTTGCGGATGAGGGGAGGGGGAAACATCCGTAACTAGATTGTAATAACAAAAACTTTACATTTTTTCTATAAATCAGTTAACTTTGAAGCATACTAATTGGTTTTTATGCGGCGTCAGAGTTATTTTTTGCTTAGTTCTGCGCGTAATTTTTCGATTTCTGCATCTTTATAGGCAATTTTCGCATCTTTATCCGCGATGACATCCTGCCATTTTTTGTCGGCTTTTGCAGAGCCTTCAGCGATGCCTTTTGCAAGTCCATCAGCAAGTCCTTCATCGTAGACCGCTTTTTCTTCATAAATGCGATCAATATGGGCTCTGAATCTGTCCATCTCTACTGTCATGAATCTTAAATAACTTCGGGGGAGTTTTTCTACCTGTTTCCTTGCATGCATTATTCCTTCATCCTTCTTGCACAGTTTTTCAATTAACGGCTTCGCCTGCTGTTCATGATGGTACTTAAAAAAAGATACACCATTTCTCTTCATTTGACGGGAATCAATTCCTGTTTTACCTGAAAAATTCTCCATTTACCCATCAGGCTCATCATCTTGACCAACAAAGCCGATAAATTCTTCCCAATTCTCGAACAAATACCGATTAAAAAATATCCGCATCCCCGCAAAAAATTCATCTGTGCCATTGATACCGATATTCAAGATGCTGCCGCCCGGTCCATGCCCTGACCGTTTTCCGCTCTAAACACCCCTCGTCTATCGAACCATGGAGCCATTTGCGGCTGTCGGGTTTGCAGGTAAAGATAAAATGCAGCCCTTTTCCCAACACCGCAGTACAGGTCGGGTAATCCGCGTATAAATCGTCCCCTAACAGTATCGGATCCAGCCATTTATATCGTTCCGCATTGCTTGCAAGCCACCGTTTCGCCGCGTTCCGCTCGCAATCCTGCTTTTCTTTCCCGTCCTCGTTCCGGATAAACTCAGGATTGAGCGGCAGCACTGTCTCTTCCTTCGTTTTTACCATAACCGCCGCTGCCATGTCATGGTAATACAGTTCATCCCCGTTGTTCATCTGGCGGTGCAGGCAGTGCTCGCAACTGACATTGGTCGATTGGTAAAACCATACCCCGTCTAGCGCTATGAGGTGGTGCTTCCCTAAAACCTGGTATCGGTCCAAGCCGCCGTGTATCGGCTATCTCTGCCCCGATCTTATCAAAGGCTTCTAAATGCGCTTGTAGCAGTCCCCTTCCCATCCTTTATTATCGGATAAAAATTCTAAATGGAGAATTGCTGATGCACGAACTTTTACTTCGATATTTTATCTTAAGCTTCAAGATTAGCGGATTAAGAGGGAATTGAAGGTTAAGATGTAAGATATTGTTGTTCAATATTTTCTCTTCTTCAATAATTATTTTTCTTCGAAGTAAGATAATTTAGAGGAAGAATAAAAGACATCTAACCAATTGTTCGTGTGGTTAGTGGTAAATTCTTCTTTGTTCTTTGTTCTTTGTTCTCTGTTCTCTGTTCATTGTTCTTTGCTCTCCCGCCCCACATAATACCTTGACCTCATTTATTTTTTCTGCTATTTTTCTACAGAAGGTAAAACAGTCATGCCAACATATGAATATGAATGTAAAAGCTGTTCGCATAATTTTGAAGTTTTCCAGTCGATGAGCGATTCGCCTTTAAAAGTGTGTCCTGTATGCGGTAAGGAAGTACGCCGTTTAATTTTCGGCGGCGCGGGAGTAATTTTTAAAGGTTCCGGTTTTTATGTTACCGATAAAGGTAAGTCCTCAAGCCATGCGCCTAAAAAGAGCGAGAGCGCTTCTTCCGCCGCGCAGGCTTCCCCATGCTCGCAATGTCCCGCAAACAGCGCTTCCGGCACAGAAGGCGGAAAATGTCCTGCCGCGCATACCGAGGCGTTCGCCGAAGCAAAAACCGGCTCCCGAGGTGACGTTTCCCACACAGGACGAGACGGATCCTCAGGACGCGATGTATCCGCTGGACGAGACGGCGGGCACGACTCCTCTTCGGTGAAAGCCAAATCCGAAAGTAAATCGGCCTAATGAAAAAGAAACCGCGTTTTTTTTGTGATAACTGCGGAAGTGAGGTTGACAGGGATCAAAAAGCCTGTCCTAAGTGCGGACGCTTTTTTGCGGCTGTCCGCTGTCCGTCTTGCGGTTACGCGGGACCCGATGAAATGTTTCAGGGCGGATGTCCCATGTGCGGCTATTCCGCGCCGCCCACAGATTCGAAAAATGAAAAACCTGATAAAAAGAAAAAAAAATCATCATGGAACACCGGCAGCGCAGAGTCTCTGCCGGCATGGACTTATATTATTTCGATAATTATTCTTCTAGCTCTTATCGCGTTAATTTCATTTTTAATTACAAAATAGGTTAGAGGCTCCTTGAACTAGTCGCATTATAAACAGACTCTAACTAATTCCTCAGTTCGTATAATTCTGTTGAAGATTCTATTTTGCCTTTGTCGTCATAACTAATCGACTTTACGGCGCCGATTCCCTTGACATACCATGTTGCGCCAGTATTAACAACCTGCGGCATTATCCATCCTGTTGTCGTTGTTACCGATCTTTGGGTAATTTTATAAGCCTCGAAAGTTCCGGCGCGGACAGTTATTGTCTCAACTCCTGTGCAGACAATATTTGATATTGATGTATCAGCCGTAACAGTTCCGATGACAGGAACCGTAACATTTATCTTCAGCCATGTATTTTGGAGTCTGCTCCCCGGCGCCAGATTTGCAGGTACCGGCATATTGCCCGCTGTCATTGTGTAGGTAAATCCTCTGGTGGTAAAATACGCGTCCATGATGTCGTCAAGCCTGTACATTGAAACACCATTTGCTATATTGATTGTATAATCGCGCTCGGCGCCGTTCCTGACAGGTTTCTGGTTTTTATCAAGTATCTGCATTGAATAAATGACGGTAAGGTTATCGCCTGCGCCTCTGACTTCTTTGACGGTCATGCGGTTATAGCCTTCTATCCTGCCGCTTCCGTTAAAATTCGCGGTGAGCTGAACAGTTCCTTTTTTTACCGGGAAAAACGGCTCGCTGCAAAAAGCGCCGCCTGCGGTAATTAATAAAATAATAAGTGTTAATGTTATTCTTTTCATATCTATGTTCTTTATATCATATTTTAATACTTTTTACAATAACTATTTTTTTAACTGTTTTTATCCTATTATTTTCCCTGCCGCGCCTGCGCATCAATAACATCTTCTATATTGAATAACCGGTCAGGACGGTTTTTGAAAGTTCTGAAATAAAATCCGTCAATGTTTCTGCGATCAAAGAAAATATGATTTTGCCTCTGCCTGAAAACAGATCCGGGTCCTACGCCGAAGAATACATTAAAATTCCTGTCGCGCAATATTTTATGCTTTTCTTCAATATGTTCTATTGCCGCGCCGTATGGGTAAATATAAAGATCAGTATCGCCGAGAATAGGCCGAACTTCGCTGTCCCAGCGGTTTGTGTCATTTATTAAACTAGCAAGCGAAATTTTCGGTAAATTCAAATGTCCCCAGCTGTGCGACGCAAAATGCCAGCCGATTTCCTTTAATCTGTTTACAACTTTGATCGCGTTTTCTTTTTCTCTCTGATAATCGGGATTATTTAATTGATGCGTTCTGTATCCCAATACCCCTTCAAATCCTGTCAGCGCGATGATTCCTCTTGCGCCGCGAACTGAAAAATCAGGGTACATCCCGATGAATTCTTCCAGAGACGTTACAGTATCAAGATCATAAGACAATTCGCCGCTGTTTTTATCGGCTGTCCAGCCGGCGATATTATTATTATCATCAATAACAAGTTTATGAATGGTAGCGTGCTGTTTAGCGAAAGTATAATAGCTTAAATCATCAACGGATAAAATCATAGGTTTTTTTCCCTTGGGAATATACGGCTTTTTATAAATCACTCTTTTCTGCCCGCCTGAGTACGTTACTTCATATAATTCTTTTATATCCGTCAAAACATAATGTTTCTTGTACAGTTCATATAGAATTTTTTTGTATTCTCCCGCCGTAACATACCATTCAAGAAAGTGATCCCGCCTGCTGCCTGTAAAAGCGGTTTCCGGTCTCGCCACAAGCGCATGAAAAAAGATATTAAGAGGCGGTCCATCGTAATAATCCATTTCAGGCGGAGGTTCCTGCGCCTCAATTAGCCGGAGCTTTTCCTGCTGTTCAACGGTAACATTATCCGCGTCCTGAATACCGGCAGCCGAAGCGGCTCCAACGGCGCATGAAAGATTAATAATAATCAGTAAATAAATGTATTTATTTTTATGTTTATTCATATTTATGTTATATCAGAGAAAAGAGGGAGATTCAATTACGGGGCGGAGGAAATGATGGGACACGGATTCGATAGGAGAAGGTTCAAATATCTGATTTAATGCGAAGAAAAAGAAATTTAACCACAGAGTATCACAGAGTGATCTGCGTAATTTCATTTTTTTTCTAAACTACATGATAATATTTACTTACATTTAGTTAAAAAATTTGTAATTAAAACGTTTTATATTCAACATCTCTACCCCGTTTTGATGTGGTAATGTGAAGTTTAACACAAATTGTATGCTGCCGAGCTCTGATGCATACGAATAGCGTTTTAATTTTACATTTCCTCAGCGCTAAATCCCTATTTATAACACTATACACATATTAAGTAAAAATATTCATACAAATTAGACCGATCTGTGTAAATCTCCGCCTCAATTTGCTCTAAAAAAATTTAAAAAAAATTCATAATCCTCTTGATCTTTTTTTTCATTTTTGCTACGTTTTAAGTCCAGCCCTTGATTTTTCTTTGGGGGTAATGGGGACTGTCTAATGCTGTCCCTATTGACAAAAAGTAAATTTTTTTACATGCTAAGGCTTGTAGATTAATTTGATAAAAGAGCTTGATAAGGAGTTTTTGACGAATGCCTACTATTAACCAATTGGTTCGTTTCGGACGGCAGAAGGTTACTTCCAAAACGAAATCCCCGGCTTTAAAGTCCTGCCCGCAGAAACGCGGCGTGTGTACTCGTGTTATGACTGTAACGCCGAAAAAGCCCAATTCTGCTCTTCGTAAGGTAGCGCGTGTTCGCCTTTCTCACGGAACCGAAGTAACCGCTTATATTCCGGGAATCGGGCATAATTTGCAGGAACACTCGGTTGTTTTGGTCAGAGGCGGACGTGTTAAGGATCTCCCCGGCGTGCGTTATCATATTATCCGCGGCGCGAAAGATACGTTAGGTGTTGCGGATCGCAAACGAAGCCGCTCAAAATACGGCGCGAAAAGGCCTAAGGCGTAAGGGAACTGTATGGGAAGAAAGAAAAAAACGATTGACAGGGGAATACTTCCGGATCCGAAATACAACAGCGTTGTAGTTTCAAAATTTGTAAATAGGATGATGTGGGAAGGGAAACGCTCCCTCGGTCTTCGCATCGTACATGAAGCGCTGGAAGTTCTTAGGGCTAAAACCGACAAAGAACCGCTTGAAGTTTTTTTGAAAGCTTTAGATAATGTAAAACCGGTAATTGAAGTTAAGTCACGGCGCGTGGGCGGCGCGACATATCAGGTTCCCGTAGAAATTCGGGAAACAAGGCGTGAAGCGCTTTGCATGAGGTGGATTATAAACGCCGCCCGTGCGCGTTCAGGAAAGGGCATGGGAGACCGTCTTGCAGCGGAACTCCTTGATGCGTATAATAATACAGGTACTGCTTTTAAGAAGAAAGAAGATACGCATAAGATGGCTGAGGCCAATAAGGCATTCGCCCATTATAGATGGTAGTTTGGTTTCCAAACCGCTCATGTGCATAGAAACCGGCATGAGACAGGTGGAACGACTGTGGATAGAGATTACGCCTGCGCGGTAAACGCAGCGGGCGCGTAGAGGTCTTAAATTCCGCTTTTATCGTTTCCCCCCTCATAATTAGTATTTATTGTACTTGGCAGTACGAAGAAAATAATTACGTGTTCAGAAGGAGGACACAATGGCGAAGGATAAATTTAACAGAACAAAGATCCACATGAATGTGGGGACGATTGGTCACGTCGATCACGGCAAGACCACGCTTTCTGCGGCTATAACCATGCACTGCGCCAAAAAATTTGGCGACAAAGTAATGAGTTATGATGAAATTGACAATGCTCCGGAGGAAAAAGCCCGCGGTATTACAATTAATACCCGTCACCTTGAGTATCAGTCAGATAAGCGCCACTACGCGCACATCGACTGTCCGGGACACGCTGACTACATCAAGAACATGATCACAGGCGCAGCCCAGATGGACGGCGCGGTTCTCGTTGTATCTGCTCCGGATTCCGTTATGCCTCAGACACGCGAGCACATCATTCTCGCCCGTCAGGTAGGCGTGCCTCACATGATCGTATTTCTCAATAAAATTGATCTTCTTGACGATCCCGATCTTGTTGAGCTTGTCGAAGAAGAGGTAAAAGATGTTCTTACAGCAAACGGCTTCCCCGGCGACAAGATTCCCATTATCAAAGGAGCCGCTTTCAAAGCTATGTCAGAACCGGATAATCCCGAGGCGACAAAATGTATTGATGAGCTTCTTAAAGCGATGGACTCATATTTCCCCGATCCGGAACGTGATTCTGACAAGCCGTTCATTATGCCGATTGAAGACGTGTTTACCATTCAGGGACGCGGAACAGTCGTAACCGGAAAAGTGGAACGCGGCGTACTCAAGCTTAACGAAGAAGTAGAAATCATCGGTATCAGACCTACTAAGAAAACCGTTATTACCGGTATTGAAATGTTCAACAAGCTTCTTGATGACGCGCAGGCGGGCGACAATGTCGGCACTCTTCTCCGTGGTATTGATAAGAAAGAAGTAGAGCGCGGACAGGTTCTCGCGAAGCCCGGCTCAATTAAACCGTTCAGCAAATTCAAAGGTCAGATTTATTGTCTGTCCAAAGAAGAAGGCGGACGCCACAGCCCGTTCTTTACAGGCTACAGACCGCAGTTCTATTTCCGTACAACCGATATTACCGGCACGGTCAAACTTCCGGAAGGAAAGGAGATGGTGATGCCCGGCGACAATACCGAAATCATCGGCGAATTGATACACCCAATCGCCATGGAAAAAGGCTTGCGCTTTGCTATCCGTGAAGGCGGCAAAACAGTCGCTTCAGGACAGGTTACAGAGATTTTAGAATAAGGATGAATTTATATGACCGCTTCATTTGGAGTGGTCATATTTTTTGGAGGAATGATGGCTAAGGAAGGAATTCGCGTAAGGCTGCGCGGTTTTGATGTCGAATTAATTGATCAGAGCGCGAAATCTATCGCAACGGCGGTACGAAAAGCCGGAGCGAAAGTTACAGGTCCGATCCCCCTGCCGACGCGAATTAATAAGGTGACGGTCTTGCGTTCGCCTCATGTTAATAAAAAGAGCCGCGAACAATTCGAAATGCGGACCCACAAAAGATTAATCGATATTATCAATCCGTCCGCGGAAGTAATGGATTCTTTGATGAAGCTGGAGCTTCCTGCCGGTGTTGATGTAGAGATAAAACAGTAGATAAGCGACATTTCGCCTGCGGCGAAACATCGCTTATCCACTAACGGAGACTTTTGTTTCCGTAAAAAAACCGTAGACGGTTCCGGGGTTGTACAGGCCTCTGAATAGCGTGCGTGTATCGGAGTGCAATGATGTTAGGGCTATATGCCAGAAAAATCGGAATGACTCAGATTTTTGACGATGCCGGGAATCAGTTTCCCGTAACGGTAATAAGGATCGAACCTAATGTTGTCCTTGGCACCAAGTCAAAAGAAGAGGACGGTTATGCCGCCGTAGTGGTCGGGATTGACAATGCGAAAAAAAATCGCATAACAAAACCGGATGCGGGGCAGTTTCCGGAAAATGTTCCGCCGAAGAAAAAAATCCGCGAAATCCGCGATTTTGAAAAAGAAGTGAATGTAGGTGACGCTCTTGGAATTGAAGTGCTGGAAGGCATCAGATATGTGGATGTTAGCGGTGTCAGCAAGGGCAAGGGCTTTCAGGGCGTTGTTAAACGCTACGGTTTCGGAGGCGGACGTAAAACGCACGGATCAAAATTCCACAGGGAGCCGGGCTCTACAGGTATGAATACCTACCCCGCAAGAACTTTTAAAAACAGGAAATTGCCGGGCAGAATGGGACGTGAGAAGGTTACCGTTTTAAGTTTAAGGGTAATAAAAACCGATCCTGATAAACAGCTCATTATGGTTAAGGGAGCTGTACCCGGTGTAAATAAGGGTCTTGTGTTTGTCCGCTCCGCGGTTAAGAAGGGCAGTTAGGAAGTGAGGATATGATGAACTGTAAAGTCTATTCAAAAGACGGCAAGGAGCTGCGGACAATTGCCCTTGACGATAATGTATTCGGTCTTCCTGTCAATGAAGATCTGATATGGTATGCGATTAACAATGAGCTTTCTAACAAGAGGCAGGGGAACGCAAGCACAAAAGGGCGTGCGGAAGTTCACGGAACAAACGCGAAACCTTACAAGCAAAAAGGAACAGGCCGCGCCCGCAGAGGCGATTGCAAATCACCGATACTGGTCGGCGGCGGCACAATTTTCGGTCCCAAACCGAGAGATTTTTCCTATTCAATGCCAAAAAAAGCAAAACGGCTTGCCCTTAAAACGATACTCAGCCTGAAAGCTCAAAGCGATACATTAAAAATTGTAGAAGATTTTTCTGTCGAATCGGGAAAAACGAAAGATATGGCAAAACTGCTTGAAAATTTCGCTCCCGGCACTCGAACAGTACTGATATTGAAAGATGATGATCCGATGCTTAAACGCGCGGCTTCGAATATTCCGTGGCTTAAGTATCTTTCATATAACCGCCTGCAAGCGCATGAACTTTTCTATGCACGACAGGTGCTGATGCTGGAAACTGCGGCAAAGAACCTCAGTGATTTTTACGGCGCTGACACGGAGGCCGCGAAATGAAGTATTACGAAGATGTTTTAATAGAACCTGTGCTTTCCGAAAAGGCGAATCAACTGCGCGATGAAGGAAAGTATGTTTTTAGGGTGGGTCTGTCGGCGACTAAGCCTCAAATCAAGGAAGCGGTCAGCAAATTATTCAATGTTCATCCGATTTCTTGTACAACAATGGTGGTAGGCGGTAAGCCGAAAAGGCAGCGTTACCGGAAAGGTGTTACTCCTACATGGAAAAAGGCGATTGTCAAGCTGCCCAAGGAAGAGAAGATCACACTCTTCGAAGGCGTGTAAAGGAATAATATGGCTATCAAAACATACAAACCAATAACACCGGGAATGAGGCAGTATACAAGCCTTGATTATTCAGAGCTTAGCGATAACAAACCGGAAAAAACATTAACGAAAGGCAAAAAGAAAGGATCGGGGCGCGATGCCTTCGGACGGATCAGCGTTCGCCATAAAGGCGGCGGGCACAAACGCAAATACCGCGAGATTGATTTCAAGCGTGATAAAATCGGGATCCCCGGAAAAGTCGCTTCACTTGAATATGATCCGAACCGCAGCGCGAACATTGCCCTGATTTTTTATAAAGACGGCGAAAAGCGTTATATCATTGCTCCTAAAACTTTAAAACCGGGCGCGACAGTTATCTCAGGACCTGACGCTCCGATTGAGCCGGGCAACGCGCTGCCGCTTGAAAATATACCTCTTGGCTTCACTGTTTACAATATTGAATTGACACTCGGAAAGGGCGGACAGATTGCCCGCTCTGCCGGAGCAAACGCTCTTATCGCCGCGAAAGAAGGCGATTACGTTACGCTGAAACTGCCGTCGGGCGAAATGAGAATGGTATTCAAGAAATGTTACGCGACAATTGGAAGCGCGGGCAACGAAGATCATATGAATACTGTTGACGGAAAAGCCGGCCGCAAACGCTGGAAAGGAGTCCGCCCGACAGTCCGCGGTATGTCAATGAACCCTGTCGATCATCCTCATGGCGGCGGCGAAGGAAGAAGCAAGGGTATTCACCCTGTTACTCCCTGGGGTCAGCCGACAAAGGGTTATAAAACCCGCAAAAAACATAAACCTTCATCGAAGTTTATTGTCAGCCGCGGGAAAAAGAAATAGGAGATTAGGAAGGAAGTATGTCAAGATCCGTTAAGAAGGGTCCTTTTATTGAAAAGAGCCTGTATAAAAAAGTGTTGGAGCTGAGCAAGTCGGGGGAAAGGAAAATGGTAAAGACTTATTCCCGTTGTTCCACTATCATTCCTGAAATGGTAGGGGGAACGATCTCTGTATACAACGGTAAAACATGGATCCCCGTGTATATTACGGAAAACCTTGTTGGTCATAAGCTTGGTGAGTTCGCTCCGACCCGTATTTTCCGCGGGCACGCAGGTTCGGACAAAAAAGCAGGCGGAAAATAAAGGATTATCAGGATGAAAGAAACGAATTCAGGCTACAGGGCTATCACAAAGTACCTTATCGGTTCGCCCTTTAAAATCAGACCGGTCGCGGACCTTGTGCGCCGCTTGCCATACCCCGAAGCTGTTTCCATTTTAGAGAATATGCCGCATAAGGGCGCCCGCCTGATCAGCAAGACGGTAAAATCCGCGGCGTCGAATGCGCTGGCAGATAACAAGAAACTTGACGAGGATATGCTTTATGTGCGTGATATATATATTGATGAAGGACCGCGTCTTAAAAGGATTTGGTTCCGCGGAAGAGGCCGCGCTGATATGCAGGTAAAACGAATGTGTCACATAACAGTTGTGATTGATGAAACTACAGCCGCGGGAAATGCGTCAACATCGAGGAACAGCGCGGGTGTTAAAAGTAAATCTTCAAAAAAGGCGGCTAAATAATGGGACAAAAAGTAAACCCCACAGGGCTTAGAATAGGAATTAATAAATCATGGAGTTCCCGCTGGTATGTTGATCCAAAAGAGTATGTTGACGCCCTGCATGAAGATTTAAAACTCCGCAAGATCATTATGGATATGCCCGAGACAAAGGGAGCTGATATTGCCGAACTGGAAATTATCAGGCATCCGCAGAGAATTACAATTACAATTCATACCGCCCGTCCCGGCGTTATCATCGGCGTTAAAGGCGCGAATATCGAAAAAATCGGAAATGATTTGCAGAAAAAAGTCAGCAAAAAAGTTCAGATTAAAATAAAAGAAATAAGAAATCCCGATAATAACGCGCAGATAATCTCGCAGAATATAGCCCGCCAGCTTTATGCGCGTTCTTCTTTCAGGCGCACAATGAAGCAGGCGATATCGAACGCCATTAAAAAAGGAAACGCGCAAGGGGTGAAAGTCAGGCTTTCAGGAAGGCTCGGAGGCGCTGAAATGTCCCGCACAGAAGAGGCAAAAGAGGGGCGCATTCCCCTTCACACCCTGCGCGCCGACATTGATTACGGATTTTCCGAAGCGCATACCCCCTTTGGCTCAATCGGCGTAAAGGTTTGGGTTTATAACGGAATGAAATACGGTAAAGAACAGAAAGAAGACGCAGGCGCTCTCGTACGTAAAAGACGGGACAGGGCTCCTGCCAGAGGATAACAGGAGTAGATTGATATGCTAAGTCCAAAACGTGTAAAGCGCCGCAAGGTGCAGAGAGGCAATATGCCGGGAAACGCCACGAGATGCAACTCTGTTGTGTTCGGCGATTTCGGTCTGGTTGCGATGGACAGGATGTGGCTCACTAACAGGCAGATAGAAGCCGCGCGTATCGCCATTAACCGCCATGTAAAGCGCGGCGGCAAAATGTGGATACGTATTTTTCCGGACAAGCCGTTTTCAAAGAAACCGGCGGAAACCCGCATGGGAAAAGGAAAAGGCGCTCCCGAGTACTGGGTAGCGGTTGTAAAACCGGGAACTGTTATGTTTGAGCTGGGCGGCGGTATTACCCGCGCTCTGGCAGAAGAAGCAATGGCATTGGCAGGATCAAAATTGCCGATTAAAACAAAGTTTGTCGCTCGTTCGGAAATGGAACTTGGGGCATAGGGAGATTGAAGTTACATGAAAAATTCGTTCAAGAACTTGTCATACCCCGAACTCAAGACCAAACGGGATGAGCTTAAAAGGAAGTACATGGAATTCCGTTTTAAACTTGTCATCGGTCATGTTGATAATCCTTTACAGAAACGTACGATGCGC
>Ga0209755_10005125_pt1 | contig 15090 bp, 15 predicted proteins | sample TergutCo191P1_FD_187301 | JGI IMG/M metagenome (GOLD analysis project Ga0209755, IMG submission 187301) | Cornitermes sp. P1 segment gut microbial communities from Petit-Saut dam, French Guiana - Co191P1 (SPAdes) (version 2) | ecosystem: Host-associated > Arthropoda: Insects > Digestive system... | reverse complement strand
CCCTCTTCCGCTCTCAAGACTTGGAGTAACAGAGCCATATGCCATTGGAGAAATAATTACATTGTAGGCGAATTTTCCGCTATCATCGGGGAGCTTGGGAGCTTCGCACCCCGCAGTAAGAAACACAATGAGAAGAGTTAAAATTACTATTTTAATCTTCACAATTCACTCCCAATACTGCCCCCGCCTTAAAGGCCGGGGGCGCTTATTTCTGCCTCGCAGATTAATTTAACAAGCTTTTAAAAATCGTCCATAAAATAATACTGAGCCAGCGTTATAGACTGCTGATGAATATGCACGATCTCGTTGCGGGTAATTGTTTTGCTGTTAACCGTAACAGATATGGTAAGGAAATATACACCGCTATCTATTTCATAACTGTGGAAATCACCGCTTGCAAAATTATTATCTGTATAAACAGATGTAGTAATCGGCCATGTATCTAATGTAAGAGAAATTATTCCGTCGAAAGGATAGGAAACATTGTAATGAAATTCTCCCTGCCCTTCCTCCGGAGTATTAACAGGTATTACAATATTATGGTTCATAGCTTCGACTCTAAAAGGAATGCTGCCCTTTGCCACAGGAATATCATCATAGAAATCGTCATCAACTTCTACGTTAATGTAAGCTGTGACAGAAATGATCCAGTCTCCGTAAGGCACCCTGATATCACCCCAAGGAGGGATCCAATAATATCCAGAACCACTTTCATAATCATAATAATATTCAGAATAAATCTCCACAGGATCGGGGGCGGTTTCGGCGTTGCCTTTATCCGTATCAGGTTCAGCACTTATGACAAATTTACTATAACCATCTCTTAAAATGGGAAGGATGGTTCTGCCGTTTCCGCCGATATTAATATGAATCTTTGAAATCCCTTCAACATTTCTGTCTTCAGAAAAATTTGTTTCAGGTTCAGAAAAAACACCGCAGCCGACAAACGATACCACCAAAGTTATTAATAATAATTTTTTTACAAGTTTCATGGTTTCCTCCTTTTATTAATTCACCACGAATTCAAATTCATGAGCGAAAGCTGTTCCGTCTATGGTAACAACTACAAGCGCGTACTGTTTCCCTAACGCTAAACTTGTTGTCGGTAAATTTACCTGTCCGGAGAACGAAAAATACTGATTATCTTCAGTAGATATTTCTGTAGTAACATCCTGCCTGACACCGTTTATAAACCATATACACTCATATACCGGCCTATGTGTATAACCCGAGAAGAAATCCAAAATCTCTACAAATAATGTTTGCCCTGAACTTACCTCAGTATTAGAAACATTTATTCCAAGATTGTTATTTGTTTCAAACACATCTTTAATTCCAGAATGCACTTTCGGGAGAATATTAATGTTAAGATTAATATCCATTTCTATTTGCTCAGTTGGGCTGCTATACGTTTGTGATTCCAATGTAAATGTAATGCCGGTGTAATACCAATCTGTTTCAGGTGTCCACACCCATATAAATACATCCATTGGATAAATATCAGCCCATATTACAGCTTCCCATGTACCGCTAGGATCAATACCATCATCCCAGAAAAACTGCCAATCACCAACAACTTCAACTACTAATGGATCTGTGTAAGGCACACCACCCAGTTTGACATCTACCGTACCGCTAATTACTACTTTGTCGGCAACATGCAATTCCATGTTAAGATTCACTTCGGAAGTTTCAATGGTAAATTCTTCAATCACCTTTTCGTTCATTAATAATTGTATTTTTTCGTTTAATAAATCTTCACTCAGATATAATAAGTAAGTGCCTTCTTCTGAATCAATACTGACATTAATGTCTGAGAAATACTCCCAGCCGTCCCAATCATTATTCCATTTTTTAACAGTAAGATAAACATAATTTAGAATCTCGCCATTTAATGATACAATCGCATTCCCGTTTACAGTGATAAACGAATCTTCAAAATCATGAGTAGTGTTACCAAATTCTTTATGACCTGTAAATAATTCAATGGTGCCTAATTCTTTTATATAGATATTACCGGCAAAACTGGCTTTTACTATAATATAAAAGGTGGTTGAGGCATTAAAAGCCGGCAAATACACATTCCACTCGCCATCGTAATCATTAACAGACGTAGTGTAAAATGGATAACTTTCATAGTCATTACTTTCATACAATTCAACATTGCAATAGTTCGGCGGCATATTATTTACCGTAATATTAGCGGTTCCGCTTACTGTTACAAGTTTGGTTAAATCATCCTCTGTGAATACTCTTTGGGCTATAGTTTCCATGTTGGAATAGATATGAACAACTTCTGTCCATGCTACCGTTCTGTATGGAGTAGTAAGCCTTACGCTCATCATATAAAAACCCGGAGCTAGTGTAATTGTTCCTTCTTTTACGCTAAATATGTCGTGGTCAGTGCCATTCCAGTAACTATCGAAAATATCAAAAACATACAGCTGCGCTTCTGTTACTATAGAAGGAAAATCAATATTATAAGATAAAAATCCGTTATCGCCATTTTGTTTCGCGTTTATTGTGATACTAACGCTCTGGAACTGACCTGCGGTAACAGTTACTGTTACATTTCCCTCAGCGGCAGGATATTCATCGTTTCCTATTTTTACATATCCTGTAGCGGTAATTTTCCATTCTCCGTTTTGTAAATCGGTTATCGTTGCGTAGTGGTGAGGCTCAAATTCAACATCATCATAAGTTGCCGATCCACCGATGTTTTCAAAACTCAATTTTATTTTTGTAAAATGCGCGGAAGGATACAGTGTTGACCTTCCAATGTTGTCGTCAACACTGATACGAAGACCACCGCTTTGTTCCGTATCCATATTCGGAACGGGACAACCTGTTAATAATAAAAGACCTAAAACCGCGCAAAAACCCGCGCAAAATTTAATAATATTTTTCATTTTCCGCCTCCTTAATCCTGTACAACCATGAAGGTTAAAGTCTTTGAATAGGGAATATCATCCTTATAAACAATCGCAGTAATTGTATTAACTCCGACGCGATCAACAATACCCCCATTCACCTCAAAATCGCTGGAATTTTCCCACCGTAATTCTCCATTCAGATACCATGCATATGAATCATAATCGCCTCTTACTGTTACTATGAGAATCGATTCATAATCCCACTTAACAATGGCATTTTCATGTTCACCTGCTAAATCAATGTCCTCATCATAGAAGCCTTCAAAAACAAATGAAATATCATTATTTTGATGCATTACATTAACTGTAAAAGTGGCGGTAACTTTTTTATTTTTATAGGTGTAAGACACAGTGATTGTCTGCTCACCGGATATGCCTGCCGTAAAACCAGACACCTGATATTCGCTGCTCTCAAGTATTTTCGTTGTACTGTCGGAGTAATGCGCGGTTACAACCATGCCGCTCAAATCCAGGACAGTGTCATTATACTGATACACTGTGTTGGTAGGTTCCTCGGTTATTTCGATGCGGTCAACGGTTACTTCCGGGTCACCGCCGCCGCCCCCTCCGCCGCCGCCGCACGCCGATACAGACAATCCAATTATCGCTAAAAACGCGATAACGCCGATCAATATGAGTTTGTTCTTCATATTAGGCTCCTTATTCAATTTTTAGTGCTTTACTGTTTATGGAAGGTAGATGTTGCCAATTATATAGAGAAATACTAAACGATTCCCTTCTATTATGTAGATTATAAGTGATGATAACACCGTATTTGCCAGCCGTCAAGTTGAAAAAAACTCATAAATTTCTCACTTTTTTTACGAATTTTGTCATTTTCGATAAAGCGCCATGCACGGTCGAACCCATATAGGGGTATGGAATCTTCTGGTTTGAAGATTCTCTGCAGAGGTCGTATGACCTCTGGAGCTATTATATGTGAGGTTCATATGTGCGTAAATGTAAACAGAAAACACAAGGACAGCGTGTTTTCCAAACTCTTTAGCTCCCCAGAGATATTGCGGGAGCTGTACTCGGCTATTGAGGGTATCGATGTCCCAAAGGACGCGATCGTCGATATTAATACCTTATCAGAAGCTCTTTTTATGAAGCAGATCAATGACCTTTCCTTTACTATCGACGACAGAATAGTTGTGCTAATTGAGCACCAGTCAACGATAAACGAGAATATCCCTCTCAGGGTTCTGATGTACATAGCCAGGGTGTACGAAAAAATCATCGAGAATAAAAATATTTATCATAAAAAACTAATAAAAATCCCAACACCTGAGTTTATTGTCCTTTATAACGGTAAAGATGAATGCCCAGATCATTATACACTCAAGCTTTCAGACGCTTTTAAGGATATTTCTGGTTTAAAATTAACAGACAGTGAAGGTTTCCCGCTAGAGCTTGTGGTTCAGGTTTATAACATCAATCAGGGACGTAACCCGCAAATGCTCAAACGAAGCGAGAATCTTAACGGCTACAGTTTCTTTATCGCGAAAGTAAACGAGTATAAGGAACATTTAACGCTTGAAGAATCAGTAAGGAATGCTGTAAAATACTGTATAGAGCATGGTGTTTTAAGGGACTTCTTAAAAGAGCATGGAGCTGAGGTAGTAAATATGTTATTCGACGACATAAGCGTAGAGGAAATCGCAGAGATTCGAGCCGAGGAAGCCAGAGAAGAAGGTTTAGAACAAGGACACAAAGAAGAAAAGATTGCAATCGCCCAAAACCTGCTCGCAGAAGGCTCTACCCAGGAGTTCGTGCAAAAAATCACAGGTCTCTCTCTCGAAGAAATCGCTAAATTGTAATAGTCATTTAAAAAAGTCTGGTACCAGCGCAGTATCAGACTTTTTCATGTTTTTAAGGAAGAATCTTATACAAAATATCTTATTCAGATTATTTCTAATCAACAACCGGAAAAAACTCCTTCCAAACCTTCTCTATCCCCGCAAGCGTCTCTTCCCTATTCAATTTATTTTTAAGATATGTTCCCCATTTTAAGTTATCGCAGAAAAAACTGAAAAAACGCCTCGCCCTCGAAATATGAAATTCAGGCGGCTGATATTTCGCCAGCAGCTCCAAAAACCTCAATCCAATCTTTTCTATATCGTATCCCTCTTTTCCCCTTTTCTGTTCGTGCTGGTTCGTTCGACCTGAAGCATTAATAAAAAATGAAGCATTTAATTGGTCTACGCCGTTTTGCATTTTTTCATCCACACGCTCACGCGTGCTGTTATTTGGCGGGTTCGTGGTAAACTCTTCGGTCTTGGCTTCCGCGAAAATCCACGGCATTTTCACCGCTGCCCTGCCCACCATCACGGCGTCGCACTGACCAGCCCGGCGGACAAGTTCCTCAGCGCTGCCAATATCGCCATTCCCGGCAAGCGGGATTTTTAGCTCGCTCCTCAGCCTGCTCACATAATCCCAGCGGGCAAGACGCTTAAACTTTTCGCTAACAAGCCGGGGGTGAAGTGTAATCAGCTCTACCCCCTCCTGCTCAAGACGGCGGCAAAACTGAGCTAAATGATTAAAATCATCTTTAAAGCCGATACGCAGTTTTACGCTGAGGCGGCGGCTAACATGGGGCCGTACACGCGAAATTAGCTCTCCGGCACGGTCGATATTAGCCATCCAGGCAGCTCCGGCGCCTGTTTTTCGGATCAAAGGGGCGCTGCAGCCCATATTTATATCGATTCCGGCACATTCCAGCTTATTTAAGGCGGCGGCAGCTTTGGTTATATCATCAATATCAGATCCTAGAAGTTGAAAAACGCACTTTTCGGGCTTTGGGGCTGTATCTATATACCATTTCTCCAAAGGACCACCTGCCAAAAGGGCGGAAGCGCTGATCATTTCGGTAAAATAGCCGTCACAGCCCCCAAATTCCTCAATTAGCTCCCTTAACGCCCTATGACTGAGTTCAGCCATAGGAGCCAGGTAAAAAGGTACGCTCATAAACCACCAAATATTTTTTAGAGAATCTGTTGTAAAAATAACAGTATTTTATATGCCCTATTGACTTATTCCGCATTATAGCATATATTGTATAGAAAGAGGAGCGAGCAGATGGTAGCAAAGAGTGATATGCCTAATATCAATGAAAAAGCCGCTGAAGGAATAAAACCGGAGGGAGTGCCATATCGTGTTTTGGTCGTTGACGACTCAATGTTCATCGCCAAGCAGCTTGGGCAGATCTTTACCTCTGAAGGTTTTGATGTAGCGGACACTGCAGCCGATGGAGCCCAAGGGGTAGAGAAATACAAGGCTTTGCATCCAAATATCGATTTGGTTACCCTGGATATTACCATGCCGGTTATGGATGGCGTTTCCGCGTTAGAGAAGATTCTCGAGTTCGACAAAGGCGCCAATATAATAATGGTTAGTGCGTTAGGCAAAGAAGATGTCGTTAAAAAGTGCCTCCTTATGGGAGCTAAGAGCTACATTGTTAAACCGCTTGACAGAAAGAAAGTTCTGGAAAGGGTTGTTTCCGTACTCAAACGATAAGGTTCAAGTTTAAATAAAAAATCTCGATTTTTCTTTGGTTCGTAGTGTCTTTGCGCGCTATGTTTGGAGTTAATCATGAGACTACTAATTCTTCAGGATTACGAAAGAGCGAGCCGTTGGGCGGCGAATTACATAGCCGAAAAAATCAACACATATAAAAAAGGCAAGAACTTTATTCTCGGTCTTCCAACAGGCTCAAGCCCGCTTGGAATTTACGCTGAGTTTGTAAAAATGTGCAAAGCCGGGAAGCTCTCCTTTAAAAACGTACATACTTATAACATGGATGAATATGTGGGCTTGGGCGAAGACCACCCTCAAAGCTACCATCGTTTTATGATGGAAAATCTTTTTAACCATATCGATATCAACCTCAAGCATGTGCACATACTTGACGGTAAGGCGACAAACCTTGACGAAGAATGTAAATCATATGAAGAAGCCATAAAAAAAGAAGGCGGCATAGACCTTTTCCTTGGCGGCATGGGCAGTGACGGGCACATCGCTTTTAATGAGCCGGGATCTTCCCTTGCTTCCCGCACAAGAATAAAAACCCTTACAGCGGAAACAAAAGCGGCTAACGCGCGTTTCTTTGACGGCGATATTACAAAAGTTCCCGGCACTGCGTTGACCGTCGGCGTGGGAACTGTGATGGACGCTCGCGAAGTGATGATTATCGTAAACGGACGCAATAAAGCCCGCGCTCTCAAGGCAGTAGTAGAAGACGGCGTAAACCACATGTGGACGCTTTCGTGCCTGCAAACGCATCCAAAGGCGATTATCGTCTGCGACGAAGAAGCCACTGAAGAACTCAAAGTAGGCACTGTCAAATATTTTAAAGATATTGAAAATGGAAACTTTATTAACTAAGAATAAAAACACTAAGAATTTAACCGCTAACCAACACAAACCAAAACCGAGAACCATCACTGCAATTTTAAACAGCAAGTTCGTGGCGTTCGTGTGGTTCGTGGTTATTCTTCTCTTTTTTCCTAAATTACAAAGTTTCGCACAAACCGATCACCTTGCTGCTTTCTCCGATCCAACGCGTATTTGGGGTAATGGCATCGAAAGTGTAATCGAAGGCGCTTACAGACAATTTTTTATTACGCGAATTATCGGCGACAGGGTAATGAATATCCGCATGCCCTTTGCCATGAACAACGAACGTGATTTTATGGTTAAAGAAAACTGGGAAATTTTTATGGATGGCAAAGGCAGCCCGGATAAAATATGGGAGGCTATCGAGGAAATTTTAGACTCCAAAGAATTCGATGAATACATAAACGCGCTTTCTTCCGGGCGCGAGAAAGTAATTATTTTTGAAATGAACGAACGCAAATGGAGCTTACAGACAGACCTCTTTGTAATCGCGCGAATAAAATCGGGCGCTTTTAAAGGACTGCCCCACCGCCCCTATGTTTTAACTTCGGGCAACGGCGCGCTGGAAAGCGATGTTTATAATTATCTGCTGTGCGTCGGCTACATAGGGCTGGATTGCTCCGGTTTTGTCTGGCATATTTTGGATTATATAGGAAATAAAGGCGGTATAAATCTTGGCAGAGTATTAAGCCCCACTCTTGGCGTTCCGCGCGGCTCAGAACCCGCCCGTTTTGTCGGCACCGCCTTTTTTGGCTCAAGAAGCCCGCAATTAATTCAGGTAAACGATGAAATACGCAATCTGCGCCCCGCCGATGTCCTTTTATTCAGGGACATAGACGGCACAATTGTTCATTCCGCGATTATTCAATCAATCGATTTTACAAAGGGTGTTATACGTTATCTGCAATGCACGAATGTTGCGCCTGTTTTTGAACGCGGCGCTCACGAATCTTTTATTCACTTTGACCCCTTAAATACCGCTGTTTCATTAAAAGACCCCTCGCTTCATTGGACACAAAGAAGGGCGCCTCCCTTCGTTGGCGAAGACATTCCCTTTACAGGTGACGGCGAAATTTTCCGCTATAAATTAAACGGCGGTAAGGTCGTGCGTTTAAAAGCTCTGGAACCTGTGATAGAAAGATTGAATAGATAAACTAATTAATATGCTCGGTTAAACACGCAGCCGCTTCTTTCCACACATGCTGATCCTTCTCGCTAAGCTGCGCGAATTCTTTTTGTCTGCCGTAAGCGGAAAGCTCTGTAAATACTTCCAATCTTTTGTACAGGTCAGTAAATTTTTGTTCCTGGAAATTTTTTATCCAGGGCGGCACAACTCTTTTCGCGCCTTTGGGCGTAAAACACAGACCGGCGTAATGGGGAGCGCATAAGCCTTCGGCATTAGTAAAAAACATTCGCAGCTCCTGCTCTTCGGGCGTGTTGCCTGTTACATTGCTTAAAAAATCCAAATATTCCTGTTCAATTTTTTCCTTCTCTACGCATACAGGACACTTGCCCTTGGGACGCCACGGCAGTTTTCTTTCAAAACATTTTATACGATCTTCCAAAATGTCCTTGCTTAAAATCGCTACCGCGAGACCATCGCGAAATGACACAAGACCTCTTGAATGAAAAGAACAAAAACCGCCGGCGGCGCGAAAGAGCGCGCGAAAACCGCGGTTAGTAATGTGTTCAAATAATGTGTTGTCTATATAACGATGAGCCCTGTCGCTCACGATTGTGCAAAGCGGGCACCCCGGTCTTTCGCACGCTTTTTGAAGTTCAAAAAAATTGATATGTTTTTCGATAGCCATGTTATTCCTGCCTTAACTCTGCCTATTCATCCCGGGGGCCATCCAAACGCTTTGCCGCCGAGAAAATGAATGTGCAAATGATCAACAGTTTGCCCGCCGTCTGTCTTTGTGTTGATAACAAAGCGTCCGCCCTTCTCTTCGCAGCCCTGCTCTTTCGCGAGTTCCTGCGCCTTGTGAAACATCCTGCCTAAAAGCGCGGCGTCAGACGCTTCAAGCTCCATTAGGTTTTGAATGTGCTTTTTGGGAATGACAAGGAAATGCACAGGAGCCATCGGGTTTATGTCGTAGAACGCGAGCATTTCATCATCTTCGTATAGTTTTTTACTTGGGATTTCGCCAGTGGTAATTTTACAAAAAAGGCAGTTACTCATTTTTTAATTATACCACTTTGCAGCGCGTGTATAAAGTCTTTATCTGTAACAATCGCGCTGTTTCCCTGCACCTCATGTAAAAATTTAAACGCGTTATGCTGTATGCCGTCAAAATATGTATCGATAAATTCCGCAAGCTCTTTTCCGACATATCTGTAATGCCAGCTCTCCCAGCTATAACCTGTTAATTCTTCATACCCCTGCGGATACGAAATAGACCAGCCAAAACGAGAAGCGTTATTATACATCCAAATGCCTTCGCGTGTATTGGCAAACTCATTCGTAATTGAACCAAAATCGATGACCAGTCCCAACTGGTGCTGGCTATGGCCCGGACGCGCCGATACCCTATCCGCTGCCGCCTGCCCCATATTTTTAACATGGCGCGCGTAAACTTCAACCTGATAATTATACGAACGATACGCCGACGAAACTATCAAATTCAAACCTTCGGCAGCGGCAGCCGCTGACATTTCTTCCAACGACGCGGCGGCAGCTTTGCGAAGCAAATGACCGCTTTTTAATTTAACAAGGTCTTGCGGCTCATAATCGCTTGCAAGCTGAGTTTCCTTGTCAACAAAAATAAATAAATAGGGGTCTCCATTTAAAAATGTAAATTTTTCTTTGTAACTTACTGGTACTTCCCCGATTTCCGGCTGAACATGATCCTTTTTATTCATACAGGAAATATATAAAAATACAAACAAAGCGATTCCAATCAACCTAAAGGTATTAATAAAAACTGACATTCTATCTCCTTATGAAATTCTTTTTAAAGCGCGAAATACAGAAAAGCCCAAAAACACAAGACCTGCTAGAATTACAGTCATCGCGCCGACAGGAAGATCCAAAAGCCAGCCTGACACAAGCCCGGAAACTGAAAAAAGACAGGCAAACAAACAACTGGAAAACATCATGCTCCCAAGGCTGCGCGAAAAAACTCCGGCGCATCCCGCAGGAAGCGTAAGCATCGCAATGACCATTACAATGCCAACAAAAGTTTGCAAAAGGACAATTGCTACAGCTGTTAAACCCAGAAGCAGAATAAAAATTTTATTTACAGGCACACCGCGGGTGCGCGCGAATTCAGCGTCAAAAGAAGAAGCCTCTATCTGAGCGTAAAAACGCCATGCAAGTATTAAAACTATTAGATCAAGAATCGCCAGAAAAATTAAATCCATATTCGAGATTAATAAAATATTTCCAAAAAGCCATGTTGATGGGTCGGCATAACCCGGAGTTTTTGCCATAAAAAGCAAGCCTGTGCTCATTCCAATTACCCAAATAGCGTTTATTACCGTGTCTTCGCGCTGTTTTGCTTTTAACGAAACAAAACCGATTATCAATGCTGAAAGCACGGCAAAGATGAGCGCTCCTAAAATCGGCGGAAAACCCGGAATGATTGTCGCCGATAAATATAACGCCATGCCAATACCGCCAAGCACAGCATGGGAAACCGCGCCCGCGAGACTTCCGATACGCCTGACTGTTACAACAGAACCCAATATTCCAAAAAGCACCGACGACAATAAACCCGCTAGCAGAGCGTTACGCAAAAACGGAAAATTAATATTTGTTAAAGCCTCAAAAAATTCTAACAACATTCTATATTTTCCTCGTGCAGCACTCTTGCCTGTCTAAAATTTTCTCCGTGTATTACTGAAACATTCGCTTCTATGCCATGCTGAACAACCTTGTGTCCTTCACCTAAACATAAAACCCTGTCTGTTAAAGAAGAAACAAACTCAGTGTCATGCGTAATAATTAATATTGTTGTAAAACCTTTGTAAGCGCCGAGGGTTTCGTAGAGCCGCTTTTCGCTTTCCGCGTCCATGTTGGCTGTAGGCTCGTCCAGCACAAGAAGCTGCGGCTTTGCCGCTAAGGCGCGGGCAACAAGTGTTCGGCGCTTTTGTCCGCCGGAGAGCGAACGGTAAAGCCTTTGTGCAATGTCCGCAACTCCTGTTTTTTCCAGCGCTTCTGTAACCGCGCTGTTTTCTTGCGATTTATTTTTTGGATAACTTTTAAAGGGCTGCAGCAATCCCATTCTTACAACATCACTCACTGTAATAGGGAATAAATTATCAGCCGGCATGTGCTGGGAAACATAAGCCAGATTGGCGTTTTGATTTTTTCTTAATGATCCAAATATTTCGATTAATCCGGCGGAAGGCGCTTCAAGACCAAAGAGCAGTTTGATTACCGTTGTTTTTCCCGAACCATTAGGTCCAACCATCGCGACAAATTCGCCATTGTGTATATGGAATGACGCGTCTTCCAGAACCTTAACATCATCGTACGAGAATGAAACAGAATCAAATTTTATTGCAATATTTGCATCCATAAAATTATTTTATTATATTTTTTAATTCTTGTCCCATGTGCATTATGTTTTCAAGCCAATTCTGAGCAAGCGGATCAAGTTCTATTACTTTCGCGCCTGCTGTGTCCGCTATTTTTTTCGCGGCGTTTGCCGGGAACTGCTTTTGCACAAAGATAGCGGCTGGTTTTTCTTCTTTAATTTTTTCCATTAATTCATTTAACTGGCGGGGAGTCGGCTCTTTGCCTCCTATCTCGACAGCTTCCTGAATAATGCCAAAATCATCAAGGAAATATCCAAAACTGGGATGATAAACAAAGACGCTTTTGCCTTCCAAAGGAGCCAAAGTAACTCTTAATCTATTATAAACATTGTCAATTTTTTTTATTAAATCATCCATTTGCTTAAAATAATGATCGCTATTTTTATTATCAAGAATTACCAATGCCGAAGCAATCTTCATTGCCATTAGAATCGCCGGATCATATCCAAGCCATGTGTGCCTGTCAATTTCCAATGAAGAATTTATATCATGCGCATGGTCAGGATCATCACACTCGTGTTCTTCGTGTTCTGTCAGATACCTGAATTCTACACCTTCGGTTCCGTCAATGATATATAAATCGGGAAACAGTTTTTGTATTTTTGGGCGAAGACTTATTTCAAACTCAGTGCCTGATAATATCCAGGCGCTTGCCTTGGAAAGGCTTTTAATTTGTTTTGGAGTGGGTTCGTAATTGTGCGGATTTTGCCCCGGCGGAACAAGGATAAGCACATCGGCGTTTTTATTCGCGATCTGTGACACAAACCACGCCTGCGGCGGAATGCTTACAGCGATTAAGAGTTTGTCATTCTGCGCGTTTCGCGAACAAGAAATAAAAGAAAATAAAATTATTACAAAAGACATCACACGGAGACACGGAGGAATTTCTAACAACAATTTTTTGTTCTTTGTATTTTTTATTTCTTTGTATGATAATATCTTTTTCATTTTTTCTTCCGTTTTTTTCCTAGAAAAGCTCTCGCGCAGGCGCCAATAAACCTTATAAACCATGGCTCCATTTTTTTGTATGTAATTTTTAATTCTTCCGCTATTTTAATTCCCTGCGGGCACTTTTTCTCGCATTTTCCGCAGCTGACGCAAAGACCGGGGCTGCCGCTTTTTACAGACATTAAACCTGTGCTTGTAGCGTATTGTTTTACACCCTCGATATAACCCATAGAATAAACAGTGTTATGCGCCGAAAAAGAACCGGGAATATTCACGCCAACAGGACAGGGCATGCAGTAATTACATCCGGTGCATCTGTTCTTGCAGGCGCGGTTAATCGCTTCCAACACCGATTTATAAACAGCTTTTTTAGAATCATCAATCGCGTTAACCTGCGATGCTTCCGCCGCGCGGATATTTTCTTCAAGCTGCTCCATGGAATTCATTCCGGACAAAACCGTTGTTACTTCCGCCTGATTCCACAGCCAGTTAAGAGCCCAGCCAGCGGGCGACAGTTCAGGGTCCGCGTTTTTAAAAATTTTAACAGCATCTTTTGGGAGCCCTGTCGCGAGTTTTCCGCCAAGCAGCGGTTCCATTATAGAAACCGGCATTTTCGCGGAAGCGGCTTGCAAGCCTTTTACGCCTGCCTGAAAATTTTCATCAAAATAGTTGTATTGTATTAAAGTTATTTCCCAGTTGTATTCATCAATTATTTTTAAAAATTCACTTCCCGAACCATGAAAAGAAAAACCAATTTGCTTAATCTGCCCGGATGCTTTCTTTTTTGCCATCCAGCCTTCAATTCCCCATTCCTTCAATCTCTTCCATTGATCCATGTCAGTCATCATGTGCAAAAGGTAATAATCAACATAATCTGTTTTAAGTCTTTCCAGAGACTGATTAAAATATTTGTCAAAATCTATCGATTCGCTTTTGCTTTTAAAAATAGCGAGCGGCAATTTTGTTTGAATATAAACCTTATTGCGCAGATCATTTTTATGCAGAATATTTCCCAAAGTTTCTTCATTTCCGGGATACATCCAAGCGGTATCAAAATAATTTATGCCTTTGTCAATCGCGTGCTTAACAAGAATTTCCGCCTTGCTCGCACTGGGAAAGCGCATACATCCAAAACCGAGAATAGATATTTTATTACCCGTTTTTTTATCTATACGGTACTGCAATTATATTAATCCTCAGAATCATCTGTATTAAATTCTTCCTGAGCGCTTTCCGCTGCCGCTTCCGCCAAAGCTTCCGCTTCCGCTTCCTGCTTGCGTCTTTCAAGAATTTCCTGCATATCTTCATCCAAATCCTGGCTTTCATCATCAAAGAGCTTGATGTTGCGGTAACGCTTCATGCCGGTACCTGCCGGAATTGGGTGACCAATTATAATATTTTCTTTTAAGCCGCGAAGGTAGTCTGTTGAACCTGCGATTGCGGCGTTGGTAAGTACGCGGGTTGTTTCCTGGAATGACGCCGCGGAAAGGAAGGAATCAATGTTGAGCGACGCTTTTGTAATTCCCTGGAACATCGGCTGGGCTATCGCTGGCTGTCCGCCTTCCGCCATTACGCGTGCGTTTTCTTCGTGGAAGCGGTATTTATCTACAGAAGAACCGTAAATAAATTTCGTATCGCCTACGAAACGGATTTCTACCTTGCGCATCATCTGTCTAATAATTACGCCGATATGTTTATCGTTAATTGTAACACCCTGCAGACGGTAAACGTTCTGGATTTCGTCCATTAAGTAACGCTGCAATTTTCCTTCGCCCTGTATAAAGAGAACATCGTGCGGATTAATCGCGCCCTGGCAAAGCAATTCGCCCGACTCAACCTTGTCGCCGTCACGCACAAGCAACCTCTTGTTCATCGGAATAAGGTGAGGGAATTCTCTGCCAAAATCATCTACAACAACAAGTTTGCGTTTACTCTTTACAATGCCGCGGAAATAGACCGTGCCTGAAACCTGAGCAAGAACCGCGATACTTTTTGGCTTTCGCGCTTCGAACAATTCGCTGACGCGCGGAAGACCCGCTGTAATGTCCATAGCTTTCGCGGATTCTTTTAAGGTTTTCGCGATTGTGCGTCCCGCCTTAATGCGTTCACCTTCATCAACCTGAAGATAAGCGCCCGATGGCAGGAAGTAAGAAGCCACTTCATTTTCTTTATCGTCAACAATAAAGATACGCGGCTGTTTGCTTTCATGCTGGAACTCTGTTATGCGCTTTTCGATATTGCCTGTGTCTTCGTCAATTTCTTCTTTAAGAGT
>Ga0209755_10005124_pt1 | contig 15091 bp, 8 predicted proteins | sample TergutCo191P1_FD_187301 | JGI IMG/M metagenome (GOLD analysis project Ga0209755, IMG submission 187301) | Cornitermes sp. P1 segment gut microbial communities from Petit-Saut dam, French Guiana - Co191P1 (SPAdes) (version 2) | ecosystem: Host-associated > Arthropoda: Insects > Digestive system >... | reverse complement strand
CCCCCCCCAGTTTCGAACGAAATGTATACCTAAGATAGAATCCCGGAAACGGGAAGCGGATACTGCGCTTCACAAGAAAACACTTTCAAATCCACAAAACAAGTGGGAGACCTTTGTATGAGGCCTCCGTCAACGTCAAATGCAGGGCCGGTCTTCGGCCTGTATATATCCCACGTTGTGGGAAACTCCCCTCGCGCCGGCAGGATTGACCGGACGTGGGTAAACAACCGTGACTGCCCGTTTTTTGCTGAGGCGGACGGTCACAAAAAGGGGTTCTTATGAGCAGGGCATTCAAGTTTTTCGGAATCGTCTCCGTTGCGGCGATACTTGGCCTGGCGTTTGTCGGTTGCGAAGGTCCGCAGGGCGAACGCGGTCCTCCGGGGTATGACGGCGATCGGGGCGCCACGGGTCTTCCGGCGCTGGGACCGGATGTAATAGTGGACATAAACGTGCAAACCGATGTTCTTTTGTATCGCGGCAATAACGTTACCCTTACCACTTCGGGAATTCCGGGCGGCGCGGTAGTCCAGACACTGGTTTGGCGGGTTTACGATGCGGTCTCCGGTCACAGGGTAAGCCTTAGCAGGCCCGGGTCCAACGTCACATCCGGCACGTTAACCGGAAACTCCGTCGTTGTAACCGGAATGTTTGGCGGGGAGGCCAGAATAATCGTTAGCGCACTGGGCAGCGACGGCGACACTGTTTATAGAACCGTTACGGTAAGGGTGGAGGACGTTTCCACGCGACTTGCCATTCTGCGCGAAATGGAGCCGCTGCCTTCCGAATGGACCGTTCGCACGGTAATGCCCAACGAGCAAATCGATCCGCAGTTGCTGTATTTTGGCGGGGAGAATATTGAGCTTACCCTGACAAGCAGGGAAGGGTACACAGACACACTTATTCTTTACCGCCCCGGAGCCCCCATGTTTACGGTTGGCGCGGGGGTTACCCTTAGATTAGAAGATATTACCCTGCACGGCATGGGTGCGGGCGTAAACAGCGGCAGTCCTTTGATTTTAGTGGGCAACGACGCTGTTCTGTATATGACGACAGGGGCGCTGGTCACGGGCAACAACAACACTTCTGCCACTGCGGCGACCGTGGGCGGCGGCGTGCGCGTGGAAAGCGAAGGGACGTTTGTCTTGAATGGCGGGGCGGTATCCGGCAATCGTGCGACGGTTATGGGCGGCGGTGTGCTGAATACCGGGACTTTTACCATGCATAGCGGGACAGTCTCTGGAAATTACGCTGTGCAAAGCGGCAATCTTACTATTATGGGCGGCGGTGTAATTAATTTTGGCACCTTTACCATGCACAACGGACGGATATTCGAAAATTCCGCAGTGCATCAAGGCGGAGGCGTGCAGAATGAAGGCATCTTTGTCGTGTACTACGGGGATATCTTCGAAAATACTGCAAGTAACGGTGCCGGAGTGTCTACTTTTGGCGTCTTTACTATGCACGACGGAAACATCTTCGAAAATGCCGCCGGCAGTACGGGTGGCGGTGTACGCGCCGAAAATACGGGGACGTTTGTCATGATAGACGGGAAAATCTTCGACAATACCTCTAATAGTAGCGGCGGCGTGCGCGTGGACTCAGGCGGGACGTTTGTCATGGAAGGCGGGGTTATTTTTAACAACTTTGTTGCGTTTGTGGGTGCCGGCGTACAAACAATGGGTGCTTTCCGCATGCATGATGGGGCGGTTATCCGCGACAATACTGCCGGCACTGCCGTTTTATCCGGGTTTGGCGGCGGGGTGGCTGTTGCCAGCGGTGCCGCTACCTCATTCCGTATGTACGGAGGGACAATCTCCGGCAATCACGCCTATTTTCAGGGCGGCGGGGTGGAAAATATGGGGCAAAACGTCTTCATCGTTAACGGGACTATTTACGGCAATGGGCTGGATCTAGAGGAAGGGCTTAGAAACACTTCCCCCAGCGGTGCGGCGGTGTTCAACTTGCGCGGCCTGCCTGCGGACGGGCCGCCCTTCTGGCAGCAGCCCGCGACAACGCGGCACGGCACATTCGACGGGGAAGGTGATTTTGTTCCTGTGGGTTATATACCTATCACAGACGACACCATAAGAGTGGAAGGCGGCGAATTGTTAAGCGATGTCTCTCCGGCCGTTCAGCCGTTGAGCCTCTCCGTAGACCTGGAACGTTCATGGCGACCGCCCGAAGATACTTGCGAACCCGTAATAAGGTTAAGGTTGTTCGACTGACGGCGGCTTCCGCCTGCGGAGATGGGTGGATAAATTACTGTATTGCCCGCCTTGGTAGGGCGGATAATCGCAAAAGGGGTTTTTATGAAAAAGGCGTTTAGGCTTTTCGGGATTGTCGTCATTGCCGCGATGGTCGGATTTACGTTTGCCGCTTGCGAAGGCCCAACGGGGCCGCAGGGTGAGCGGGGCGAACCCGGGGATAAGGGAGTTCCGGGCGGTGAGGGACCGGCGCTGGAATTCGTGGTGGACATAGATGTGGATTATGCAGCGTTGTCTTTGATACGCGGCCAGACCGCCACCCTTACGGCAACCGTGGGGCCGGATTATGCGGTAGTTCAGACTGTGCTGTGGGAACTCTATGGCGACGCGTCCGGCGATGTAATAAGCCTTAGCAGGAACAGAGCCGGAGCTAGGCTTGCCCAGTTGACCGGAGATTCCGTCGTGGTAACCCCTCTGCGCGGCGGAGAGGCGGGAATACTTGTTACCGCGCTTGGTAGCGGCGACACACCGCGACAAACAAAAGTTACTGTGTTGGTGGACGATCTTGGCTGGCGGCTTGCCTCGCTGAACGTAGAGGAACAGCCGTATGAGGGGTTTGTCGTCGAAACGGTAACAAGCGACGAGTCGTTCAGGCCCATGCATCTGTACTTTGGCGGGGAGGATGTTACGATAACCCTGACAAGCAGACAGGGCCAAAGCGATACCCTTACTCTTGATGGCCCCGGTGCCATGTTTACGGTGGGCAACGGGGTAACACTGATACTTAAGGACATTACCCTGCGGGGTATTGCCGCCAACCACGGCGGTGCCCTGGTAGTGGCGGGTGCCGGAGGCACCCTGATTATGGACGCGGGCGCGGTGGTTAGAGGGAATACCAATACCGATAACGCCAATCCCGCGAACCAGGGCGGCGGTGTGCGTGTGGCCGCAGGCGGGACGTTTAATATGCTTGCAGGGTCTATCATCACCGACAATGAGGCATTCTACGGCGGCGGCGTGGCGGTTGACGGAACCTTCAGCATGCACGACGGGTCTATCATCGGCAATACCGCCAGGAGCGGTGGCGGCGGGTTGTTTAACGGCGGCACTTTCACTATGTACGGCGGACTTGTTACTGAAAATATCGCAAGGAGTGATGGCGGCGGCGTGGACAACGATGCAACCTTCACCATGCTCGGCGGATTTATCATGGAAAATGTCGCAGTGCGTGATGGTGGTGGGATTGTCAATTGGGGCACCTTTGTTATGGACGGCGGGACAATCTCAAGCAATGTAGCCGGCCGCGCCGGCGGCGGGATGGCAAATTATTCTGCGTTTCGATTTGTTAACGGTATTATTCATGGGGTTGATGTTCCTGCTTATGCAAACACAACAGCCAGCGATGAATTTCAGTCATTTGCTACTGCTGCTGTCGGTACCACACCTTGGCACGGCACGTTCAACGGTACTTTTACCACCAGGGGTACCTTGCCGTCTACCAGCCTCACGGTAGAGGTGGAGAATGGCGAGTTGCAGAATCCGCTCACAGCCCAAGGTATGATACTTACGGAAATAGATGCCGCCTATTTAAACACCGAAGTGCGTGTATTCATGCGCAATCCTGGGTTGGTAGCTTGGACTCGCATCTTCCTCTCACCTGATGGTACGACGACGGCTTCTGCCGTAATAGTGGACGATACCGACATGACCGTTATGTGGTGGCCTGTTGCGAATATTCCCGTGGCGAACTGGGACATTCGGCTGGAGTTTTGGAATCCCGGTATCGGTGGTACCCGAATACAGTACTACGAAGGAACCGCAATTGACCTTGGCCTGGGAATCACTGCCGTGGAGTTTGGCGAATTTTTACCCCCTCCCCCGCGTGTTGCCTCGATAACCATTACCGATATACCTGCATACCTTCAAGGCAGTGGTGAAGTCGGTTTGTTTGAGGCCGATCTGGCTACAGGAGAACCTGTTCGTAATATTGGATGGGTGTGGCCTACGATTGCCTCTTCCATAACCTTTACCCCTCCTGCCGCCTTCTTCATGGAGCCGGGGAGTTGGGATCTTGCCTTTGCATTTTTCTTGCCGGGCAATGTTTCCGTCAATCCGGATGCTTTGTATGTGGCAACCGTAACCCTTGGCGATGGGGCCAACAACGTGTCGTTCAGCGAGTTTCACCCGTTATTTTCTCTTCCCCCCGAAGGGGTCGCCTCCATAACCATTGAGGGTATACCTTCGCAGTATCACTACGCAATAGATGTGGCTTTGCTTGAGGTGCTCAATCTCGCCACTCTTGACCATATTGTGATTGACTATACGTACCCCGGGCCTGTCGGCGGGTCTGTGACCTTCACCCCTTCATCCTTTATGGAACCGGGGGAATGGGATCTTGCGTTGGCGTTTTTTACTACGCAGACCGCATTTAATCTGAATCAACCGAACAGTGTGTACGTGCCAATGCCGCCGCAGACTATAACCCTTACTGCCGGGGCCAACACCATACAGTTTGGTTCGTTCAATTTTTCGCTGCCCCTGCCGTGGAGTTTCTCCGAAAACGTGGCACCTTTTGAGTTGATGCCGCTGGACAGAACACGGGCCGTGGAAGGATTTTCGCCGCGTGAGGAGTCCGGCGTACCGTCGTTCAGAAGGGACAGGTTGATGCCGAGCGAAGAGTCCGGAGTGCTGTTTCCGGAAGCGGACGGGGTTATGCCGCTCGAAGAGTTTCGCGCGCCGCTGTCAAGAAGGGCGTTCCAATAGCGGCAGCGTCCGCAGGGGTTTGTCCGGCCCCAGCAAAGGCCGGGCAATATTGTGAATAAGTTGCTGTGTTGCCCGCCCGGATGGACGGGTTATCGCAAAAGGAGTTTTTATGAAAATGGCGTTTAAACTTTGGGGAATTGTCGCCGCTGTTGCGATGATTGGCTTCACGTTTGCCGCTTGCGAAGGCCCGGTGGGGCCGCAGGGCGATCGTGGCGACGACGGAGGGCCGGGCGATACGGGGCCGGGACCGGAACTGGTCGTGGACATAAACGTGAACCCTACGGCGGACGTGATTATAGGCCGTTCGGTTACCCTTACCGCGTCGGCCGTTCCCGGTTACGCGGTAGTTCCGACACTGGTTTGGGAAATCTACGATGAAGTCTCCGCCGAAAGAATAAGTCTTGGCATTGCGCCAAGAATATTCGGCGGGAACGCCGTTGAGGTAATCGGGCTTGCCAGCGGCGAGGCAAGAATACTTGTTACCGCGCTGGGCAGCGGCGCGGATACGGTGGACGAAGTCGTTACGGTAACGGTAACGGGCCTTGCCGAACGGTTTGAAGGTTTGCACGATGAGATTGCCGCCATTCCGGGCCTTCCCCAGCTTACCCTTACGGCGTATGGCAACGAGCCAATCCCGCCGCAGGTGCTGGACGGTTTTGGCGGTGCGCCGGTCGAGATTACCCTTAGAGCCGGCAGGCCCGGCGTTGAACTGTCCCTTGCCGACGACGGTTCCATGTTTACCGTTGGCAACAATGTTACTCTGGTACTGGATGGCATTACCCTGCGTGGCAGACTCCCCAATCTTGAAGGCCCTTTGGTACAGGTGGACGAAGGTGGGACATTGGATATGCTCGCGGGTTCAAGAATTACGGGTAACCATTCCATTGCCATGCTTGAAGGCGGCGGGGTGCTTAATTTTGGCACCTTTATCATGCGCGGGGAGATATACAATAACAGTTCCATTCTTGGCGGCGGGGTGGCCAATGCCGGTACCTTTATCATGCACGATGGGCTAATCGCCTATAACTTTGCCGTATTTGGCGGCGGGGTGGCTAACGAGGGCATTTTTACAATGCACGGCGGAATGATTTACCACAACGATGCTATGGACATGGGTGCCAATACCGGCGAAGGTGGCGGTGTGGTTAACGACGGTACCTTTAACATGCTTGGCGGGTTGATCTACGACAATCTTGCCAGGGCCGGTGGTGGGGTGGCTAATTTTGACGCTTTTTCCATGCACGAAGGGGCGGTTATCCGCGTCAATTTCGCGAGTGCCGGTGGCGGCGTGGTTAATTTTGCGACCTTCAATATGTACGCCGGAGCTGTTATCTCCGCCAATATCGCCGGTGATGGCGGCGGTGTGCATAATGTTAACACCTTCAACATGCAGGGCGGGGCGATCTCCCAAAATACGGCATTGGGCTTTATGGGTGCCGGCGGGATTAACAATTGGGGTGCCGGTAGAACTTTCCGAATGAGCAACGGGATTATTCACGGTACCGACGCGCCGGATGGTCTTGGAAACGTTGCCGGCCCGGCGGGTATGGCGGTATTGGATTCCGGCGGCGCAGGAACCACGGCCCAGCGTGGTACGTTCGATGCCGACGGTGAGTTTGAGTTTATAGCCAATTTGGGAACCATGATCAACTTAACCCTGGAAGTGGTAGACGGCGAAATTCCACCGGTTTCCGCCTCCCTTCCTTTGGCTGTCTTCGAAAACCTTGAACGCTCGGCGGATCGGGCGTTGCACGAAGACTGGACTCCGGAACGCCGGAGGGAGTTGCCCGAAGAGTGGTTCGACATTCAGGTGCCATCAAGAGGGGCGTTTGACCGTTTGCGCTAACGTCGTTAGCACGTTTGCCCGGTCTTGTGGAAAGACCGGGCGACGTAAAACCGTTGTTGTATCTGTTGCGGTTGCATTCTGAGGAGGAGTGGCATGACAAAAACGAGGAGCGGCGGCCCGTCAAAAGTATTGGCCGTTTCCGGCGCGGCTCTGGTTCTGGCTCTGGCCCCGGTTTTGGCGGGCTGTCCAAGCCACGCCAATAACGACACGGGCGGCCCGGTCGCGTCGGTGCAGGTTGTTCCGGATCCGGAAAACCACGGGGCGGTTGTCGCCGGCACTCCGGGAACGCTGAACTACCTCATTACGGTCATGGACGCGGGGGCTTTCCCGCTCGATCTCGGCGGCCCCGGTGTCGTCGTAACCCAGGCGTGCGGAACGGCGCTACCGGACGGCATTGTCGTAAGCGGCGTGGTTGGAACCCCCGGCGTGGCCTCCCCGATCAGCTTCTCGGTGGACAGGCCGGAGGGGGCTTCCTATTCGCTGGTCATAACGGTGCGCGGTGCCGCCTCCGCTCCCTTTAACCTGGTTGTGGGAGGGGTCGTAACCGTGGCGCTAACCCCCGCTCCGGATCACGGAACGGTTCTGGCCGGCGTTTCCGGAACGCTGAACTACCGCGTCTCGGTAACCGGCTGGGGTGTTTTCCCCCTTGCTCTTGACGGCCCGGACGTTGCGGTTACCCTGGCGGACGGGGCCGCGTTGCCGGCCGGCATTGCGGTGCTCCCCGGTACGGTGGAGGCTTCCGGCGTGACGGTTCCGGTTGGTTTTTCGGTGAACAGGCCGGCGCCCAACGTTTACTCGCTGGTCGTAACCGTGCACGGGGTTGCCTCCGCTCCCTTTGATCTGGTTGTTACCGATCCCGCCGGAAGCGTCGCCGAACAGATCGCCGACCTGCTCGGCGGGCCCCGGCCCGAGTACCGCGTTATTACGACGCGCTTTGCCCTCGAGCAAATCGGCCCCCGGTCCCTTGTTTTTGACGGAAGCCCCGTCACGATTACCCTTAGGGGCGGTTCGCCCGGCGATACCTTAACTCTTGGCGGTTCCGGCGCCATGTTTACGGTGGGCCCCGGGGTTACGCTGATACTGGAAAACGTCGCGCTGCGCGGCGGAATCCCCAACAGCCACGCGGTGATAGTGGTGAACAGCGGCGGAACCCTGGTTATGAACCCGGGGGCTCTGATTTCGGATAACGTGAATATTGCAAGTGTTCCCGCCAACTTTGGCGGCGGCGTTCGTGTGAACTCTGGCGGAACGTTTACCATGGCCGGCGGGGAAATCTTACGCGGTTTCTCTGTTTGGGGCGGCGGGGTGCTTAACCTTGGAACCTTTACCATGACCGGCGGGGAAATCTCGATCAACGACGCCGACGATGCCGGTGCCGGGGTGTTTAACTCCGGCGCTTTTACCATGGCGGGCGGTTTAATCTACGATAATTTCGCAACGATGGGGGGAGGGGTATTTAACGAGGACGTTTTCACTATGACCGGCGGGGTAATCCTGGACAATTTTGCGTCGATGGGCGGCGGGGTGTTTAATTTTGCCGCCTTTGCCATGGAAGGCGGGGAAATCGCCGGCAATGCGGCTCCGCAGAGCGGCGGCGTGCATAATCAGAGCGTCTTTACCATGACCGGCGGGAATGTTTCCAACAATATTGCAAACCTTGGCGCCGGCGCGGTTACCATAGGAACAGGCAGCGTTTTTAACATGCGCGGCGGGGAAATTTTCGACAATACCGCTTTCGCCCGGGGCGGCGGCGTGGTTAACGCTTCCAGCACCTTCCGCATGAGCGACGGCGTTGTTGCCGGTATCGACGCGCCGCCGGGGCGCGGAAACTCCGCTCCGGTTTTGGCGGCGTTGGCAAACGGCACGGCGGGCGTTCCCCCCGGCTCCCCTCCCGCTCCGGCCCCGGTGTCTCAACACGGCACGTTTGACTCCGGCGGCGTTTTTTCCCGCATAGGCGATTTGTTCGACACCGACCTGTCCATAGCGGCGCAGGCCGGCGAGGCTCCGGTTCGCGCCGTTACCGTTACGGGGGTGCCGGCCCGGTACGCCGACAGCCTGGGGAGTTTCTGGATGAGCCTTGGCGCGAATTGGCACAATTTTGATCCGCGTGCGGTGGCGGAACACGTCGCCTCCGGTGAAACGGAATACCGCGTGTCCTTTGATTTTGACGTGGATTTTTTTGCCGCCCCCGGGGTTAGGTCTTTTGAGCTGGACTTTTTCGACCTGGTCGGCGGCGACGAAATTCCGGTGCTTCGGGCGACCTACGCGGTTTCGGCAAATCTTGTCAGGGGACTTAACGAAATATCGTTTGGCGATTTCGAGTTGACCAGGGGGCACGGTCTTAGGCCGTCCGGTTTGGACGCTTCGGGCTTGGCGTTGTCCGTTCCGGAACGGATATTGCCGGAAGGCTTGGTACTGCCCCAGGGGTGGCCGCCGTTTGACGACGCCGGCGTACCGGTATTCAGAAAGGCATCCGATCCGGATGTGCATCCGCGGATGTCGCGTCCGCTTCGTTAACGCGCGGCCGCGGAACAGGCATTAGGAGGTTCTATCACATGAGAAAGGCAGTGTTTGTTGCCGTCCTGGGTTTTGCCCTGACGTTTGCCGGGTGCAGGGACATAACGACCGATCTTCACGACATACACACCATTACGCTGAACCCCGGTTCCGCGGCCGCCGTGAACGGGCAAAGGATCGTTGTCCTGGAAACCGACGTTTGGGGCAGGCTCCGGAATCTCCCGGTACCGCAGAGGGTGGAATGGGTTTTTTACTGCGGGTGGTTGGGCCCGGACTTGCCGGAGCACCTTGTGCCGGTTCCCGTTTTTTCGGAAAGCGACCGCGGCGTGGATTCATGGCTGCGCGACGTAATCGACTGGGTTTACCGCCGGGCGATACACGGCTGGGAGGTTGGGTACAGGGACGGTTACGGTAACGACGTTTTCGAAAAGTTTTTCCACGGGCAGGACTTTTGCGAACTCAACGGCTGCGATCTTTTCGACTGGATTCACCTGCCGGACGCGGGCTCCGTCCGGTTTCTGGGCTGGTTTACCTCCGGCCACTCCAGGGTAACCTCGCAGACGGTGTTTGAACGCGACACCACCATCCACGCCAGGTGGGCCGAGGCCGGCGCGGAACTCGGCCCCGTCGCCGCCCGGATTGCCGAGCTGCACGTCGGGGGTCTGCCCCTGGCGGCCACCGTTTACGTGAACAGTTTGGAGTATATCGGGCCGCAGTCGCTGGACTTCGGCGGCAGGCCGATTACGATCACTCTTAGAAGAAGCGCCGACGCGCCGTGTCCGTGCGGCGTACATTGCCCCTGCGCGGGCTGGTCCGGCTGCGACTGCGAACCGTACGTACCCCTGTACCTTTCCGGCCCCGGCGCGATGTTTACGGTTGGCGCGGGGGTAACGCTGATACTGGAGGACGTGGGCCTGTTTGGGTTTCACAGAAATTACGCCTCCCTTATGGTCGTGGAAGCCGGCGGAAGACTGGAGTTGAGGGACGGCGCTCTGCTTGCGTGGAACAACACCAACAGCAACAGATACGGCGGTGCCGTAACGGTACACAGGGGCGGCACGCTTGTTATGGAAGGCGGCAGGATTTGGCAGAACACGTTCCGCAATCCGTTCGTCGCGGGGCTCAACTTTCTGGGCGGCGGCGGCGGCGTATGGGTCAGAGGCGGCGAGTTTTACATGAGCGGCGGAATAATTGACGAAAACGTTGCCCTGGGTGCCGGCGCCGCCGTAAGGGTAAGCCACGGCGGCGCTTTTACCATGACCGGCGGCATGCTTTACGACAACGGCTCGTGGGCCGGCGGCGGCGTGTACGTCGGCGGCAGCGGGGACTTCCAGGCGGATCCGGACGGCGACTTTACCGGCGCGTCCACCTTCGTCATGAAGGGCGGCTATATCGAGTACAACTTTGGCACCGTTTTTGGGGCGGGGGTTGCGGTTGGCCTTTTTGGGCGCTTCGACATGTTTGACGGGGATATCTGGTTTAACGAAGGCGGCGACGGTGTCGGCGTGGACAACGAAGGCGTGGTTGTCATGCACGGCGGGGCCATCTGGCTAAACTCCAGCGTCAGGGCGCAGGGCACCGGCGGCGTAACCAACTTCAACCGCTTCGAGATGTGGGACGGACTCATCGGCATAAACGAGGGCACTATCGGCGGCGGTGTCAGGAACTTCGGCGATTTTTACATGTTCGGCGGATCGATTCAGGGCAACATTGCCAACGGCGGCATGGCCGGCGGCGTAATCAACATCAGCCAGTTCCGGATGCACGGCGGGGAAATCAGCAACAACATTTCCAACGTCCAGGGCGGCGGTATTGTCCACGGCCTTTCCGGGGACGCGGATTCCGGGCAGTTCGTTTTAACCGACGGGATGATCTGGAACAACCGCGACCTTACCACCCACCACGAGGACGGACTTCCGGGTTCCATGGGGAACGTAAGAAGAAGCCACCCCCACGCCGGTTCGTTTACGCTGGCCAGGCTTGGCTTTTTCTCGCTCGATCCGGCCGAGCGGCCGGCGGGGTGGTCGTTCTCTTCCGGCTACGTTCCGGTTTTTGACGGGGTTGTACCCGCGCCGCGTCCGCCTGGACACAACGTCAACGTTGAATGGCAATGGGACTGGTACAACAGATCCGGCGTTATACCCGGCGACTGGCCCAGCGTCCAAAGGGTGTATTTTTTCGCGCCGCCCGCGCCGACCTATCCGGTTTTTTCCTGGCAGATACCCCAAACGGAGGGGAGGCCCAGAGTTGAAATCAACACGACGAACAATCCCGGCCCCTTTCCGGTGCTGGTTATGAACACGGACGTTCCGTCCGTTACGACGCACCAGGAAAACCCAAGGGACCGGCGTCCCCTGCGCGGCGGCGTTACGTTTCCGTCGAGCCTGGTTACTGCGCACACGGACTACGGCTTTGCCTGGCTGGTAAGGCACGGCCACATGACCGCGGAGGTTCTTGAGATAAACCTTACCCGCGGCGACGGAACCGGCAACGATCTTAGAACCGTGGCCGGCTGGCCGGTGCCGCCGACTCTGATAATGCTTGCCGACGGCGGCCTTCACACAATCCTGCCGGAGTTGTCCCTGGCCGACGCGTGGCCGTGGGAACGCGGCTCCGCCTCGGCGGCGTTCCGGGCCGACTGGCACCCGCCGCTGTTGCCGCCCTCGGATAACCGGGTGGAGGTACGCGAACACCCCGCAATGGAACGCCTGCGTCAGCGTATGCCCAACTGGCAGGAGTATCTGGAATCCAGAACCGGCTTGTCGGGGCCGATACAGCCGGAGGAGGATTTGATAGGCCATCGCCGGCGTTTGCTGGACAACCCGCCGCCGGAGTTGGTGCAGCGGCTGCACGACCGGGCGCACTACATGATTTACCGACGGGGTTCCGGCGGGGGAATTTCCCCGAGTGCCCGTTAGCCGACGCCAAGCAAGCAAAGGAGAAAACGCAGATGCGTACAAAGCGGTTTTTTTTCGCGGCCTTCGTTGCCGCGTCCGCCTCGGTTTTTGCGGCCCTGTTTTTGTCCGGGTGCAACCATTCCGTGGCCAGCAACGTTCTTTACGGAAGGTGGGTCGCCGGCGGGCCGGGCGGCACCAGCCTGGAATTTTCCCACGGAAGGTTCACAAGGACGCTGCCGGGTAACCTGGTGGAAACCGGAACCTACTCGACGGACGGTCGGTACGTAACCTTCCACATGCAGGGGAGGGGGCCGGAAACGCTGTGGTTTCGCCTTGAGTTTCCCCGTCTTACCATGGGAGCGCCGGGTCGCCAAACCGGAAGAACGTACTTCCACGATTCGCCGGGCGAACCGCCCGACCTGGAAGGCGTGTGGCTGGGCTTTAGGGGCGAAGGCACAAGCTGGACCGCCATGCCGTTTATGTTCCGCAATGCGGAACCCCGGAGGGAAAACCGCTGGGTAATGGAAGGCGAACACGAGCTGTCCGTATTCCGGCGGGGCAGGTACACCGTAAGCGCGCGCAACATTCCCAACACCGGTTTGCTGACGATGCGCACGACCTACATTCACGGCGGCGACCTTCGCAGTTTTATTCTGTACAGACTGCACGTCCGCATTATGGTTCTGTTCGACGCGGAAAGACTGCGGATTCCGGAGTACGGGGACTGGTGGTTCACGCTGGACGAGGCCGGAAGGCTTTTTGTGGACGCGGCGGTGGCCGCCGACGGCGATCTGTCCCTGGAGCGGCTGGTAATGCTTGCCAAGGACAGCTTTTTCGCCGGGGCGCACGTAACGTCCGTTTTCGAGTTCACCCTGGAGGAACGCGAGCCCGGCTCTATTCTGGACATTGCCGGAAACGTAATGGACGGCAGCGTTATGCTTACCCTGAGGGGCGCAAACGGCGTGATACTCACCTTCGTCAAACCGGCCGGGTCCGGTGGGGGGAGCGCGCCGACTGACGGCGACTACGTGTACGTTTTTGGCTACGGGCCCCGGTTGCGAAACTTCACCGGAGCGTGGGCTCCGGAAGGCATTCTTTCCGGTTCCCGATCCGCGGTTTCGGAGGTGCGAAAATGACTGTCAAAAAACTTGCCGCCTTTGCGCTCGCCGCGGCGACGTTCGCCGCCGGCGCTTTTGCCGAGATTGTAACAAGCGGCGGCGCGGACATGATAGTGGTGCCGTTCCAGATGGTTACCCGCGACACGGCGGAGGACGACGGCAACGTCTGGATTGGTGCCGGCGTTGGGCAAACCGCCGCAATGGCCGGAATCCGCACGCGCCTTAACCTGATCGGCAACTTCAACGACACAATCGGTTTTAGGACGGACGTCTGGTTCCTTTACAGCAACGACGGGGCCAACCTTTGGGAAGGCGTTCACGGCAGCGCCATGGAGGTAAGGCTGGGCCTCAACGGAAAACTCTGGTGGAGTCCCTCGGACCGGTTCCGGCTCGACGTTGGCAGGGTTTTCAACACGTCGCAGATGGGGCGCGTCGGGTTCCATGAACTTTCCATATGGACCGTGGGGATGCAGGGCGGCGGAAGCATCTTTAGCCCGCACTTCAGCTACAGCATCGGCATTCTGGGGCGGTTTTCGCCGCCGCAAATAGAGGAGCTTTCGATCTACGCCTTTGTCCCGTTTTTCGGCATGCCGTTTGACAGGCCGGGCTACGACTTCCCCTGGATGCCCGGAAGCCTTCTTACTCCCGGGGCGGATCGGCTGCACGATCCGGACGACGACAGCCTAAACCGGCATAGGCTTTTTAGGGTGCTGCAAAGAACCTGGCTCACCGTCGGCTACGAGGTTTCCGAAAGATTCCACGCCCGAGTGCAGTTCGCCGGGGCCAATCCCTCCGGTTTGGTAAACTGGACTTCCGGCGCGGGCGAATACCGGGACGCGACCCACTTCCACAGGCTTCGCGTCGGCGTGAACGCCCCCCGGTTCGAGGCGGCCTTTGCCTGGCTTGGCACTCCGGGGCTTACCGTGGACTTTGGCGTAAGAACCTGGCTTCCGGTTTCCGACTGGCTTACGGATACCCGCAGTCAGGATCTCGACAATCCGGGCTACGTCAGGCTTGCCGACACCGGCACCTTCTGGGGCGGACTGGGCTTTGGCCTTGGCGTTTCCTATGACGTAAACGACGAGTTGACCGTAAACTTTCGCGCCGACGGAGGCTTTCTACGCGGCTGGAACTGGAACGGTAACGTCCGGGAGAGTCCGCACATGGGGATAACCCGCGTGGCCAACCCCGTAACGCTGTCCTTCCACCTGTGGCCGGAGTACACGCTGCCCAACGGCATGCGTCTGACGCTTAGCGCCGGCTTGAACTACCTGGGCAGAAACACAGTGGACAGAAACGGCGCGGACTTGAACGCCGGATGCCCGGACTGGGATCGTTCCAACCGGCTAAGATTCGGCGGCGGACTGTCTCTGGCGATTCCGGTTCCGGTGGGCGGTGCCAGCTCGCTGTCCGTGGGCCTTGCCTACAGCCACGGCACCGCCGACGTAAGGGGCGGAGAGGCCCGCGTCGTTACCGTGCCGATTAGCTTCTTTTTCAATTTCTAGGAAGGAGGTGGACGTACCTGGCCGGTAAACCCAAACCGCCGGTGCGGGACAACTTTTTTCGGTTTTCAGATTTTTTTCCGCTTTTTCCCTTGACTTTCACGTATAGACCGTGCGACCATTGCCGTGGATGCGCCCTGATTTTGCGGGTGCGCGATACTGTTTTCGGCGGAGGCAAAGGGTGCGGTCAGATTTAGTTCCATATGAAACACTAACGAAAATTGCTTCTATGCATACCCCCCCC
>Ga0209755_10005123_pt1 | contig 15092 bp, 16 predicted proteins | sample TergutCo191P1_FD_187301 | JGI IMG/M metagenome (GOLD analysis project Ga0209755, IMG submission 187301) | Cornitermes sp. P1 segment gut microbial communities from Petit-Saut dam, French Guiana - Co191P1 (SPAdes) (version 2) | ecosystem: Host-associated > Arthropoda: Insects > Digestive system... | reverse complement strand
GCTCGGGTTCCGCAAAACCGCAGTCGGGCTTGCGCCCTTTGTGCGGTTTTGCTCCACCACATTTTGCGGTTGCTGGTCTTTGCTTCGCAAAGCCCTTCTACGCAACCGCAAAACGTCAGTTACCTGTTACGTTAGGCAAAATCCGCTACGCGGCTTTTGCCTAACGGGCGGCGGGCAAGCCCGCAGTCAGGCTCGCCGCTACGCGGACTTCGCCTAACTGCGGGTTTACGCCATGCCGCTACGCCGGCGCAAGCGCCGTCTCCACGGCACGTCGTAAACCCGCCGCCCGTTAAGTGCAATATGCCCTAAGATAAAAAATTGATATATAATATTGACAAAATAAAAGAAATTATATATCGTATAAAAATACATTTCAAATAGGAGATTTATAAAATGATAAATCAATATTTAAAAGAATTGGCAATGGAAAATAAATCAAAGAACATATTAATGAATAATGTAATTAAAACTTTATCTGAAGATGAATGGAATAAAGAATTTAATGGTTTTTATAAATCAATACATGAATTATGTTCTCATATATATATTGCTGATTATGATTGGATAAATTGGTTAAAACGGTTTGAACCTTTAAATAACTTTGAAATAGTCAATAGTGATTTTTTTGTATCAAAATATAAATTTAAAGAAAATATTTTCAATAATATTAATGAATATCTGATTATACGAACAGAATATGATGATGTATTAATTGAATTTGTTGATGAATTAAAAGAAAAATTCCTAAATAAAATATTGAAATTACCTAATTCAAATGGAAATCTAAATGAATGTAAAATTGAAAATTTAGTGATTCATATATTTCATCATTCCATGCATCATAAAGGAATGATAGCGTTATATTTGGATATGTTAGGAAAAGATAATGATTTTGGTGGTTAAAAAAATTAATAAAATATTTATTATATAATAATGGGGTACGGGCATACTGCACTTAACAAACGGTAACTGCTCACCGCCTATTCGGCGGTTCGGGTTCCGCAAAACACCGTTCGGGCTACGCCCTCTGCGGTATTTTGCTCCACCACATTTTACCAGCCCTGGTCTTGCTTCGCAAGCCCTTATTCGGGCTGGCAAAACGTCAGTTACCTAGAACGTTAGGCGACATTTTATAATGTTTTTATATGTTTTTCGTGTACGGAAACAAATATTTTATGCCATTTATTTGTAGCTATTGTAAGATAAGTCCACTTGACAATAAAAAAGAATAGTTTTACTCTAAAATAATCTAAAAATCATAATTAGGAGGAAGTATGCAGAATAAAATAAGGGGCTTAGGAATATCTGTTATAGCAATAGCAGGAGGTATTGGATCATTGATTGCATTGGAAAACAATATTATGATAGTTATATTAGTAATTTCTTTTTTTGTTTTTATTGGAGGCTTGGCGTATCTGATATGCACAGGGCGGAGAATAATTCCTTACATCCAAAGACCAAAAATCTCCTTGCAAGAAGAAACAAAAAAATCTTCAGAAATATGGGTTGCTTGGCATACTGGAAGTGCAAAACTAGCTGAAGGCGATTTGTTTGAAAATAAACATAAATTCAGAATACTACTAACAATGCCTAAAAGTAGTGCTACAAAAGAATTAGGTAAAGTAGTTAATCTTAGTACTGATAATATAGATTCAAGTATATATGAATTTACTCGAAAAATTAAAGAAAAAAATCATGAGATAAGATGGTTTGATGGATTTTTAGGTAGTAGCATGATAATTTCTGATCCAGAAAAAGAATCAGCATGGATAAGAATAGAAACATTTGTTCCACATTTAGCAGCAAGTTTTCGTCCAAGTATTAAATTTTTTAAAAAATATAATGAAAGTGAATTTATCAGGTTTAAGGAGATATTTGATAAACTGTGGAACGATAGTGAAAAAAATCAAATTAATATTTGATCGCATCTATGATTTACAATCATACCAACAAATAACTAATTTGTCATAATTAATAGTATATATAATCAGGAATTAAATTAGTTATAACATAAATATAGTTGCCGAACAACAAGTAAGAACTGTTTGAAAAAATTGTGAAATAAAACGTCGCCTAACATACGGTAACTGTACGCCGCCTTACGGCGGCTAGGTTCCGCAAAACCGCAGTCGGGCTTCGCCCTTTATGCGGTTTCGCTCCACCACATTTTGCGGTTGCTGGCCTTTGCTACGCAAAGCCCTTGTTCGCAACCGCAAAACGTCAGTTACCTGTTACGTTATGCGAAATACAGGCTAAGATATATATAATATTTAATACATGGGTTGACAAAGTAAAGGAAAAATGGAAAATAAGCGTATGAGAAAAACATTAGTAATGTATTATTCGGAAAAAGGCACAACAAAAAGATATGCCGAATGGATAGCGGAAGAATTAAATGGAAATTTATATAATATCAAGAATATCAAATCAAATATGCTTTCCGACTATGACGTAATAATATTAGGTAGCCCGATGCTCGCGGGAGCGCCAAAGGGTTCGATAAAGGGCTTGAGTATATTTACAAAAAATTATAATTTGATAAAAGATAAAAAGATTGTTTTTTATTCGTGTGGTCTTTTTGATGTGGGCAACAAAGAGGTTCGAAATGAAATCAGGGGATATATTGAAAAGGCAGTTCCGGATGAAGTTTTTCGTAAAATCAAGATATTTTTTTTAAGAGGCGGGTTCGATTATTATAAACTGAACCCCATTTCCAGATTGGTTTTTTCGATTATCAAGAAGAAAATGGACAAAAAACCCGCCGATAAATTGACATCCGATGAAAAATTTGTGTTGGCCTGTTATGGGAAGGTTTTAGATTTTACCGATAAAGGGAATGTAAAGCCTATCGTGGAATATTGTATATGAAGAACACGATAAAACCATACGGTGAAGTCAGAAAAAAACTTGGGAAAGTCAGCGTTGTCTGGGAGAAATTGACCCGACATATTCGTTTCCATTATGTAATGGACGAACTGTGGGAAGAGGGTAATCCGGCACACAAACACCATAGTCATCTTAGATTTCGTCGTGGCGGGAAAACGCTAATCACCCTTTGTGTTCGTGAAGGATACTTTATTACCGCCATAGTGCTCGGAAAGGACGAAAGGGACAGGTTTGAGCAACGTCGCAATGAATTCTCCAAGGAAGTATGTAAGGAATACGATGGTGCGGAAATACTTCACGATGGCAGGTGGCTTGGTTTTGATGTTAAGGATGAATCATTGATTGACGACATCATCCGCCTGGTTGAAATTAAGCGCAAACCAAACCGTAAAATTATGCCAAAAAGTTTAAAGGGCTGTGGCAGTCTTGATATCGGCTTGTCGCATCAGGACATCACAAGTATTATCGTTGGTTGAAAATTAGCAGAAAACAAATTAGGGGAATAGGAAAGCGAATGGTGAACGCCTGTACTTCGCATAACAAACGGTAACTGTACGCCGCCTTACGGCGGCTAGGTTCCGCAAAACCGCAGTCGGGCTTGCGCCCTTTGTGCGGTTTTTCTCCACCACATTTTGCGGTTGCTGGTCTTGCTACGCAAGCCCTTATTCGCAACCGCAAAACGTCAGTTACCTAGAACGTTAAGCGCAATGCATCCTGCTGTATTGACAAAAGGAATAGTGCTATATAAAATGTATATATGTTATTAATAAACTCAGAAGGAAGGTAGAAAAATGGCAACAAAAAAATTGGTAACATTAGTTGTTTTGGGGTCTATGTTTTTTTTCTTTAGTATAGAAAAATTGATGGCAGGTGGAGCGAGCGAAAGTTTCGCAGGTTCTCCCAATTCACGTTCAGAATTTTTGCAGCGGCTAAATTGGGCTCAAAATGAGTCCTCGTTAAGACCTGAATTTCATGGTTTTTTTGCAAGTTCTCCTAATTCACGTTCAGAATTTTTACAAAGATTAAATTGGGTTCAAAACGAGTCCTCGTTAAGACCTGAACTTCATGGAATTTTTGCAAATTCCTCAAATTCACGTTCAGAATTTCTACAGAGGCTGAATTGGGCTCAAAACGAATCTTCATTGAGCCACGAATTTCATGGGATTTTTGCAGGTTCTCCTAATTCACGTTCAGAATTTTTACAAAGGCTGAATTGGGCTCAAAACGAATCCTCATTGAGCCCAGAATTTCATGGGATTTTTGCAGGTTCTCCTAATTCACGTTCAGAATTTTTACAGAGATTAAATTGGGCCCAAAACGAATCTGGGTTGGACAGGGTTTTTTGGTGATACTTAATTTAAATAGATATAAAAGGTGGTTTAACAATACGGATGCACTGCGCTTAACAAACGGTAACTGCTCACCGCCCATTCGGGCGGTTCGGGTTCCACAAAAACCCAGTCGGCGCAAGCGCCTTTGTGGTTTTTTGTGGAACCACATTTTTTTGTGCCCGTAAAATGCTGCGCATTTTCCTTATCGGGCACAAAAAAACGTCAGTTACCTGTAACGTTATGTGCAAGTTTTTTTGAACTGGTTGACATAATATATGAAAAATATTATTATTTTACTATGTTTTGTAAACATAATGTTTATATAATATGGAGGTTAAAATGGAAAATTTGTTAAAGGAAGAAAGGTTTGGAATTATTTCTGATAAAAACAAAAAATTTATAATAGAATTTACTAAACAAATGAAATCAATAGGATATGATTTTGATGGTAAAATAGGGGATGGGTATTGTTGGGGGCATTATATGGTTATTTATTCAAAGAATAAGAAAGTAATCGCAAGATTTTTTATTCGGGATAAAGGCATTAGAATTTGGGGAGGGAAAGAACATAAATGGGAAAAATGCATTGTTTTGAGACTGTTTTTCACGAATATAAATAAACACATAAATTATATAGAAAATGCTCCTTCATATATAAAATCACCATTTGTAAATGATCAAGGATTATGTAGCCATTGTGGTGAAAAATGTCATAATAGGAAAATTTATACAATAAATGGACAACAGATGGAAAAATGTGGTTATGCTTTTTCGTTTACTGATCCAAAAATTGAACATATAAATGGTTATGTTGACATTCTAAAGGAATTCTATGCAAAAAAAACAAAAGATAATGTAAATTGAAAATACAATTTAAAGCAAAAAAACCAGCACATAACAAACGGTAACTGCTCACCGCCCATTCGGGCGGTTCGGGTTCCGCAAAACACCGTTCGGGCTTGCGCCCTCTGCGGTATTTTGCTCCACCACATTTTGCCAGCCCTGGTCTTGCTGCGCAAGCCCCTATTCGGGCTGGCAAAACGTCAGTTACCTAGAACGTTAAACGACATTTTTGCATTTACTCAAAAATTTCTCAATAATGGCTAAAAGTAACTTACAAGATGCGTTAGTTAAGATAGAGTAAAAGATTTTCTTCAAAATTTTTTGGATTATGTCTAAGAGCTACCTACAAGATGTGTCAATCAAGATAGAGTAAAAAATTGTTTCAGGGTTTTTTGGATTATGGCTAAGAGTCACTTGCAAGATGCGTCAGTTAAGATAGAGTAAAAGATTTGTTTCAGGATTTTCTGGATTATGGCTAAGAGTTACCTACAAGATGTGTCTGTCAAGATAGAGTAAAAAATTGCTTCAGGATTTTCTGGATTATGGCTAAGAGTTACCTACAAGATGTGTCTGTCAAGATAGAGTAAAAAATTGCTTCAGAATTTATTTGATCATATCTAAGATCTTTTTGCAAAATATGTTTTTGTTAGATAGAGAATATAAATTTTAGAAATTACGTAATTATAATAATGCTGACGCAACAAAAACGTCGTTTAACAATCGGTAACTGCTCACCGCCTATGGGCGGTTCGGGCTCCGCAAAACCGCAGTCGGGCTACGCCCTTTGTGCGGTTTTACTCCGCCACATTTTGCGGTTGCTGGTCTTGCTTCGCAAGTCCTTATTCGCAACCGCAAAACGTCAGTTACCTTGAACGTTATGCGACATATGGCTTAAAATTATATTGTAATAATATAAAAGGGTTATTTATGATAAAATATCAATATGCAAAAAATAGAGAAGAAGAACTCGTAAGCATTAATTCTGTAAATAAAAATATGTGTGAAAAATATTTTTGTATAAGTTGCCAAGAAGAATTAATTCCCAAGATTGGTAAAATAAGATCTAGACATTTTGCACATAAAAATATAAAAACTGTATGTTCTACTGAAACTTATTTACATGTTCTAGGAAAAATAATGTTTCATGATGTTTATAAAAAATGTATAGATAATAACGAACCTTTTTATATCGAAGTTAAACAGGAAAAAAAATGTAATTGTTATGAAGATATATTGAATAAGACATGTAAATGGGAAGTTTTTGAAAATATAGATATAACTAAATATTTTGATAAAATATTATATGAAAAAAGGATAGATGGATTTATTCCAGATTTATGTTTATCCAATGAAAAAAAAGATATGATCTTCGTTGAGATTGCGGTAACTCATAAAGTAACAGACAAAAAAGAAACAAGCAAACATAGAATTATTGAAATTCAAATTGAAACAGAAGAAGATCTGCAAATAATAACGAATCGGTTATTTAGTCAAAAAAATGACAAAATAAAATTTATCAATTTTAAGACTAAAACTATAACTGGAAATATTTGTGATGGAAACTGTGATAAAATGTTTCATTATCTGTTTCTTGATAAAAATGGTAAGGTTCTTCTTAAACAGAAGAATCTTAAAGAAATAAGTAATTTAGTCTCATTTAATAAAAATAATCTACAAGCATATCATGTTGAAGATATTGAGTATTCAGATTATGGGAATATATACAAGAAATTCGTTGCCCAATGTGCTATAAAAAATTTAAATGTAAGAAATTGTTTTATATGTAGATATCATGCATTAAATGAAGGTTACAATCTTGGTTCTATATTTTGTAAATTTCTAAAGAAGGCGTGTGCCTCAAATGAAGCGGTTGAATGTGAATATTTTAAAAAAGAAAGAAAATATATGGAAGAGATCATGAATAAAAAATAGAATAAGCCAAACGTCGCATAACAAACGGTAACTGTACGTCGCCTTACGGCGGCTAGGTTCCGCAAAACCGCAGTCGGGCTTGCGCCCTTTGTGCGGTTTCGCTCCACCACATTTTGCGGTTGCTGGCCTTTGCTACGCAAAGCCCTTCTACGCAACCGCAAAACGTCAGTTACCTGTAACGTTATATGCCATATTTTCTAAAAACCGAGGAATATTGACAATAATATTAATATATGATAAAAATACACATGCGTTATATAATATGCATATTTGTTATTTTAATTTTTCAAAGTTTGGTTTTAGTTTGTTCACAAATATTTCTTGTAATTTTTGCGGCTGCCAGTAGTTTCTTCATTTATATCGTCTCTTTAATCATGTTTTATACCATTTGCGGTATTATTCTATATAAAATACTAAAAAAATTACTACTTAGTGACATAAAAAAACTAACATTCCCAATAATAATTATTTCTGTACTTCACATATTTCTTCCTTTTTTTGTTTTGTTTGGTGAAATGGACATACATATACCCTTTTTTGCAGAATATGTGATTTTTGCAATGATATTTTTTCCTGCGCCGTTATTGTTATTTGGATTCAGTCTAATAAATATTCCATTGTCAATAATAGTGCCGTTTACTACATTGTTTTTGGAAAAGAGGAAAAATAAAATAGTGGCAGACAAAGTACTCGATAATTTAACCAAAAAGAAGGTTTTCGAATGAAAAAAATTACAAAATATATTTTAGTTTTTACTTTACTTATTGTCGCCGTTCCAGCTCATTCAATGCAACCTAGCTCTAGACTGCCTGATATAAGTTTTAATATTAGTTTGGCAGATTTCAGTTTTGGAGGCATTTTCCCTTTTTCTAATGATAATAATGCTTTTGAATTCAGCGTGTCGGCACTTCGTTTTGGGGCGGAACATTTCTGGACAGGTTTAGGGATGTGGTTCAGCCCGTTTACATTTTTATCATGGAGGCATAGTGATGGAAACATACGTCGAAATTTTAGCTTTATAAATATTGATTTTTACTGGGTACCTTTTCCCGATTCTTTCTATTTCGGTCCTTTTTTTTCCTTGAATTACTTTATTCTTAGCGACGGAAAAATTCAATGGAATAAACATGTATTAACAATAGGTATGCAAGGTGGCATTCGCATTCCGCTCCACGGTTTAAATTTACCGTTAATATCTCTTGAAACAGGTGTTAGATTAATTGATAAAAATATTAATTATCATTTTTCTGTAAAATTAAATATTTTGCTTCTATATTTGATTCTACACTAATAGGTTATAAAATGGAACTCAATAATAAAAAATTATCGTAGAGAAAATACGGCATATAACAAACGGTAACAGTACGCCGCCGGAGGGCGGCTAGGCTCCAAAAAACCGCAGTCGGGCTTGCGCCCTTTGTGCGATTTTTCTCCGCCACATTTTGCGGTTGCTGGTCTTGCTGCGCAAGCCCTTATTCGCAACCGCAAAACGTCAGTTACCTAGAACGTTAAACGACATTTGCGCAAATTCTCGAAAAAAGACTTAATTATTGCGTACGCTTTCGTATTTGTGTAGGTTTTTATTGTTTTATCTGTTTTCACACAATAGGTAAAATAAAAGTCGATTATAAACAATTCTTGACATTCATTATTTAAGAGGGTATTATGAAACATCAGGCTGATATAAAGAGGAGTATTGTTATGAATAGAAAATGGTTAATAATTTTTATTATATTTGTTTTGGTTTTTGCCGCTGCATGCCCTTCCAATCTATCTACGCCGATCATTACCATCACTGCACACCCTGAACCAATGACAAATGTAACAGCGGGGAGTATAATCGGTAGTTTGGTCGTTGAGGCAAGTGTAACAGAGAGAGCCGTGCTTAGTTACCAGTGGTTTCGCAACACAACGAACAGCAATATCGGCGGTATGGCAATAGTTGGAGAAGAAAGTGCGAATTTTACCATCCCTATTAACCTCACAACAGGAACGCATTTTTTCTTTGCCGAGGTCACTACGGCTGATGAAGTAATGCTTGCCCGTTCTAATGTTGCAACAGTTGTGGTGGAGAGTAGTGCAGTCAAGGCTATATCTGCTGGTCCTGGACACACGATAGCCATCAAAACAAATGGTTCACGCTGGGTTTGGGGAAGTAATTTTTCTGGTAGCCTTGGTGATATGTGGTGGGAGCGCCGTCTCATCCCCGCCCAAATAGCAGAAGCAACAAATTGGAGTTCTAAGTTATCGAGTACAGCAGCCATTAGAGCAGATGGCTCACTTTGGGCTTGGGGATGGAATAACTGGGGTCAAGTTGGCGATGGCACGACAATTAACCGCCATATGCCCACTCGGGTGGGTGTTGATTATGATTGGGTATCTGTGTCCACGCGTTGGAATCACACAGCAGCCATTAGAGCAGATGGCTCACTTTGGGTTTGGGGGCACAATGCCAATGGTAGCCTTGGTGACGGCACAACAACCGATCGCCATGCCCCTGTTCAAATTAGAGTTGGTGCAGAATGGGCATATATATCTGCCACAGGTCATGGGCACACTTTGGCTGTTAAAACAGACGGATCTCTGTGGGCTTGGGGAAACAATATGAACGGCCAGCTTGGCGATGGCACGACGGAACAACGAAACAGCCCAGTACGAGTGGGTGAAGCAAACGACTGGGCATCCGTGTCCGCAGGTGGAATGTACTCCGTGGCTATAAAAAGAAATGGCTCGCTCTGGGCTTGGGGAGATAATGTGCATGGCCAAATTGGTGATGGGACAATGGTTAACCGCAATATTCCTACCAGATATAGGGGCAGATTATAATTGGTTATCTGTATCGGCAGGTTTTGCCCATACCATAGCTATGAGAACGGATGGCTCACTCTGGGCTTGGGGATGGAATAATTGGGGTCAAGTTGGCAACGATACGAACATTGACCGCTATGTTCCCACTCGAATAAGAGCAGACATAAACTGGGCGTTAGTATCTGCGGGTAATGGTCACTCCATGGCTATCTGTTCCAATGGAACACTATGGGCTTGGGGAAATAATTATGATGGACAGCTTGGTGATGGTACACAAGTCAACCGTTCCACACCTGTACAGATCTTACCGTAATGAAGGGGTATTGTTCTTATAGGCAAAGCCACAGGATTGAAATTATCTTAATTACCCGTAAATCTTTACTGACGTTTTTGTTCGACAAGCTTTCGGCAGTGAATAGGAGAAGGATATGACGGAAATATTAATTTGCTTTCTTATGAATATCGGTTTATCAGTATGGTTAATTATAGTGATTATAGTTATTCTCACAATTGTTTCTATAATATTCAAAAAAACTATTGAAAATTTTATAAATTCGCTTCTCGTAAAATTTTGTAGGATAAAAGCTATTTTTATTGAAAATGAAGGATATTTTTCTAAAATAATGCCTCCCCTTCCACAAATACATAAAGTAGGAAAAAATGACAACCCAATGGCTGTACATGGGTTATTTAAAATAAAATTTGTAACTAATTCAGTAAAACAAGAGACAATACATAGTATGAGAATATTTTTGCGAAAAGGGAATAAAAATATTAATTCAAAAGGAATAACTGTATCTTTTGATAAAAACAATCTGTTAATATATGGAGGTAATATAGATGTTTTTAGAATTGATAAATCTTTGCCTGTTTTAATATACTGCATGGCTTCTTGGAGCGTTGATGAAATAGTTAAAAATGGTAATAATTATTTTGTTTTCTTTTCATATGCAATTGAAAATAAAGTAAAAACAATACGAGCAAAATTTATTGTAAATGAGTTTCCCTCTTGATCAATAATTGATTGTGCCAGAACCAATTATTAAATTCGCCTAATATGGAATAAGTATCATAAAAAGTATATATAATCTAATATTAAAATAAAAATTATCGGTAAAGTGCGCAAACGTCGTTTAACAAACGGTAACTGTACGCCGCCTTAGGCGGCTAGGTTACGCAAAACCGCAGTCGGGCTTGCGCCCTTTGTGCGGTTTCGCTCCACCACATTTTGGGCAGGGGTCGTTGCTTCGCAACGCCCTCTTACCTGCCCAAAACGTCAGTTACCTGTAACGTTATGTGAAATAGGAGGCTAAGACTCTTGAAAAATTAAAGTGTCAAAAGTTGATTTGAATACAGAAACATATTGACTATTGTATAAAAATACTGTAGATTGTTCTAATAAAGGGATATGTATTTATGGAAATACAATTAAAAGACTATAACAAGACAATGGATTATAAAAGCGTTAAAAAATTATTTTTTGAGGCATTTCCTATCCACGAAAGATACCCATTATTTTACCTTATTTGGAAAAGCAAATCTGAAAATATTAAATTTTATTGTATGGTATGATGGGGAATTATGGATTGGTTTTAATTATCTTCTTTTTTATAAAGATTTAATATTTGTACAATATGTAGCAATAGATTCAAATATTCGTTCAAAGGGTTATGGTGGAAAAGTAATTGAAAAAATTAAAGAAATTTATCCTGAATATCGAATTGCATTGGGAATTGAGCAACTTAATAAAGAAGCGAAAAATAATGAGTTAAGAATAAGACGGAAAAACTTTTACCTAAAAAATGGATTTATTGATTCAGGTTATTATGTAAAGCAGAAACCTGTTCCATTTGAACTTTTATTTTATGGTAAATATATTGAAATAGAGGAAGTACTTGAAACGATAAAAATTATGACAGGAAAACTTTTATGGAAAATAGCAAGTCCGTATTTTAGGAAACTAATAAAATATACTTGTATGAATGAAAAATAGAATTATTGAGTACGCCTCCTACTTCACATAACAAACGGTAACTGCTCACCGCCTATTCGGCGGTTCGGGCTCCAAAAAACTGTAGTCGGCGCAAGCGCCTTTGTACAGTTTTTCTCCGCCACATTTTGCGGTTGCTGGTCTTGCTGCGCAAGCCCTTATTCGCAACCGCAAAACGTCAGTTACCTGGAACGTTATGCGAAATACAATCAAATGTAAAATAATATATTGACTCAAATATATTAATTATATTAGAATATATATTAAGGAGATGTTTTTTTAATGGCGAATGAATGGTATAGAAGAAAAGTATGGGCAAAAGATGATGAAAATGAGTTTTTTGCAAAATTAAAACGGTCAAGAACAAATTATCATCGTTCACAATATTTATTCATACAAGCATTAACATTAGTAGAAACAAAAAAATCAAAATTAATAAATGTTGCCGAAAGATTATTGAATATTTACTTAACTGAATATCGTGACGAATATTTTCATAAAAGTTCTGTTTATAATATGCTTGGTGATATATATAAAGCAAAAAAAAATGAAACTAAAGCTATAGAATTTTATAAATTATCTGTTGAGGAAGATATAAAATCAAAAACACATACATATTCATATATTAATTATTCTGAAATGGTTGTTAAAAATAAAAAAGTAGAACAATATGATTTTGTAGTAAAAATACTAAAAGAGAAGCTTGAAGAAGGATGTATAATCTTTCCAATACATTTTTACAAAATATATACAATACTTGCAATACTGAGTAAATTAAAAAACAATATAGAAGAAGCAATAGATTATATTAATTTATCAGAGAAATATTCTGAAATGGAAACTTCAGGGTTAAGGTATCATAAGTATCTTGGGATAGTTAAAAAGGAGGATAAATTTTTTCTAAAACAATATATAAAGTGAAATGCAGATTGTACTTCGCATAACAAACGGTAACTGCTACGGGCGCTGTTCGCGCCCTCGGGGTTCAGTCGGCTAGGTCGGTCGCTTTGCTCGCTCCCACGCCTCCCTCACCCACATTTTGCGGTTGCTGGTCTTGCTACGCAAGCCCTTATTCGCAACCGCAAAACGTCAGTTACCTAGAACGTTATGCTAAATTGTGCCTAACCTTTATGAAAAATATGCGTTCACATTAATATGAAAAGCATACAAATCATAAATAGGAAATATATTTACCTGTTATAACTCAAAAGCATTGGAGGTAGAGAATATGATTTATAAAAAAATATGCAATGGTGCTCTTTTTGTTACATCTATATTCGTTTTCGTTACTTGGTCGTGGATCGATATAAGTAATCTGGGATATTTTGACAATAAAATAATTACAACTATTATTGAAATGGTACTAAAATTCATTTCTGCATTTGGTTTTTTTAGCATAATCGTTTCTATAACCGCATATATTCTCGTTAAGATACCATTGTTAAAAAAAATCATATTTGGTTCTTCTTACTTTGAAGGAAGATGGGTCGGTTATTACGTAGCTCCATCGGATAATGCTCATGTTATATTTTATCATATTATTGAACAAAATATTGACTATACAAATATTTCAACTTGGTCTTACAATGTAAGTGACATGAGTTTCAGAGGGCTTTGGGATACGACTAGTGAGGTGTCTATTAATATTAAGAAATCAGAAATGTCCTATTTGTATGAGTTTGATGGAATTAATCCGTCAAAACACACCCATGGAATGTTTACTGGAAAATATTTTAAAGAAGGAATATTTAAAATCCCATGTAGAATGACAGGTCACGGATATAATTCAGAATCGCATACAAAATTTTTAACTGAGACAAGAAAAATATCTCATAGTACTATCATGAATAATAATGATAAAAGTAGATTTTTACAAGAAGCTCATGATTTTTATAATAATGAAGTTCTAAAACATGAACAAAATAATGTTTCTTAATATCATAAATTATATAGTATACGGCACAACTTCGCATAACATACGGTAACTGCTTCGCCGCCTTTCGGCGGCTCGGGTTCCGCAAAACCGCAGTCGGCACTTAGTGCCTTTGTGCGGTTTCGCTCCACCACATTTTGCGGTTGCTGACCTTTGCTTCGCAAAGCCCTTATTCGCAACCGCAAAACGTCAGTTACCTGTAACGTTAGGCAAAATCCGCTACGCGGCTTTTGCCTAACGGGCGGCGGGCAAGCCCGCAGTCAGGCTCGCCGCTACGCGGACTTCGCCTAACTGCGGGTTTACGCCATGCCGCTACGCCGGCGCAAGCGCCGTCTCCACGGCACGTCGTAAACCCGCCGCCCGTTAAGCGAAATGTCAAATGCAATAAGGTATTGACAACTTAATAAGTTGTTAATATAGTAACTATTAAGGAGATGAATATGAATAGATCAATAAAGCATTTATTTATTGTCGGTTTATTGGCATTTGTTTCTACAAATGCTTTTGCTGCGGGATTTTTTGATGGATTTAGTGGATCAAATCATTCATTGCAAACATTTACAAACAGGTTCAATGAGATTAGAAATGATGGAAATATTACCTGGGAGTATTGGGGTTCATTTGCAAGATCAACGCATTCACTTCAAACGTTTACGAACAGATTAAACGAAATAAGAAATGCTGGAAATGTTACTTGGGAATATTGGGGTATTTTTGCTGGTTCGACTCATTCATTACAAACATTCACAAGCAGACTTAATGAAATAAGAAACGCTGGCAATATAAGTTGGGAGTATTGGGGTTCATTTGCTGGTTCAACACATTCACTACAAACATTTACAAATAGATTTAATGAAATAAGAAGCGCTGGCAATATAAGCTGGGAATATTGGTAATTTTGCAAGGGTTAGACGAGACACTTCGCTTAACAAACGGTAACTGTACGCCGCCGGAGGGCGGCTAGGCTCCAAAAAACCGCAGTCGGGCTACGCCCTTTGTGCGATTTTTTTCCGCCACATTTTGCGGTTGCTGGTCTTGCTGCGCAAGCCCTTATTCGCAACCGCAAAACGTCAGTTACCTAGAACGTTAGGCAAAATCCGCTACGCGGCTTTTGCCTAACGGGCGGCGGGCAAGCCCGCAGTCAGGCTCGCCGCTACGCGGACTTCGCCTAACTGCGGGTTTACGCCATGCCGCTACGCCGGCGCAAGCGCCGTCTCCACGGCACGTCGTAAACCCGCCGCCCGTTATGTGCAATACGGACTAAACAGTAAATGTATGGTGACATAAATTTTTCAAAAAGCACTTTTTTGTGGATGAAATTATCGTCGAAAATAACCATATCCTAATAAATACCATTTGCTAGTACATT
>Ga0209755_10005122_pt1 | contig 15094 bp, 8 predicted proteins | sample TergutCo191P1_FD_187301 | JGI IMG/M metagenome (GOLD analysis project Ga0209755, IMG submission 187301) | Cornitermes sp. P1 segment gut microbial communities from Petit-Saut dam, French Guiana - Co191P1 (SPAdes) (version 2) | ecosystem: Host-associated > Arthropoda: Insects > Digestive system >... | reverse complement strand
TTTGTGTTCACATGCGTGCGACAGTAAAACTGCAGAACTTTGGCCACGCGGGTGGGCTGCAACATATTGAATAAAATTGAAGGAACAGAAAGAATTACAAACAGAACTCAAGCCAATGTTCCTGCTACACTGATTTTTCGTTTTACTTACCTGTCGCTGCTTTTATTGCCGTTTTGCTTTATATTTGTGAAGAACGTATTAAGTACGGATTCAACATAAGGTAAAAATATAAAAAGGTAAAGGTAAAGTGTTCCCGTTACAGGCCCGGTGTGGCCCAGAGGGTGGGTAGAGGTATAGCTTTACTCTTCCATGACCGCGGCACTAGAAGGGGGTGAGTGGTCAGCAGCACGCCCCAGCCGCACTTTACTCCCGGGAAAGACCCGGTACCCATTTTACAGAAGGGTGGTTGGGCCCCAAGGCCGGTCTGGACGGGCGGAAAATCTCGCCCCTGCCGGGATTCGATCCCGGGTCATCCAGCCCGTAGTCAGTCGCTATACCGACTGAGCTACCCGGCCCACGTGCTAAATTTATAGGACGTACTAAAGCAGAAGGACTATTACCTTAACCGAAAATGCATATTTTTCGAAGGTCTATTCACATGATTTCAGTGCCTAAGAGCACTCACAAGTGTCCCTAATGTCTCTGTCTCCTCACAAGTTTGTGCGTTCGCCATGCTGTTGTTACTGATTGTGATAAATAAGAAGTGCGTACTGGAATGCACTTCAGTGGCATAATTCTTGTACCAAGTTTTATTAAAATCGGTAACTGATTTAGTTGTTGAAATTGGAGAGTTTTTAAAGTTAGGTATCCCCGTTGTGTTTTATCAATATATGTATGTAAAATTATAACAGTATATAGTCATACACAACTCTCAGTTAATTAGAAGTCTTAGTTTTATTTCTAGCTGCATGTTTCGGCTTGTATACAGAGTCATCTTGAGGCTAGTCTGTAGAGTGGTTTGCATGTATAGTTGTTGGTGTTTTGAAAATCTCGTAACTTTCAAAGCACCAACAGTTATATATGCAAACCACTCTAAAGACTAGCCTCAAGATGGCTCTGTATACAAGCCGAAACATGTAGCTAGAAATAAAACTAAGACTTCTAATAAACTGAGAGTTGTGTATGACTATAATTTTATAATTTTACATACATATATTGAAATGGGAGACATACAACCGACATTGTGGTCTCGAAAGCGTATGTTTCTTTACAGGAATGAAAGTATGCTAACATGGAGTAAGCCCCTTAACAAAGAATGCGTAAGAGCGCACGTATTAACGTTTTAGCCCATGATGTTGCCACACGTTTAATTTTCGTCTTCGTGCTGGTATTAATGCAAAACGTTTGCTTAACAAATGACTGAAGAAAGGCATCTGCGTTTTAAAAAGATTCTTTTGCCTATCTCCGTCTTTCGTGGTCTCTCCTGGCAGTCGATGTGTACGCCAGTTGTTTAGTGTTGCCCAGCTGTCAAGGATTGTTGTGGTTACGTGTTCGGCCAACACCCACCGTGAACATGATCCAGTTCCAGCCAGTTTACCGTCTGAACCTATTTATAACATAACTTAGTAACTGGAAGCTTCACGACTGCAGTCTATAGCCACTGAAGGCGGAGATCTCAGTCTTGTTACGGATATTCATATCAACTATAAGAATCACGTATAAGAAGTATAAAAATTATACCACCTCGTCGGAATACGATACATATAAGACCTTAAAACATGGATGTCGAATTTTTTTTCAAATGCCCACAGCCGTTATTGTGGGCTGGTTAGCAGGCCGCACAGTAAACATCACAATAAGCGTGGGCCTGTCCGCCTAAATTATTCTGTAATTTTTATAGTCCATATGTACGTATGTATACAGTATATACTCACAATTTACGAACATGGCCGCTGGCCGCGTAACACAACCTGGCGGGCCGCGGGTTGGGCGCCCCAGCTTTACAATTAGCATTGACCACTATGTAAATCTAAAGGCCTACATGTACTCGTAATTGATGTTTTGTACAGACCCGGAGAACTCCCGGGGGGCCGATCGGCCTGGAGAAGAATATTTCATGCTGTTGCGTGGGTCATTAACTGCGCATTAGGAAGTTACGTTACACTGATTTTGGGAAGTTTTCTGCGTTTTTTGCAGACGTTAAGGGCGTGGCGAGAAAAGCATAAGCCTATATGTAATTAGTTTTGTGATTAACTAGGCTAAAACTTAAGTACTAAAACATACAGAACTATAATTTTACTTCGTGTTTTATATGGTGTGAAACTTGGTCCCTCATATTAAGGGAAAAACATGGTTTGAGGGCGTTACACAATAGTGTTGAAGATATTTGGGCCTGAGATGGAGGAAGCAGTAGGAGACCATAGGAAATTGCACAATTCGGAGCGCATGTTCGGTACTGCTCATAAAATGTCGTCAGCATGTTAAAATTACGCAGGGAAAGAAAGTATTTGAAAGACCTGTACATAGGTGGAAGTATAATACTACAATCGATCTTAAAAAAATGTGATGTGACGGCGTGCACTTGATTCATGTCAAGTGAAAACAATGACCCTGCAGCGGGTTCCATAAAGGGAATTTCTTGACTAGCTGCGGAACTGTTAGGTTCTCAAGAAAGACTCTGTTCCGTGGAGTCAGTTGTATTTAATTAAGCCTTATGTATCTTGCCGAGATTGTACCAAAAAGAACATTAAGTCATATAACGCAATGTTTTGCAGGGCTGTGCGTCGCTTGCGATTACAGCCAGAACACTGCGTAATGATCTAAACTGTTGATGAGAGATAGAACTGTGATAAAAGCTCTATACATAGACATTGGATTGTGGCTGTCACCTCACAGTAAGTCATAATACTGTGTGTGATTCCTAAATGCTGCCGTGAAATGTGTATATTGATCAGGACTGTGTGAACATGCCTGTTTAGTAATTGCTATCAGCGTGTAATGTCCCTGGGTCCTAAACATTACTTTTAATGAAACTGTTCTTCTATTTTATATAAGAAATTTGTTGATTTACGATTTATCTCGCCCTAAGAGACAGAACTACGTACCTGTGATGTTACCATACCTGCAGCTTGAACTGCACTGTACTAATACGAAGAATGACTCCACATGAATCATCATTATTATTTCATATGCCTCAAAGACTTCACTTCTTGCTTGAAATAATTAAAACAGCTTAAAATAAGAAATTCTGTAAAAATCTAAAATTTGGGTGTCTTAATTTCCATTTTTCAAAACTGTGAAATTTCAGCTGTGAGAATAACAGCAAGGAGTAACTGAATATTGACTGGTTGAACTCCCCCTTTGTGCCTACGGCAAAATTCCTTTCTGCTTGAATACCACAATAGTTGCAATCTGTGCAGTTGTAACAGTCTGGAAGGAAGAATGTCAATAGCTCGCAGAATTTATTTTAAAGAACAGCAGATATTAAAAGTGCTGGTCTCGTGCATCTGGAGATACTGTCACTGTGGATCACATGCTGCAATGGAATGGAACACTGCTTGTCTTACCAGACAGCCTGTGGTCCAACACACAACTTAGTTTCTGTGATACGTTATTTTTGGACTCTCCTGTTTTTCCTACCATCCATGCCACTCTTGACTGTTTGATTGGCATTTAATAACAACCTGTTTCTGAAGTTAACAACACTGTTTTATGTGCACAGGGCACTTACAATCTAATGGAAGGATGACAGCGAATGATCAGTAGAAAGAATGTGGAAAGAAGCAATCAGTTGTTGCCTAGTTTTTGGTATTCTCCCAGCATTTGTCTGGAGGGTGCTAGGAGAATTACAGAAGACTTAGTTACATTGTCCAACCTTCAGGTGGAGAATGGAGCCTGAGACCTACAAAACATGAAGGAAGAATACTAAGCATTGAATTGGGTCTTTCAGTTTAGAGATCATGTTACATCAAGTGAGATGAGAAGAATCGCAAATCTTACGTAAGAAATGTGGAGGCAGTCATGGCCAATTTGAAGGTCTTATCCTGCCACACACTGGAGACACTGAGAGATACTATGAAATCTGCACACACACCCCCCACCTCCCAATATATTTTAGGGCATTTCCAGTACATTATCATCAGTCTTGCCACTCATCTATTCTTTTGCACATTCCTATTAATAATGTTGCTGTTAGCTCTAGTAGTTGATGTTAGCATTGCTTCAAAGACAGCACTTCCTGTTCTGATTACAGTTGCTATCTGATACCATAAACTATACTGTAATTTTTTTAGAACATAGAGAACAAGAAACAGGTAGTGAAGGTTAGTTCTGTTCTCATTATGGCTGCTTTCCACTTCTTTAAATGTGGCATCAGCAGTTCACTCTGGCCATATTCATGTTTTCAATACAAATAATATTTCCATTAAAATTTACTGACCTGTGAATACATTTCTGGTTCTTCAGTTATCATAAAATTTGAACACATTGCTTGGTAGCCATTTTTTTGTTTCCCATGTTACAAAGAAATGACTTCTCTTCAGTAATGTACATAATTACAAGATCCTATGCTTACACTGCATAGCACCAGGTCTGGCTGGACTTAAAAATTTTGCATTTTCTTCTGATTGGAGTTGTTAAGATCTTAACCCTTTCCATTCTGGGTTTGCTTCAAAATCTACCCTGTATGAGTATACTTTCATGGCAGTAGAGTGCTTTCTGTTATTAAAATGTCACAAATGTTGAGCTTTAACTGTTGAAAAATGGTCACAATTTTGCTGGTCTCCCCAGAGTTCATCATTTCCTGGGATGTGACATTGTGTCACTAGACAAGTAGTTCCCAGCATCATCTCCTTGGACTGCTTGACCCTGAAGATGAAGACAGTGTGTTTCTGTGAAATGTTAGGTATTACTCGCCGAGTGACTCAGTGTCACATCCCAGAAAACTTGAATTTTCAGGGTCCCATCAGTTGGAGACTAGATTCACTGTAAGGCAGTTTTCCATTTTAAAGACAGTTCAAGCATATGCCTGATAAATAATGTGATATTACATCTTTCCATTCCTTCTCTTGTCTGCTGGTGTCATTTCTGTATGTAGCAGAGTACAGATGAAATGTGCAGTTTTAGAGCAGTCTGACAAATGATTAGTGTAAAGGAGTAGGAAATCTGTGTAGCACCTAACAGAACTGAAATAATCCCCTTTAGTTTCTGAGATTATCATATATTATGGCTGATAAGTTATCACATATTGTTCATCAGGAGGTCCAGGGTTTAAAATGCTGAATAAGGAATATATTCTTGATCATCCTTGATTAACTTTTCAGGGTGAACAGATTGAAATGATGCTTGGCAGTGTCATGGTGCTGTCCACAATGGCTGCTGCTGCCTTGGGAAACACCATCTCAGACATAATGGGCATAGGCTCAGCCTGGTATGTGGAGAGATTGGCTCTACGTATCGGCATGCAGCCACCAAAGCTATCCCCAACACAACTAGACATGCCATCTTCTCGACGTGCTGCCAACATGGTAAGAGGGTGAACTGTTAATATATTCTTCATCTAGAGCACAAAACTTTAACACATACAACAAGTGTTATGTCTGTCTGTCTGTCTGTCCATGTCTCCGAATTTGTCAGCTCCAACGCTACAGAATGGATTTTGGAGAAAATTGTTGTGGGGTCTACACTAAACTTCATGGGAAGAGTTTAATTTTGTTTTACAGGTATATCGTGAAACTAGAATGAAACATTTTGGTTTTCTCAGACTGGGTTACTCATATAAAATATTAATGTGTAGCAAATAATGTTTCTCATTAAGATCTCTAACATCTGTTTGAAGGCTGGCAAAGCTTACCAAACATAAGAAAAAGAAGTTCAACATACACAAAAACATTTAATTCTCATTCTCACATATATTCATGCATAAATTTACATATCCATTCTTAAACTGATGCATCATTTACTGTGCATTTGTATGTATTCTTCAGTAGAGACCAACACAGTACACAATATGTTATGGAGTACAGAGTTTAATATTCCTTCTAAATGTTTTGTTGGTGGGAACATCATTAGGGAACACCTTCTGAACACAAAGCATAAACTACGTAAGTATTACCTTAAAAATTGTTGCTGTAAGTAAGCTGACATTTCCACACCTATTATTACAGGGTGTAATTATGAAGTAAAAGAAAGTTGTCCCTGTTGATGCCATGAAGGCATTATAGGGGAGGAGAGGTTTAGTTCCACTCATTCTTAACCTCAGTACTAGAGGCACATGATTGGTCAACTTCACACCCCAACCACTGTACCACTGGGAAAGAACCCCCATATACACTGAAAAGGAGGTAGTGTGGGCCCCAGAACCAGTTAAGACACTTTAAAATTCTGTTGTCCTTGCCAGGATTTGAACCCTGAACATCAGTCCATAACCTAAAGACTATATTGACCTTGCTATCCTGGCTCCAGAGCATATAATTGTGCAACAGTATATTGTCAAAATGTATATAAAACATCTATTTGCCACACTGTTGCATGTTATTCTTAGCTGACAATAGAATGCTCCAGTAGCATATAATCATTGTTGATTATAAAGTTTAAGTTCAATTAAAAATTAATACATGAGATGGTGAAGTGTATGTTGAATGTCCTTACTAAACTGGGTGCTACAGGTTGCATCATTAAAATGCTCCTGGGAATGCCAAAGTTTCATGCTCAATCATCCATAGTTTATGTAGCAGTTGCTTATGCATTGATATCTCTTTAAAAGAGAGTGAGAGAGAGACAGAGAGAGAGGAAAAGTGCAGTGGGTGTAGCTCTGTGCCCTTGACAGCTTTTAGTATTCTAGAATGACAGTTTTTCTTAGTGGGGATCCATCTATATCTGTTTCGAAGTGAGCATGAGCAAAAGAGCCATACCAGAAGAATTCTGTAGTTGAAAATTTATTAGATAAATAACTGTCAATTAAATACATTGATTAAAAATACATTAATAGGTCTACCATGACAAAAAATAACATTAACTAACTACCTCCTTGGAACAGAGTTATTTTTGAAAAGCTACCAGTTACTCAACTAGTCAAATTCTTGCATCTCTTGGAACTCAGAGGTCTATTGCCACCTTCACAAGAGCCCACCTGTCCTGAGCCGTATGAATCCAGTCCATGCCACCCCATCAAATCCTTTAAAGAAAAATGATGTTATTAAGCTCTAATATACACATTCTCCTTTATTGTGATTAGTGTAATTTAATTTAATCTAGATTTGGCTCCACTAAATTTCCTTTTTGCATTTGTAGGCATAGGAAATTAAAATACCTAATGTACAATCTAGGGGCTCCAGAATGTGTTTCCACCAATTAACCATGCTTTGCTTGTCCTTTTTGTAGGCCTTATGGTTTATATGCCTTTCCTACATTTGGATCACCCTCCACCATATAACTTCAACTGATATTCAGGTTTGTTATAAACATTGTGTTACTTTCAGGGAAGGGCCCTAGGGGTAACACTTGGTTGTTTACTTGGAATGACACCGCTTTTGTTCCTTGGGAAGAAGCAAGATGAATCAGTTGAAGCGAAGCCTACTTGAAGCTATATGTGGTTCACCAGGCAATAGATATCAGCTAGTAGACAGCTTTTAGTACTTCCTGTAACTTATGAACAAACATGTAAATACAGAAACTAATGTAAATCTTGTGTTTCTTCATATCAGATAGTGGGTAAATTCTTATAATATAACCAACTAGATGCACTAATTTATAAAATTTATTTTTGGAATAAAACTCTACATGTTTTGGACAGTTCCTCTGTCCATCATCAGGAGTTTTTCACTGTAACCACAGCAATTGTGTATGTCATACAGGTTTGCTGACAGCCCACGAGCTGTCAGCAGACCTGTATGACACATACCGTTGCTGTGGTTACAGTGAAAAACTCCTGATGATGGACAGAGGAACTGTCTGAAACATGTAGAATTTTATTCCAAAAATAAATTTGAGACATTAATTCATCTAGTTGGTTTTATTGTAAGAATGTATCATGATGCACTGTCACCTGAACGTCCAAAAAAAAAAAAAAAATAGATAGTGGATACTTTGCTAATCTGTGGTAAGGCATATTTCACTCTCATATTTCATACATTTCTATATATAGACTATCAGCTACACAAAAACTTGTGTCTTACACTGCATTTGGTCTTTCAAATTTCTGTGTATTCATTGAGGTCATCATAATTATCTTTCCTGCTTGCAAAGTAAAGTATTTGGATATTTGTATTCTTGGTGTAATTTACATAAGGATCTTGGTGTTTTGTTTGTATATTTTCCTTAACTTGTTATTAGTATATCAAAATATTTAGGAATGCTTTTGTCCTCTAATGTGAACATATATGAACTATTGCTGAATATGTCAATTGAAATTGACACATTATAGTTGTCACTTTATTAACTAAATTGTACTCACTGCCAGGTAAATGTTATGTTGAATTAATAATTGCTGTTAGGTAACAGAATTTAAATTACTAACTTATGATTTTTTTTAATAACTGGGTAATGTAATTTGACTACAGTAGTCAAACTGCAGTTATATGCAGGGAAGATACAAATAGGGGATCCAGATGATGTGTTGGTTGGCTGGTTGGTTCCAGTGGCCCAAGTGACAGTGTCATTTCAGTGCTTCATTGACTGTGAGACTGGCTTGTAGGAGAACAACAACAGATATTTTTACACTGAATTAACTGAAATCATGTAAGTGGCAGCACATGTCTCACTATTTGCTGTGTAATTTGTATTTACAATATGGCTTATGGTTTCCTCCATGTTACAGCATAACCTCTAAATCTCATTTGTAGATTGACAGAAACTTGATGTTCTGTAATTTATATATATATTCTACAGCTTCTGGTCTTTTTTGTGGCACACCTTGCTGTTGTAGCTGATCTTCACATAAATGTAATGAAGGCTGAAAAATGAAGCCATGATATGCATTTTGAAACACCTTCATAGCAAGGCAGCTTTGAACTGATTGTACATAAACCCTTGGGTGCTCATTGGCAGTGCTAGAGTTGTTAAGGTACACAGTGGTATGCAGTAATGGCACCTTGTTTGTTTCAAGGAAAAAATATAATAGAAAGATAGGAAAAAGGTATCTGTTTTTAAAATTAATAATTAATAAATATACATTGTTTTGGGTGCAATATATGTCACTATCCATATACACAACAGGATGCAACAGAAAGTCTTTTGCTGTGTGAAGACTTCTGCCTTTTTTCCCAGAAGAAAAGAACTACTTATTTAATAAATAAACAATAATACTCCAGCATTTGTGCACTTATTAAGAGCTTGTTATATTAAGAAATAGGAATTGGCAGAATGTGTGGCATATATATTACTGTGTTTTTTTTTTTTCTTTTTTACTGCTTGTATAATGGTATGGTGGCATACTAGTGGTTATTTTAAAATGTTCATTGTAACAGTTGCAAATGCAGTGATCCCTAAGTTTTTGAGGTAATCCTTGTATAATGATAAATTTGTATGTATAATTTAGGCATATACACAAACAGATTGTGCATTACAATAATATATGTGTGACCTGCATTTATGAAGTGGTTGTAAGGCTTGGGCAAGATATTGATTTTTCTGGTTGAAGTTGCTTGTGGATTTTGTGAGTTACTCAAGTCATTGTCAGGACAGTAACTTAAAAGAGGCTTCCTTCCCCATCTTTCCACAATCCCCATCTGTTGTTATTTAATAAGCCTTACAGTTACTACATCATAGTTAAATAACCTGCAATTCAAACTTTTTTTTTCTGTTGTCTATCTGCTCCTTTTAAGAGACCATAAATAATGATCCTGTAATGGAGAATCTTGCAGTCTGGCAGGCAAGATGAAATCAGGGGTTATTATCTATCTATACAGCCCTCCTCTCCCTTCATTACATGCATCCCTTTGTGTTTGTTTCATCATTGTACATATATCAGTATTGCCAACCAATCTAAAGAGGATTATGGTGAATGGTAATTACCAGCATAAATGGTATAGTTTTTCAATTACAATAAAATAGGCATTTTCTACATTCAAAAATAGGCATTACTGCTGAGAGTTTGTAAATGAAGAAAAGTGTATAAGAAATAAAATGCAATTTTATGATTTCTGGGAAACCTGAATGCAGTTTGAGACTTTAGGTTGTGTTGGTACTTTAGAGGCAAACTTTTAATTAATCAACATCGATCAGATGTAATACTTTATAATATCTGCAATGCCTTTACCTTTGCTTACTTAAACAGTAGGCAGAACATTGGCTCTGAAAATTATTTTTTTCATACCCATACTCTGCAGTTACATGAATTGTATGGTATGCAATACTTTGCAAAGGGTTCTGTGTGGTAAGTGTTGGGAACCATTTTGTGGTGTGTCATATAATGTTAATGCTAATTTGGAATATCATAACATAATTTATTTTATATATTTTATGAATGCTGTTGTTTTTAAGTATTTACAATTATTGTGCCAGTTTGTTTGTAACTCACATGATGGGATATGATGCCATGTAGTCTGTCAGATATGCGCTGACATGTCAGCAGAATCTACTGCATGCATAATGAAGCAGGAGGTTCCTTTGAATCTCAACTGAAGGGCACCACAGTTGTGGTGACTGTGTTGTCCCTGCAAATCTCTATAACCTGGAAAAGACCTGAGTGGAAGCACTGCACCTGCATATATTCATATCCACAGCTGGTCTCCAAGATAAGAAGATGCCTGTCAGTAGACTATTCTAGGTAAGGGAGGTAGTCAAACTGGATCCTTAACTTTAGCATAAGGATTGGCACTGAGGTCCAGAGTGAATTGGGCATGGTAAGAAAGTGACCCAAACATGTGGATCCAAGTGTGGTCCTGTACCTTGGTCTTCCACGGATCTTCTATTCTGCGAGGGACGATGATATCCTGTAGCATACTCTTAGGTTGCCACCCAGTGGTCAACTTGGAACTAGCACAGACTGAGGGAATCTAACTGCTAATTAATACAAAGCGCTGCAAGGGCCCCTGGATGCTGATGCAATGTGATCTTTCCAATCCTCTGAACATCAAGTGAAGAATTTCAAGTGAGTGTGAATAAATGGCTGGAATGATTAGTAACTAGGATTTATCAAATTCAGCCTCGTACCTCTGCAGGCTTGAATGTAATTCATAAAAGTTATTTGATTGTTAAGGGGGTTGCAGTTTTATTAGATATGTTGTTGAATATATTGTCACTGATGGTTCCCTCGATTGCAAAGAGGACTAGGACAATTTGTGCTAAAACACAGGCAATTGCAACAGTGGGGTCAACTGTTCACCCTCATCTTCCCTACAGTATCAATATAGTACTCTCCGGCTTCCATCTTTTTGGCCACCTGAAAAGGTACTCCAAGGACACCATTTCGTGGATAACAACAGGCTGAAACGCAGTGTGCGTGCAGAGCTCTGATACTTCAGCAAAGAGTTTTATGTGACCAGCATACAACATCTCACACAAAGATGGAAAAAAAGTTTGTCAATAATAAAGGAGACTTTGTGGAAAAATAATCTCAACTTTGTAAAGGATGTGCCCATGATATATGTTAATTTCATTAAAATTGTAGTTATAATTGCTGAGGAAAACATGAGAGATCTTCTTTCATACTGCCACTCATATGTCTTTGTGTTAAGTGAGGTTGGGAGTCTTGTAACAGTGTACATTTGTGATTTACTAAGAGTAATTTTAACAGAATGCCACTTCTGTTGATAATGACACATACTGTTACAAGTGAAAATGTATGTCAGGCTAGCTCAGCCAGAATTGACTAGGGTTAAACATCATGCAGAGCAAGGGTTTTGTCTTCACTTCTACATCCACATCAGCTGTTCAGACTGACAATCTTCAGTCCTTCCTCTTCCCTTGCTCCACCCATGGTTAAATTGGCCACATCATGCAGCTGACCCCTCCCTCCAATTGGTGCTGAGGTTAATAGTGTATGGAGTTCGTACAGATATCGTACACATTAAAAGATATTGGACAGTCAAGAGCATTAACTCTATTTGCAGTGCTGATCAGTGAGAACTGCAGTTTAATGGGGTAATATTACCAAAACATTTGAAGTCACAGAGACAAAGGATCCAGTGTGGAGGACAGAACAGTGACTTGCCACATCCTAAGAAATTGTTCCTGCTCCTCTTCAAACATTATATTATGTACTGCTGATGTAAAGGGTTACTGTTTTTGTATGTCATAATGTACAGTTGTAACTTATGTGGGAAAAGAAGCAACACTGCACACACCGGAAGTCAGTAGACTTGTGCTAGGGGCCAATTGAAATTAGACAAATTAAGTAAAATAGCTTTACTAATACTTTGTGCATAATTTTAAAATTATAATGTATTTTATCCTTTGTAGTGAGTGCACTGTTAATCTAACCGGTAATGAACTTCAATTTGATAATGTTTTTTCTAATATATTTAGTGATATTATCAAACAGAGATGGTATTCATTCCCAGGCTGGAACTGTGCTGTACATATCACTCATGTATTAAATATTACATCTTATGATGTCTGAAGTCTGTTGTTAACTTCGATCACAATCTGATGGCAGCTCTTTCTAAAAACATGAGTTTGTGTCCTTACCTTAGTACAGTGCATGATTTTATTCCATTCAATGCCTTATCTGATATGCACTTCCATGCATTGGATGCTATTTTATGTCCTTGTTTGAAGTTACATCTGTCATTTCCTATCTTAGTCTGTGCCACTGTATGGTACAAGAATTCTGTGAAGAACTATGAGTTTGTCAATAAATAGCTGGAAATACCGTACTGTCTGCAGTATGTAACTGCTTATTACCAACTAACCAACCACCTGTGAACAAGTCCAAGTAGACTTTTGAAATCGGTTCTTTGCACATTGAGATAAGACTGAGAACAGCGTCTACAGTATCAGGTGATAAAATAATAGTGTGGATGGAAAACCATAACTGATACCAGGGGAATGACTAGCACCCCTCTGCTTGTGTATCAGCAAGGGAAATTCAATGTGTATAAGCACACAGCAGTGACACAGTGAAACACAGGTCTGTAGCCAGGTTATGAGGTTATAAGTTTAGTATTTAATGTGAAGCCATGTAATCTGGTAGACAGGTACCAACATTTCTGAGGAATCTGTGTGCTAGATTACATGGTGTTACATCCCAGGAGACCATAATCTTAATATTCATCACCAAGAACAACATGAATCTCATAAAAAAGTCACATTATTTGTGTGATGGTTGGACACTAACTTCGTATTTCTGTATTGGGAACTACCTTCATAAAGTTGTAATACAGCAGTCAGATTTCCATGATAGAAGCAGCAATTTTGAACTGTAAGAAACACATGTAAATACATCTTATAAGTTTTATTTAGCATTTGAATCATTTGAAACTTACAATGCACTTTGGTGTACATCAGGTGTATAAAGCAAATGGTTCAGGCCAATTTCATACCTTTACATAGACCAATGCAGTATCATCATAGGAAGAAAATGAGTTTTTCATAACATTCCAATATGTCCAGTTTAATTATATAATTGTAATTATATTTGATTTGAGTTAATTATGTATTTTACTTATTTTAAATTTAAAGAATTTATTTAATCTTGATTAATTCTGGAGGGACTCCCTGGTCTACACAATATTTTTCTTTGGCACAAAAATATATTTCTGAAAGCTTGAGAGAAAATCCTGTTCTATTCCTCAAATCCTTTACAGAATTTTATGTTTTGATATAAGAGCTACACAACATATGCTCCAGTATACAGTGCAATGAGTTAATCAGCTTACTGTATAGAAGGAATAATTGCCAAGAACTTTACTACTCACCCTGCTGGCTGGAAGTCTATTTGAAACAGCCACAAGGCAGTGAAAATTCATGTTAGAAGAAAACATAACTTGTATCTGAGAAATGCTGTAGGCCGGTGTCTTGTTTTTTAATTCAGATTTTTTAGAACTCTCTGACTCAGCAATTGACTGTACCATAATTGTAAGATGCTGACTGTACCCGTTTTTAATCCTGACAGCATTCTGACATGTATCTGTAAAGAGAATGGTTGACTGCACAACTGAATTGGTTAGTTGAAAAATGGAATGTATTTGCTTTTCAGTCATTTTGCATGTTCCCTTTGGTACTAACAAATTCATTTATGTCAAATACTGTCCATTATCTGAGGTATGTTTACTATATACATTTCTGGAGTTCAATGTACAGCTGTCATCACCTGACTTTTCATTAATACTGACATATTTGTATTGCTTGTCTCTTGTTAGGTGTATGTGCATAGTTGAGGGGCCTGTTAGCTTTGTTATGTTTGTGCGTCTGTTTGTCCGCATGTGTGTATGAACTTATTTAACTGTGCGATGACTAGGCCTGGGAATTTATAAAAAATGCATTATACATGAAATAAGAATACATATAGCCAGGATTCCACATGGATGTGCTAGATAAAATGTTTGTCAAAGTTTCTGGAATTTCAAACACATCTGAACTTAAAAAAAAAAAAAGCCAAACAGAACTACACATACTAATGCCATTTTTGCAATACCACATTTCTACCATTCACTTTACTTCATGAAACATCCCATGCATTTCTGATTATACAACACTTGTGGCATTATAACTTCCAATCCTGACAGACAGCAAGTGCAGTCCTTGATAGGGATGGCAAACAGTGTATGGTACTTAATAAAAGTAAACTTTCCAATGGAAAAACACCATAACTATTTTCAGAAACAGTAATTCAGTCAGATAAAAACAGCTAGTTTGATCAGTTAAGTGACAGTCAGTGGAGTTTTTCTCCATGTTACCATGTCCTGACAGGTTCTGGATCCACTCAATGCAATATCACAGAAGTGTAAAATGTATGCTGCTGTACTTCCCCACCCACATATGCCCTTATGGTGCAGTATTTATGCACAGGACGGACTTCAATTTTATCCACTCAGTGAAGTAAGGAACTTCAAGTATGTCTGTGACCCATGTTACACTAATTTGGTTCAACAGAAAACTACAATTCTCTAACAAATTTCTGTTTTCATAAGCCATATGTTTCTTTTGGGGGTTATTTAATAATGTCAGTGTCAAAACTACAGCATAACAAATTTATGAAGGAAAGGATTTGGAA
>Ga0209755_10005121_pt1 | contig 15094 bp, 22 predicted proteins | sample TergutCo191P1_FD_187301 | JGI IMG/M metagenome (GOLD analysis project Ga0209755, IMG submission 187301) | Cornitermes sp. P1 segment gut microbial communities from Petit-Saut dam, French Guiana - Co191P1 (SPAdes) (version 2) | ecosystem: Host-associated > Arthropoda: Insects > Digestive system... | reverse complement strand
GCTATAGATTATGGTTATCATAAAGCAATAGAAAACCTTAAAAAACATTATAACATCAGTTACACTCCTCAAAAACCTTCAAGCGCTCCCTCACCTGCAAGCGGTTCTCCTTTTGGCAATTTTCCGCCGTCATCGCAAGCGTCTCGACCTGCGCCTGCAAGCAGTTCATCATCTATGCCTGTATTTCAAAAAATAAAATATGAAAACGGTGATACTTTTGAAGGTGAAATGATCAACGGAAAACGCCATAAAGGTAAATATACTTATGCTAACGGTGACGTATACGACGGCGAGTGGGTTAACGGGCAAATGCATGGCAAGGGGAAAATGAAATATGCTCAAAGAATATACTCAAAAGTAAAAAAGACGTATACAGATGTTGAAGAAGGAAACTGGAACAATGGAAATTTTGTAGGTTAAGGATACGCATAGCGTCTGTTCTTACAGCGGTGTAACGTCAAGTGCCTGACACCGGAGAATGAAAAATGAGAGAAAATAATTTTTAGCGGCATCGGATTTTAATCCGCTACCGCAAGGAGAAAAAAATTTATGAATTGGAACAATTACACAGAGATCGCAAAAAAGCTGGACGAAGTTTACCCTAATTACCGGATTGATGCTTTAGCATTATCAAACGAGGAATTAAAGAAAATGATTGTCAGCTTACCGGGATTTACAGGAGATATAAACGATCCCGATGCTGATTTACACAGAAAATTCATTCGCAATGAATGGGTCGATCTCCGAATACCGAAAACAGAGCATAACACTAAAGCGGAGCTTGATTTTTATTATGATGAATATGAATAGGGAAATTATGTTGGATGGAAAGTTAAACAGCCGCAGCCAGTTCTTTTTGAATAAGTTGGGTAATAAATTCAGAAGGAGTCTGATGCATGGATTTAGCGCAAGCGTCAAGAATATGGACAGTCTTCTCATCAAGCAGCAACATTCTGGCTCGGTGTTCTGTAAAGAAGCCACCCTCGCCTTTCCTTATTTTGGGAGTAGTTTTTGTGTACAACTCATCCAAAGCAAAAGCTTCTTCTTCTGTCATTTCCGGCATTATTATCTCCTGTTTCTATACCATTTCACGATATTCTTTTCTGCAAGACATTGCATGAAATACATTGATAGAATCATCATCTATTTTATTATACATTACTTCAACCAAATTTCCATTAATATCGAACCCTATCAAAAGATACTTATTATCAGCATCCTCAATTGGGTCTTCATAAATAAATGTCTCAAAAGCCTCATAATGTCGGCTTCCGTTTTGCCATGTCTGAAAAAGGGCGGCAGGATTTATTGCGTTAGCCGCAATAATCGCTCTTGCTTCGGTTTCATGCCTCAGCATCGGCGGCAGTGGAGGAGGGGGCAGAGGCGGAACGCTTATCTTAACGGGTATTCCGTCAAAGCTTGATGGAATATATGTAGGATTGAATGCCGAAGGTATAAATATTAATAATGAGCTTTTGGGCGCCAGTAAAATTGATGAAGAAGGCGAGGTATATTATGTCCGTATTTCAGACGGAAAAGCGGTAATCCCTTTATGGAATATGGGGAGGAATGGTTATGCGAGATTTACAGGCAGCGGAAGTTTTGAAATGTTGATTATAATTTGGGATAAAGAAAAAGGTCCCAACTCTGTAGTATCAAAGCTTTTTTACGAGTCTGTACGCATCAGTAACGGCAACGCAATAATATCTTATATAGACGCTGATGAGATTAATGAGAGATAGTAAGTGTCAAGTGTCAGCAGTTAAATTAAAGGAGGTTTTTATGCCTTCAAAATTCACAGGAACATGGATAAATGAAATCAACAGAGCGATATTCACCATTACCGACGGACAATTTGTACAAAGTTATAAACATAAGCCCGGATTATATTTTTACAAAGGCGCATGGATACCTGACGGAGAAAACAAAATCATTTTAACATATACCCATGAAAACGAAGAAGGAGCATCCGCATCGGACAATATGCCGCCGGTTACAAAAGATTATAAAATGTGGTTTTTTGAAATTGTGACAAATGATACAATGAAACTAATCGCAGAAGGGCTGGAAAATATTTATGGCAATTCGGAGTTGGATATTTATAGCAGAGTGAAAAATTAAATTTTTAGCGGTATCGGACTTTAGTCCGCACAAACTTTAGTTTGAAACCGCAAGGAGGAGAGATTTATGAATAACAATTTGTTAAGGTTCGATGGTTTGTATGTTGATAGGGAAATTCTTTTCGACGCTTATCGTTTTTACGATAATGGAACTTTTCTTACGCGTCAAATTCCTGATAAAAAAGAAAAGATAACGCAAGATATTGTCAGCGAACAAAGTTTTACAAGTAAAGGAACTTATTCCATCAGCGGCGATGAAATAACTTTTCTTCAGGCAAATGAGCAATATACAGGAAAATTATCGGGAAATAAACTGATAATCAATTTTAAAGGCGAAAAACAAAAGTATGTTTTTGGCGCTTGGTAGTTGGAAAGCCAACGGACATCAGGTTCGTGAGTGTTAGTGAAGCTGCCGTAAGCAGCAGTTCGTGGTAAAAATAAGAATTTAATTTTTAGCGGTATCGGATTTTAGTCCGCACAAACTTTAGTTTGAAACCGCAAGGATGAAAGAAAATGATTGTCAGCGCACACAGAATTGCAATATAGAAATATGCGATAAATTAACGAAAAAACAACAAGGAGCAATTCATGGAAAAAACAATTAAAGGAACAAAGCGGCTTAAATTAAATGGTTTTGATGGTGATTACGAAGGAGATTTAATTAACGGGAAAGCTCACGGTAAAGGCAAATTAACTCTCGAAGTCCATGAATACGAAGGGGAGTGGGTTGAAGACAAATTTACAGGTAAAGGTAAACATACAGTCAAAGGAGAACTTGAATATGAAGGTGAATGGTTTGACAATGAATTTCATGGCAAAGGAATATTATATCGATACGGAGATGTGTACAATTGTAATTTTATTAAAGGTAGAATATACGGCAAAGGAAAAGTAACATTCAAAAACGGCGCTGTCTACGAAGGAGATTTGTTTGGGGTCGGTTTGCATGGAATGGGAAAACTTGTACACCCTGATGGCAAAGTAGAAAATGGACACTGGTATATGGATAAATTCATGGGAGAAGGAGAAGAAGGTAAAGCAAAAATAGAGGCTATAGAACATGAAAGAGCCGAACAATCTCGTAAAAAAGAAGAAGACGAAGAATACTGGAGAAATATGATAATACAGGATAAAGTTTGCCCGTAGTGAACAATAATAATGTAGTGAAAACTATGCATGAACAACAATAAGTTCTTTTTTAAGCATAGACGCAATAATTTCTGAAGGTGTCTGCCTGGAGGCTATTGCTTTAGCGTTTAGAATTTTGGCGGTATTTTCGTCAAGCCCAACTACCTGAAAACCTTTTCGTGAAAAAAAGCCTGTTCCGTTAGGACCAAGTGTCGGCACAGTGTTTGTTAGACGGTCATCAAGAGCTTCATATTCTTCATCTGTCATATCACGCATAATTACTCCTCATTCATTTGTTCTGCTACTTTCTGACGCAACGACATTGCGTGGAAAATTTTAATCGTTTTATCATCAATTTCGTTATAAAAAACCTCAATTGGATTTCCTTTTGTATCAAAGCCGATAATGGCAAATATATTATCTTCTCCCTTGAGAAGACCTTCATATATTTTCGTCTCAATTGCCCATTCTATATCATCTTGAGTACAACCGTGTCTGAATGCCGAAGGAATGAGTATTATCTTGTCTGCCATTTTTCACCGCTACTTACTAGGATAATAATAAAATTCAGTATTGTCAAACAAAAATTAGGTTGTTTTTTCTAGGAGGCGTAAAAGTACCTGATACCCATTTTCTTTGTTCGTCTGGTTCGCGGTAAAAAAAATATACTCATAAGATCTTATGATTTTCAATTTTTATTTTTTCTTATAACTTATCTTTGAAATATGAAAATAAGGATGAGAAATATAAAATGAGTATAATATCAGCCATTAGAAGGTTTTTCCAAACCAGAGACGAGCTCTCTCTTGCTAACATAAGAAAGGGGTTGTGGAGTTTAATACTTATTTTTCCTTTATCGGTCATACTGGGTGATTTTCGTTATTTTGACTTGAAGATCGATTTTTTGGGTTTGCAGTCTTTTGAATTGATGTTATATCCGTTAGGTTTAGGTTGGCTGGTTCTTGCCTTTATCCCAAAAAGATTTATTATTACATTCCTTAAAATAGGAGCTGTTTGCTGTGCCGTTATTTTACCGTTCCAATTATTGTTGACAGATGATTTTCCGAAACTCGCGGCATTTATGGCTTTTCAGTTTTTCAACGGTATCTGCGCTGCCTGCGCGTTTTCAATTTTTTGTTTCAAGCTGAATAACATAGAACGTTTATTCGGCATGGCGTTGATACTTTTCTATTACAGTCTTTATTACACAATTTACAGAGCGTTCCCTGCAGTGCAGGCTGTTTACAAATTATGGGGCGGAGTTGCGATTATGGTTTTCTACATTGCTGCGGTTTTTTTTCTGGATATTAAATTAAAAAAAACTGTTAATAATAATGATGAAGTTACAGATAATACAACGGAAAAAGACTCAAATATTAAAATAGTAATTATGCTTCATATCGTTTATTACTCGATAATGTGCATGATCAATTACATCGAGAGTTCCGAAAAAATAATTTTCAGCCTGCCTTACGGTCTGGGGCAATTTTCTGCAATCTTAATGATCATTCTGATTATGCTGATCAGTAACCGCAACTCGCTTTATATATGGTTCTTGTTTATTACTTTTTCACTTTTGGGAATTACTATTGTCAATTTTAATTCCGAAGCAGCGCATTTTTCAGGATCGCTTGTTTACGGTCTTGGGGATGGTTTGGGTTACTTGATAATTTATTACTTGTGTTCAGGCGCGATTAAAAAAAGCAATTCAATAAAAATGTATAAGCTCTTTTGTTTGATTTTATTTCTTGAATACTTTTTTATATCGGGTGTTCTATCACAGGTTTTTGATCGTTACGAAGGATCAAATCATACTATCGCTGTAATTGTTGTAGTTGCTCTATCCGCGTTTTGCCTGTTAATTCTTCCCTTTCTGCAAAAAAAACTATTTACAGAGAACTGGACGGACGGATTACATTTAAAGAATTTACCCGAATATAAAAAAGTGCTTGCCGAAACGGAAGAAGTCAACATTAAAGAACATCTGGATTTGACTGAAAGAGAAAATGAAATATTTACAATGCTGTTGAAAGGAGTATCGCCGAAAGATATAGGTTATACGTTAAAAATCAGCGTACCTACGGTTTATTTTCACCGTAACAATTTATACCGAAAATTGGGCGTTCAAGGAATTTCGGAATTATTTGCCAAATACGGATCTTTGGCTGGAAAAAAATAGCTTACCTATAAAAATTATAGGTATAAAAGGAGTTAAAATACCGAAAAATCGCGTAACCTGCGAATTTTATAGGTATTAAACAAAAAAATTATGAGATATCAAGTAATTATGAACCAACCGCTGACACAAAAATCTGTAGACCATTCTGATACAGAAAAATTTGCTTTTGGTTTTTTCTGCGATGTCTGCGGAAAAGGATGGGAAAGCCCTGTTATTCAATTCGCGGCGGGCGGTTTTACTTCGATAAAAAACGAAGAAGCGTACCGATTGATGTGGGCGCATGAACACAGAACAGCGTTTGAACAGGCAAACCTTGAAGCGCACTGGCATTTTAATTATTGCCCTAAATGCGGCAAGTGGGTTTGTGTTGATTGTTTCGATGACTGCAACGGAGAGTGTTGTAAAGAATGCCGCAACAATAATCTATAATTTGGCATCTTTTGCCGATAGGTTTTTGTTTTTTTTAGGTTGATATTTGCAGCGGATATAATCTGCTCGTTGAGCAGTAGAAATGAATCGAGTCTGATTGCGTATGAGTTATCAGACGAAAACAAAACGGAGGTTTTTTTAATGAAAAACACAAACAAAAAAACGGGGAGTTATGCGCCGGCAAAACTTCAAGCTGTCAGCCGAAAGCTGACAGCAATTATCGCTCTTGCGGTAATAATTGGATTTGGAGTAACAGGATGCGGAGATTCGGACGGCGCGCCCTCAAACGGCGGCAAAACGGCACTAGCTGCGCCGACAGGCTTAGATGTACTTGCAACTGATACTACTCTTACGCTTGTATGGAATGAAGTTGAAGGAGCGGACTCTTATACGCTGGACATAGGAGGCGTATTACATCAGGTTTCAGGTTTTACAAACAGCTATGATCTTAAACCGCTGACTTTAGACCCGAAAGTTTATAACATCAGAGTCAGAGCTGTTGCGTATAACGGTGATCCTGCTCATTACGACTCGGCGTATTCGTCGGCAAAATCGGTAGAAGTTGCCGAATATATTTTTGAATTTGAAAATGATGATTCCGCGCCGCCTGTTGCGCCGAATATCAACTCAAGAAATGGCGCGCAATCAACCGGCGGAAAAGCTATTAAGGAACTCAAACCTTACGGCAAAACACTTGAACGCGTTGTAGTTCCTTCTCAATTTAACGGCGTTAATGTTACAGCCATTGCGCCTAACGCTTTCGCGGACGGCGAAAACATTATGTCGTCAATCTCTCTGCCGAATACAATCATTACGATAGGAGCAGGCGCGTTTTCAGGCACTGATATAAAAGATATTGTTATACCGGATTCTGTGCAAACAATCGGCAGCGGCGCTTTTGCGAATTGTATCGTTCTTGTCGTAGTTGTTTTCGTAGCAGTGGAACCGCCGGCTATGGAAGCTGATGTTTTTGAAGGCTCTACAAACATTGAAACAATTGTTGTGCCCGAAGACAGCGGGAACGCTTTTAATGATATAGCCGAAAAAGTTAATGCCGAAGTGCAGAAAGTACAGGAAAACACAAAACTTCTTCTTGCGATTGAAGTAGTTGAGCCTCCGAAAACTAACTACACAGCCGGAGAATTTTTCAGCAGAAACGGCATGACCGTAATTGCGAAGTATTCGGACAATACATCATCAGTTATACAAAATTATTCAGTATTGTTAAGAACAACAAGCGGTAACACCGGAACAGGAAACACAAGCGGTGAATTTGAACAAACAGAAAGAGCGCTTACCATCAATGACACAATTGTCAGATTGTCTTATACCGAAGGCAGTGTTACAAGAACAGTAAACATTTCGATTGTTGTTACACTGGAACCTGAATATATAATTCACGTGAATCAGGCGGTAGGCGGAAGCATACATGCCAATCAAACCGGAACTGTTAAAGCCGGAACAACCGTAACGTTCTATGTAACTGTTAATCAAGGTTACACGCTGTCAAACGTCAGAGTGGTAAACAACAATACCAATCAGCAAATCAATCATCAAGCAGTCACATCAGGCGGCGGCACAAGCGGCAATGCAGGTAACAGTTACACCTTTGTAATGCCTTCTTCTGATGTTACAATCAGCAGTACATTCACGGCAAATCCTGTAAGCGGTCCCGATCCTGCGGTTAATGGAACATGGATTGGTAAAGGGTACGGAAGCAGCACTACTGTAGATATGAAACCATGCAGCGTTCATCAGCAATCAGGTTACACTCATGGTTGTCCTGACTGTAAAATTACAGAGGAACATTCTGATTATGAGTTCGAAATTGAGCTGACTCTGAATAACGGTAATTTTGAATGGGGCAATGATGGCTTTCCATTTATAAAGGGGACTTATACTACTTCCGGCAACATCATGGTAATTGCAACAAATCAATATTACACCAATGAATTCGGCAGCGTAGCCGGAGGCAATAATGCAGGAAGATGGTATACAAGAAACGAGTTAAAGAATGCTTATTTAGCAACTGGAATACCGGAAGCGGAAGCTGAAGAAAATGTCAGTTCAATTTTTGCCGCGCAATCAGGCACATATACTGTAAACGCCACTACGCTTGCTTTAACCATGAACGGCGAGACAATTACTTTCACAAAGAAAAGCACAACGCAGCCCGGGCAGACATACACGGTAACCTTTTACGCAGAGGGCGGTACATTTCCTTCGGGTGTTGCAAATGTTTCCAATAACGGCGGCACATTATCAGTACAGGTTCAAGCAGGAGGAGTAGTACCAACAAGCCAAGTACCTAGCCCCTCACGACTTAGCTCTAGCGGTTATACATTTAACGGCTGGTATACGATCGTGAAAACAGGAACAACAGAAACAGAAGTACCTTTTACACTCGGCAATACCGCAGTATATGAAAACTTAACCGTGTATGCAAAATGGTCAGGCGGATCAACAGGCGGCGGAACAGGCATTTCTTACAGCCTTGTCGCTAACGGTTCTTCAACACAAACCACTACGCAAGTTACTATTTCTTTTTCAGGAGATGTTCCCAATCTGACCGCTAACGACATCACATTAACATTCAGCGTTTCAGGTGTCGTTGTTCTTGTTTCGCAAGCAACCAACGATGGGAATGACAAATACTTCTTGCCAATCTACGGCTTTACGCAGAGCGGAACTTTAAGCGTTGCGATACAGAAAGCCGGCGTTAATATTATAGGTTCGCCAAGAACAGTTGAAATCTTCTATGCAGGTACAGGCGGCGGTACAGGTGGTACATACACTATTACGACAAACGTAACTGGGGATCCCGCAGCTAACGGAAGCATAGTAACTTCTCAGCAAGCCGCCGCCGGAACACTTGTAACAGTACGCGTAAGCTTTGCTAATGGTGCCACTTTAGCCAATGAAGGACTTATTATAAAAGACGAAAATGGCAGCTCCATTAATTCCGAATTTGACAGTAATGCGAATGGATGGTTCTTTACCTTCACCATGCCATCCTCAAATGTCACTATTACTGGCGATTTTTTTATTAAATAATAAGTAATTGCCGGTGAGCAATAACCTTTGTTTGCAATCTAGTCCTGTAATTTCAGGATTAGATTGCGGACAAGGGGTTTAAAGAAATAAGCCCGTTAATCGCAGCGGAGTTTCCCGTGCGTGGGTTTATATATTATCAAAAGGAGTTTTAGGAAAGCGTTGCTTTCCTTTCGATCAAACTGCGCGGTGTTACCGCGCTAAAATGAGGTTATTTATGAAAAACTTTTTAAGAACAGCGGGAATTATTACTTTATTAGTAGTAATCGGGTTTTCAATGGCTGCTTGCGGCGGCGGAAGCGGAGGCGGCGGTAAGCCGAGCGGTACTTATGAAAACAAAGATTGGCAAATCGCTTACACGTTTTCAGGGAATAAAGTAACCGCGACAATGGCGGGCGAACATTTGTTAGACGCAACTTTCGCAGTCAAAGACGGAAAAATTATTTTTACAAGTAGTGACGGTAAAACTGAAGAGCTTCCTTATTCACTTAACGGAAACGAATTGAAAATTACAAGATCCGGAATGGAAATGGTCTTTACTAAAAAGTAAAGAAGAATTTTGCTGTGAACTGTTTGCGCGGGTCGTTGTAAAAAAATAATTGTCGTGCGGTACTTGCAACGAGAAAACAAACCGTTGGTTTGTTGGCGAGTTTCCAGCACAGTTAAGCGAAAGGAGAAATTTATGGCAGATTTAACTGGATCATCAATTGAAAAAGCCGCCGGAGGGATCGCCGGTAGCATTTCTACAGAAACCAAAATGAATGTAGCAGGGGCTATTATCGGAGGCGTGCTTGCCCAAAAAGTCACAAAAGCAATCGAACTTGCATATCAAGGCGTTGAATTATACAACTCCGGTGATATGAACGGCGCTCTTGCAAAATTAGACAAAGTCATCGGAAAGAGTTCTTATGCAGACGGGATAGCCCTAGCTATGAAAGGTTACATTCATTTTAAACAAGGGGATAATAATAAGGCGTTTGCAGCGTACAAAAAAGCGATAAGTTCCCGCGCTTCAGATAAACAATATGCCCATGTTTTTCGCAGCGAACTGTACGCATCAATAGGCGATACTGATAACGCAGCAATGGACTGCTGCGAAGCTTTGAACGGAACGTATAATGAATCTTATAACTGGGCTGCGAAAACTTTACCGGATTACCTCAATCTGGCAGGCAATGATATAAGCGGTTTTGAAAAACGGTGCTTTCCATTGATTAAAGCGGCGGCGGAAAAAGGCGATAAGAGAGCGTACGCCGGTTTAGCGGAGTGTTACGATCAAGGTTATGGAACTTCAAAGAACGAACAAGAAGCAAAAAAATGGTTTGCTTTATCCGCTCAAGTTGGTTACCCGATAGGAATAATCATAACAAAAGGACACACCTTTTCGACTACCATAGCAGCTAGTTTGCGCGTATTACTCTACAGTAAGTCTCCTCTTATTTTCGCAATTTTGCTGGGAGCTTTAACATTCTTTTTATTATGTATTCCCGGAATTATAGTCGGTTGGAAATTTGGCAGACATATCATGAAGAAAATACAGCCCGGCGCAGTGTTCTACAGTAAATATCAAACCGGTCAAAGCGGGATAATCGGCAGATATAAAACCTGACGATTGTATATTGATGCCGATCGCTTAATGATCGGCATCATCGCTTTGCGTCTTTGCGTGATTATCTTGTGCGGATTATATCAAATAGGGAAATTATTGGAGGTCAAAAAAACGTTTCATGGCATTTTCTATTGAAATAACATCAACATCAGATAAAATACTGCCGCGCTTCATTGATTACAGACAGGTCCAAAATAAGCATTGCACCATTCTTGCGCTTCCTGTTCACGCTCTGTATCGGCAGCCATCGCCTTATATCCGTCAACATCATTTTCATACTCAATTTGCGTTTTTTTCTGTAAATAAGCAACGAAGTCAAACACCTCGCCAAAATATTTTTGGGGAAGTTTGTCAATTTCCTTTAACAATACAGCACGTTCAGTCATTGGTTTACCCTCATAAACCAAATATAGCATAAAGAAGAAGAATTAACAATGAGGATGTAAGGAGATATCTATAGCAACCAAAGTCCATATTGATTATTGAAAAATTACTCAATAATTGGTAACATTACTAAGCGAGAAGTGAATTCGAGAAGACCTCACGCAGAGGCGCAGAGGACGCAAAGTTGTTGTTTGAATTATTTACTTAAAAAGAAATATATGTTTACTGACTTATATTTCTTAAGGATAAAAGAAGAGTTAACGGACAAAGGCTCTGCGATCGCGAACCGAAGGTTCGATGCGTCTCAGCGTCTCTGCGAGAACTCTTCTGGAAAAATTATTTTGGCGGTAAGACCGTAATAAGGAGGATTTTTATATGGATAATTCCGGTAGTTTCAAAAAATGTGATAAGGGTCATGTATACGAAAGCGTTTTAGTTGAATGTCCTTATTGCAACGGCAAAAAAATAGAAACCGATCTTGAAGACTTGCCTGAGAAGCCCGATGTCGATCCGAATATCGGTGATGACATAGCGGATTGTTATTTTCAAATCGCAGGTGACATTGATGATGATAATGATGATAAATGGTAAAATGATGAATAAAAACGAAAGATGATGATGTAAACGAAAATCGCATGACACCCTTTTAAACACGCAACAATAGTCCATGTTTTGGTACTTTTTTTCAATGTAAAATTAAGGTATAATGATACAAGATATTAAAACAAGGAGTTATTTTATGAAAAACAAAAAAATCACACACGCTTTTCTAAAAGCAGCCGGACTTATTGCGTTAGCCGCAATAATCATTCTTACTTCGGTTTCCTGCTCCGGCTCAAGCGAAGCCGGAACACTTACCTTAACGGATATTCCGTCAAAGTACAATGGAAAATATGTGGTATTAGAAGCCTCGGGCATCAATACTGACATTTATCTCATGGGCGCCAGAAGCATTAATCATGAAAGAGGTGAGTTGTTTTTTGTCCGTATTTCCGGCGGAAGAGCGGTTATTCCTTTGATGAGTTGGAATGAGGATGATAATTATACCAGATACTCAGGCAGCGGAAGGTTTGAAATAGAAATTACGATATTTGAAGGAGAAACAGAAGAGAGTGAAGAGCTGGCATTTCTTGAATTCGAATCTGTGCGCATCAGCAATGGCAGCGGAACTATCTCTTTCATAGACGCTGATGAAATTGAGGAAGAATAATAATAGGGGTCAATTATGACAAGAAACAAATTTGTAAAAGATTTTATGGATTTAATTAAAAATGTCGCAAGGCTTAATAATAAATGCTTAAAACAGGGACACTCATCGCTGGAAGGAGAAGTAGAGGATCTGAACCACGAAAATATAAAGAGAGGGTTGTATTTGATTATTGACGGAGCGGACGCGTCCATAATCGACGAAATTTATACAAACAAAATATCGTTTGTTAAAGATAAATACGAGCGTCAATTTCTAACCATCATAAAAAGATCATTGATCGGAATTCATAAAAAGGAAGACACTCGTTTCCTTTATTTTGCTTTATGTTCTCTGGCGAATTTATCAAAAGACGAACAAAATACAATTGACAGTATTGTATTGAGGGATTGAGAAAAAAATGCTCCGGAAGACCGGAGCATTTTTTTTAATACTTTTCAGTTGCGTACATTATAGGCTCTCCCAATTACGGGCAAACAGAGCCGCGAATATAATCCTGATAATCATCCCAATATTTATTATATTTATCTAATTCATCTTCCATATTAATATCTATTACGTTTAACGTACCCGTTTATTAAATCTTTGAGCAACTGCAAATGAAAAAGCGGATTTGTCTCCGCCATCGATTAGAGTAATAACATTTTCGTTGTTCAGGATAGCTTTTAGTTTAAATGTGTTTTTCATAAAAATCCTCCTTAGTATTATTCATTCCTCACTTTTCGACAGGTTCACCGTTAACAAAATCTCTTTCGACAAAATTGCCGTCAGGGTTGGTAAGTTTTCCTTTGCCGTGAAATTGGTTGTTAACATAATCACCTTCGTAAATAAATCCGTTTGGAAATGTTTCTTTGCCTTTACCTGTACGAATGCCATTAACAAAATCGCCTGTGTATACAGTGCCGTCAGCGTAGCATACTTTGCCTTTGCCATGCGGCAATCCGTTAACAAAATCACCTTCGTATGTTAAGTTTTCTTTTGGAGAAAATATTTTACCTTTTCCAAAAGGCTGCCCGTTAGCAACATCTCCTTCGTATACAGTACCATCGTCATACTTAATCTTTGCCATAAAAATCCTCCTTCAAGTTTAATTTATTTTTACCGCAAACCACTCAAACCAATTTGTGCGGTTCACGGTTAAAATTCTCTCATTCCTAATTTAAAATTGATGACAGGCACTTTTGCGTAAGCATTATGCGAAACATGAGTCCAAGTCATGTTTCACATTTAATTCAAAATATTATATCCATCCTCTTTTATTAAAGTTTATATTCAGCAAGAACATTACCGGACGAATCTTTTAGTTCAACCCGCTTGTTATTAATTTTCGCTGTAATAAAAATGTTAACTAAATATCCAAATTGATCTTTTGTTCCATATTTAAAAGCCAGAGAATAAGAACCTGCGGCAAGAGAAGGCAGATCAAAATCTATTTCCTTGTCTATATCATCTTTCGATTTTAATAAACTACTGCCAAATAACACTCTGATTTTAATTGTTTTTTTTACATTAGCCGGAATTTCAATAGAACTGTAGTAAACGCCTTCTTCAGGAGAGGGTATTCCTTGTGCGGACACAAATAAAACGCCCTCAATAGCCATAGGTTTTATACCTGCTTCTATTGTAATCTTTGCTTTGTTTGACGAGTCGATTGTATGAGGTACAGTATTTTTGAATTCCTCATACTTTCCACAGCCTGTGAATGTGATTGCCATACAGATTACTGTTAAGGCAAATACGGTAAAAATGATCTTTTTCATTTTCTTCTCCTAAAAATTTAATTTATTTTTACCGCAAACCACTCTAACCAATTTGTGCTGTTCACGGTTAAAATTCTCTTATTCCTCATTCCTAATTTAAAATTGATGACAGGCACTTTTGCGTAAGCAGGGGCGGCGTATATTTAACTTGTCATCTTATTCCGGTTATCCTTCGCATTAAACGCAAAAAAGCCTCTTCCAGAAAATTTAGATTTAGCCCGATGTACGGTATCATACTCGTGTACTCAATACTTCTCGGTAATAAAAGCTGTTCTACTGTATAAATATTATTTGGTCTTTCCTGCACAAGATAAGCTAAAGTCCAGTGAACATTGTTCATTTTTAAATATAAATCGGCGTAGATATAATTCCTTCTTGTTTCAGGATTTGAATAAACAGGCGAATAACTAACCCTTGTTCCGCGGAATTTTTGCTCAAATTCTTCCTTAAACTCTCTTGAGCTTACATGACCTCCTGCAAAACTATCAGTCCATTCTTCTATTGTTTCTAAGGCAATAGGAGTTCTTGCTTCTACCCGGAATTGCCTGATCAAACTATTTCTTTTCTCTGCTATTTCGCTCTCAGTTTTATTTTTACTGCGTAAAATTTCGCGCGCTCCAGCCATCAAATTATCGGGAATTGGTATCGATAATCTGGCAGGCTCAAAAAAATAACCGAATCTAAGCGTATATTCATCGCTGTCATTTATTTTATCTGCTCTGATTTTTAAAAAATAATTTCTGCCTTGATGTGTTATTACAATATTGACAAATGTCTCTGACGGCACTATCCATCCGAAAACTTCCGCTCCAGGATGCTTGCGCTCAACCGCGGAAAAAAAATCACGAACATCCACTCCGTTATCAGGGTTTGGGTTTTCCGATAATATCTCTGTGGTAGTTTTGTAAAAGTCAGTTTGATGATTTCTCCATCCGAACCCGCCCCACCCCAGACTTGAACATCCTGCCGCTGTCAGTGCAATAACTGTTAAAACAATTATAAATAAAATATTTTTTTTCATATAACGCTCCTCCTTCAAGTTTAATTTACTTTATCCATTTACTTGCTGTGCTGCAAGTTTATCCTTGTCTTTGGGATAGAACTTTTTCCCCAATTCAGGATAGTCTCCCCATTTATTTGTATATTCTTTTTTTGTTTCTCTGTCCTCGTTAAAACAAAAAAACTTTTCGTATGAACGACCGTAATAGACATCGTATGCATACGGGG
>Ga0209755_10005120_pt1 | contig 15095 bp, 18 predicted proteins | sample TergutCo191P1_FD_187301 | JGI IMG/M metagenome (GOLD analysis project Ga0209755, IMG submission 187301) | Cornitermes sp. P1 segment gut microbial communities from Petit-Saut dam, French Guiana - Co191P1 (SPAdes) (version 2) | ecosystem: Host-associated > Arthropoda: Insects > Digestive system... | reverse complement strand
CCCAATGCACACATGCAAACACACACACAAAACAGATATTTCACTGAAAGAAAATCCAGCTTATTTCCTGAACTCTGTACTGCAGTCCACATAGTTCTTACAATGTTCAGGCAGTTGCATGGGTCCATCATGCTTGAATTGTCTTGCTAACAGCATCACATTTCCTATTCCTGTATGCTACTGCTCAGTTTTGATGTCTTCTTTACAGTTCTTTCAACTCCACTGCAAATCTCCACTTGGACCCAATACAAGGCATAAAAGTCACTCACTCAGTCCTAGTTAACACAGTTTTTCAGATTTAACTTACATTTCAGGAAGTTCACATCAGGTGGGAATGTGCGCAGAAGATCCAAGATATAATGACGGCCGTCATTGCCAATTATACCCTTGCACTCAACTGATGAACACAGTTCAACTACTTCCTCTTTATCATTGTATACTTTGTGAGGGAGAATCTTCAACTGCTGACCTGCTTTATTCAACTGTGAAAAAGAGACACAAGTCCAAATATACACAACACACAAATATGTCACAAATATTTGAGCCAGCACCTTTCATTTTCCAGCACAGAATAAAATGTCTTATCAGGGGTCAAGTCTGCACATCCACACACATCATGTCAAAAAATACAATTGAAGATAAGTTACAAGAAAGACTTATTGGCATAATGTGCAAGATTATAAGTCTCCAAAGTGCTGGCCATGAATGTCATCTGGGATGTGATGCTGTGTAGTCTGGCAGGAATTTACCATAAGTTCACAGATCCTGTGGCCTTCTTCTTCTTGGAAAGCAGGTTTGTCTGAAATGTTGGTCAGTATAACCAGGTAATATGGAATCACATCCCAGAAGACAGTATTCTTTACCCCACTACAATTTCCTAGCTGTTCCATAATTATATCAAGGGCTGTGAATATGTGGACTACACTGAAAATTCTTAAACCCTCCTCGGTTACTTGATTTGCAGCAATTATCACAATATCAAATGCATGCTGTTAAAAGAGGAAATGGTGTCCGTGCACCTAAGCACCACACCTTGAACAAACATTCCTTCATTACTTACCAGCTCAAGGTATTTAGGATGCGAAATAACAGTCTTTCCAAAATCTATCGAGCCATAGACCACAGATTGCTCCTGTTCTCGCTCCAGGATACCTGGTATAATTGACTGTGCAGTAACGCGATAGCCACGGTAATCCATAACAACTGTGCCTAAAGTGTACAGACCAGGCAGATCCACTGCACTGTACACCCGCACTCCCTGAAGATCATTGCGCTGCAAAGGCAACAGGAATAGGGGATATAAGTTTTCAGGTCTTCATGGCAGAAATGTTCAGACTGTGACTGTCTGGGTTGTGACACTATGCAGTTTTACTGGGAAAAGTTATCCATGGAGGAATTTCATCCACTCCCTGACAGAAAGAAAGCAGAAGGTTCTCTCCAAGAATAGGGTAGTCTCATCACTATGAGGCACTATTCCTTTAACTTGTACCCTCATGAATATGACTTCTCACTTAACGAGGGGCATACAGGGATGTCTGTGGTTTTTTTAATCTATCCCTTAATCACACAGTTCACACTTGGGGCTTTAAAAGGGTAATTCTGCTTCATGAGAAACATCTGTTTTCAATAAGGGTTTATTGATTCTCTGAATAGCACATAGAGAATAAATAAGCCAACATTAATTAAACAAATAAAATGGGATGATGATAATCAATTTGCTGTTTTTGCCATTCCTGTTGGCCCATACAGGTCTGCATCCTCACCTCGTTTTCAAGGGCCACTTTTCTTTTAACCAGTCTACACTACAAAGCCACTTACTCACCCTAATCACTTTGGTTTGATGTATGTCTGGGTAATGACTGCATTCACCAAAAGCCCCAGTAATGACAATCAGCAAGCAGCAATTGTTTGGTGGAATATGGCTACAAGAGCTCTGACACCAATACTGAGTGCTAGATCATTGTAGTAAGAGTGTTGACAAGCTGTACACAAACAGGTGAAAGACGAAAGTGGAAAACAGTTCACCATAAAGCATTCCAGCCTGAATACTGCAATGGCATAAGACTGATGTGAAAAATATTCAAAATGTCCATGAGTGCAGTTATGATTTTTACCAAAATGGAAAATTTAGAATGGCTGGATTGAAAGGAGACCTCCAATGCAAATGATGTCAAAGGTTGCAGTCACATCTTGGAAGGCTACACCAGTTAGCTTCTGCTTGCAAAGTTTCTGTTGTTTCTGTCAGCAAGACAGGCCAGCTGTAACATCATGCTGACAAAAGGTCTGAATGCAAACAGCCTACCACATGACAGCCAATGCTTGTTTACTTCACACAGGACCCTAGTGAGCAGGAGCTTCTAAAACAGCTTGCCAACCACATTCAGCAGACTTAAGTTGATAGGATAAATGTAACATACCTTCCTAGCTTCTGTATGAATACCAATTATATATGCTTCCATACCGGTGCAAGTACTGCCTGTGAACAACTGTGTTACACACTTTGGTGAGAAACATTATTTCATGCTTTCATAGATGTCTCAGGAATGTTTGGCCCACTTGGCCCCACAACCTTGTCAATCTTGAGTACCCTGATGGCCTCTTCAACCTCCAAAGGGTCAGTTAATTGCAGTTGACTTATGGTAGAACATTCATATGAATGTATGGCTTTACTGGCAATCCAAGTCACTGCCAGTTCACAAGGGTCATTGACAGGGTGAAGTAAGCCATGGGTTCTAATTTCTGAGAGTTTGAGAGCAGGACCTCCCAGTATTTGAAAGGGGGAAGAACAGTCTGGACTCACATCATCCTCACTGGTGTCTTCCATAACGAAAGGTCCTCTATGTCAAGAGATTCCAGGGTATCCCTCCACAAGTAGTTCCTTTACTCATTCAGCCAGCAGGTTACTAAATGCTGGAGATGTCTAGCCTGAGATCTCAAATTGGAGTCACTCATGGCATGCCAGTGTCTATTTTGTCAGTTCTTCAATCACATTTCATCCTGAATACCATGAGCTTTCAGCCATAGTATAAAATGAAAAGTACAAGGATGAAGTCATGTCCAATGGCATAATCTTCATGCCAACTTTCATAAGAATCTATCCATTGATTCAAAAGTTTCTACACAGAACAGAAACAAAGTGCATGATACCATCTAATTTTCCATACAAAATTGTAAGCCAACATAAAAAGAACACTCAGAACTACTTACTGGAGCAACAAATGCTGCAGCATCCCCACCCAATTCTTTGTAATGGTCTCGTACGTCAAAACCCAAGCTGAAGAAAATGTTATTCCAAATAAACATTTGCATTTTAGCTTCCTCTCCAGGATTTATTGCCATAACATTTCCATCTATTACTGCCATCGCACCTCTAGTTGCTGCAGCAACAAAATCACTATGCACCTGCAAAATAAAAAAAAAAAACTGTGAACAATTATTTGCATACATTCTCTTCATCAACAAGGTACTCAGTTTCATAACACTTCACCACATCCTACTGGATTTCTGCTGACACATTTCAACTGTCTTTAGTCTCAAAAGACAAAGAATTTCAGAACGTATTTAAAGCTGCTGAATAATAAATAGTAAAATAAATAATATAGTCATTCAGAATAAATACATATAGAGAACTAAGCACTACAAACTTCGTGGTTTGATAAATTACTTGTTTACCGGACTGTAAAGATTGTTTTAACATTACCATTAGTAAAAAGAAACAGTACAACAGACAACACAGTTCTTTGTTTCATGAATTAATCAAACTGCGCACATGTCAAAACGCTGCCCAGAAAACCTAGTCATGTGGTTATGGTGAAAGCAAATAAAGTTTATTTGACTTCCTCACACATATTTGAGGCTCTGAAGCTAAGTGTGATAAACCAATCAGCAGACCAAATTAAGGAGATGAAGATACTGTCTCACGTGGCAATGTCCAAGTGTGTGTGAGGGCATCCAAGTCTTAGGCTCCCTACGGAAAGTATATCAATCTCATTTTGTAATGGTATGAGTAAACATATCATTCTGAGATTGCCACTCATCAACTGAAAATACCATTCTGAGTGTTGTACCTGACTAGGAAGCATAGCATTTAGGTCCTTGAAATGAGTAAATTTGGAACTTGAGTTTGATTATAAAGTACTGTGACATGTCATAATTGGAACTACCTATATGAATCACAACAAAACAGTGTTCATCCTAGTAAGCAACATATACAGTGCAGTAACTGCAAATAAACCAATCTGTTACACAACAAAGTGTGTCATCATTGTTCAGTCTAGTACAATCAATGGCCAAGGATTTCAACAGTTGAGCTCAATTATTCCCCCAAATATTTCTGGAGACAAGGCTCAAATTTCTGACTGGAAGTACAGTGTGCCACAATTAACACAGATGATTACAATGTGTATCCATGGCATATAATAAATGGGAAAATACATCAGAAACAATAATCATTCATCTCAACATTGGTGATTTTTCTCTGGCAGTACACAGTAAGCTACAATAAAAAACTTGGTCTTCCATTTTGCTGTGTGTGTACTGTAACCTCTTTTCCCAGCACAAGACCACTAATAATTACCATCACTGTCCTACTCACACGAAATTTGTCCAGTTCTCTATTTTTGGAACAAGGGTCTACTTTCAGTGTACCTTTCACAATGACATGACATTCATAACATACATACAAACTTGTTATGCCCAGCATCTTTGTTACTACTCATACAATGGAAAAACACATTGAAAATCTTCTGAAATCCAAATTCTGTGGAATGTGATAATAAATGTGTGTGCAGAACACTGATATTGTTCACTTACATTTTTTTTTTTTAAGTTTTACACTGACTGTACTTATTAAACAGTTGTGTGCTATAATCATTGGAGACCATGTAAAGAAGACTTGATAAGCAAATGTCTTTCTTACTGCAAACAGTGTCAGGGTACAGGACTGGAGAACATACAAAAAATATTACTAGGTAAGTCTGTCAGAAAATCTATCTGTAAACATAAAGCAGGTAAGTATGAAAAGATGACAAAACTGAATTAAATTACACCTAGCCAGTTTCAAGTCATTTCATGTAATAAGACACCACATTCAACACACAATTAGGTATATGTTCCACAAATAGTTACTGTCTGTAAATGTCCAAAACATCACAGTGAATTTTGGGTGCCATACCATAAATAAGGTAAATCCCATAACTGGGTATGTTTTACGAGTCTATGTGCTGGACAGCTGTAAGAATTTTATCTAGAAAAGCAATAATATTGTGTTTTACACTCTTCATTCTGTGCATTATGATACAGCTGTTAACAACATGAACTAAAAAAAATGCACACACCTCATTACAAATACAATAATGTTTCAAAATACATTAACTTCTACCTGTTTCAGGCCTTACTGGCCCATCATCAGGGAGTGCACAATTTTATAAAACAATAATTAGACTTACACAACCTTTCTTTGATATTCTTGAAATGGTAAACTTGTTGTGCCTGTTGAGCATTAACAAATTTTACATTTTCCATTCCGTGCATTATGATACAACTGTAACAATGTAAACCAACAAAATGCACACACTTCTTTATAATTACAATAATGTTTTCATATGCACAAACTCCCGCATGTTTCGGGCCAGACATGCCCCAGACATATAGGACTTTATGTATTATTACATATCATCATCATCATCATTACTATTATTATAACAAAGTGTATGCATTTTATTGGTTTACATTGTAACAACATTACATTTCTTTACAACTTTCCAGTGTGAATGAGCTATCTTATAATTTGATACATACAACAAAAACCACCCAAAAGCAGTCCAATTAATTTTGTGCATCATGGCTCTCAAATTTACAATAAAGTAAAAGACCTAGAGGTAAATGGGACATTAGTAAGATAGCAGGGTCACAAAAAAACCAGCTCAGTTTTCTCAGGCACAGTCTAGACAAGATACTCGGTAGGTATACAGCCAGTCCTTAATATATATGACCCTTAACTGTGTTAGTTCTCTAACTTTCAACTAACATGTTATATATGTAAGAATGTGCATACCGTATTCTCACTTCACTACTGTTATAGTGTCTGTAAAACAACTTTACTGAATTTAAAATACCAGCCTTAAATATAGCTCTTTCCCTGAGTAATCTTTCTGGAAGATTTTTTCTTGGCAGTTCACGAGTTGTCTGCAATTCTTCATTCCAGTCTCGTGTTTGGCCAGGTATGTGTTCTTCATAGCCAAGCTTTGATGAGAAGGCTGAAAGTATACCAACAATAATACAGCTTCTAAATATACCCCCTTCAGCCACAAAACATGCAAATGTGCAATGTGCAGATATTTAGATTACAATACAATAGCATCCATTTTTACCACAATAATGCAATGTGATCTCAAAAAATGGAAGATAGATAAAAGGAAAGACTACTTTTTGCCAGGCACTTCTATACTTCATCAAGTGGAAATGACAAACTTACAAGTCTTGTCAACAGTAGGATCACAAAGTTCACAGAACTTACGCACAATTTCACATGCAAAATCTAAGCTAGCTAACCACGATTCAATGCCCCACTTGGCCCAGCTGTCCTGCCATTGCTGGAAGTACCTGTGGAAGACCTCTTTTGGTATGACTTTGGCACCTTCTGTTGCGTTCTGTTGAATTTATTCTATGGAAGTGAAACAATGGCCTCAGCTCAATTTTGAGGCTCAGAAAAAGCCAGAAGATCCAGTGGATAAGATATGGTTGGAATTTCTTCTTCACCAAAAAATGTTGGAATGCGAGGTAGGAGTGACAAAATGCATTGTCATGGTACAAGTTTCAACTGTTTTCCCATTTTTCCAGCCTTTCCTACTGCTCAATGTGAGATATAAATTTTTATCACTGGCTGCTCATTCAGCATAAACAAATTTGATGTCACAATTGCAACAACTTTGGCCACATTTTCATCATCCCCTGATGGCACTTGCCTGCTGCTGCATTCCTTGTCATCTAGTGATCTAATCACTATTAAATCAGTGGTACAATTGGTATGCAGCAGGTTTTGTTTTGTTTTGTTTGTTTGTTTTTATACATTTTCATCTACATAAAGAGCATTAAAACATCCAGGAGGTTCTTATCATTTCTCTAGTCATACCACAACAAGCACTGACAACACACACCCACTGGAGTGCATTCACTTCTCAACCTGACAGCTTTCCCAACAGACAACAGATAGTTTCTCATGCTACTCCTGCACAATCTTCCACACCACCCCAAATTTAATAGAAGCACAGTTCCCTCTATATGACTCAATTTTGCAGAATGTTTTATTCTCGCACATACATATCAATGTAAAAAACAAAAATCTTAAATATTACCTACTGTCTAAGGGACTTAAGAAATGCCATGGGCACCTGTTTAACTCCACGCAGATTTTCTGCTGCACTGACTAGTGTGTGCTCTTAGAAAAATCATAACCTAAACATGAAAGGCACTATTAAACGTACAGTGACCACATCACCTATTTTGCCATTTTAATGTTCCAGCTGTGTGTGATGTGTACTCTAAGCTTCCTACTATCTTTACCAAAATACCAACCCTAAACTGAATTTAAATAAAAGACCCATAAGGAAAGTAACTAGAAATCAAGGCATAATATATGTCCCAGTCTGCGTAACATTTATTCTGATGCCCTTCCATGCAAGAGAGGGGGGGAGGGGAATGGGATTTGACCCAGGAATTACAAGAAGAGAAGGATGGTATTTCAATATATTGGGCCTAGCAATTGCAAAATATAAAATTTTAATGTCAGGTGTTCAGGATAAGTTACAGTATTCAGTCTACATTTTACATGTCAGTAAAATGTACACTATAACAATTTTATTGAAGAAAACAAAAATTATGGCTTTCAAAGCAAAGTTTCTTGTTACTACTACAGCAATTACTGATAGAACTGCATGGTTGATCTAATACTGAAAATGTTACAGAATGTATCTTATTTAAATTATCTAGTAAGTGACATAATATACACACAAAGACTTAAATAACAAACTTAATCAGTACAACAGACATATGGTATGTAGAATAACCTTAATGGCTAGGAAACAAAGAGAACAGCTCAAATTAAATAGAGTAAAATCAAGACAAACTTTGGTTCATGAAACTAAAACGTGGACAATTAAAAGCACGATGCATAAACAGAATGCAATTGGTATAGATGCAATACTTCAGAATATTTAATGGCTTCACCAGATTAGAAGAAGGAGGGGGTGAGGCAGTAGCAGGGTCAGAATATTGAATCTGGATCACCAAAACTGAATCTTGAATGGAGAAAACCTTAAATTAAGAAACACTAAAGAGAACTACACTGCAGCAGAATTATTTAGGATTATCCACTGTTCTGAGTTATGTGTACAGAATCTCCCCACCCCTAACATGATTAAACATGAGTCTACTAGCCTACTACAGCTGTCGCAATGTGGTGCGTGTTTTAAAGAATCACAACTTACTGTCTTCTGCTCTGATTGCATCAATTGTGTGTTCCATTTGTGGAGCACTCCATGAATATAACTGATATGGTGTAGCAACTCTCTCAAATGGATGTCGTTGTGTCCTCTTCTTCTGAAGTATGGAGAAGTTTCGCTTGAATGAAGGACTGATCTGATTTAATAATTCAATCAATGAATGACACAGATGGCTTGGCGTGGCAGGTTTTGGATTGAACTCTTCTTCAGAAGACCTATGAAAAATCATTTGAAACCTATGGCACTTCTAATACTTTCAAATATCATTTAATATTATCTTTAGTTTAGTTCTTCATTATGCACTATCTTCAACTGAAGAACAAAAAACTCCTGCCTCAGACCTAGTGTTTAAAAGCTTGTAATTATGTTTTTTCTTTACAATAAAGACTGTGTTTAAATTTTTGAATTGAATAATAAGCATTTATAGAATTTATGTTTGTCTAACTTCATGTAAAATACTTACTGATTCACAAAAAATCCACGTGCACAGGCAGTGATATGATAATGTTTTTCTTCTAGAGTAACTAAATATAGATACATAAGATCACCATGCATCTTGCGAAAACCAGGTGGTGGATTCCATCCAGATGTTGTTAACACCTTCACTGTTTGTGGGCCCTTTTGTTCTTTCACCTGGGGCTGCAGTGGCATCAGTGGCCTCTCTTTACTTCCTGGCATTATGTAATCTGGAGGCGTGCAGTCTACACTTTCGGGTCGACTCTTCTTTTTCTCTGTTACAGAATATACAACCCAGTACAAACAAGAATTAGCTACAAAGTAATAAATACACATTTCCCCATCAGCTCCTGTATTTAATTTTGTTAGAAGATTTCCTTCAACAATTTTGTACTAATGTAACATATGTAATCTACAACAAATCAAAAAAGGTTAAAAAAGGCAAATCTCACTACACCCTGGGTTTTGTTCTTATCACACCCCTTTGGGAGCTAAGTTTTCCTGAATGCTCTCTCCTTTTCCTCTTATCCCCTCACGCTTTGTGTCCCTCCTGTCCCTTCTGAATAAGCTGCTCTGTAGCTGACAGACTGGGCAGTAGCTTGTGAGCCACTCAACTAACACACTGTCATTTTTGCTATCCATTTATTTCTTGGTATCCTTTTTGGTACCTAAACTTTCACAGGGTCTAGACATGCCTTTTGTGGTTTCATTAGCATGCACAGCCCTAGGTAAGCATAAATCTTAATTTTGTCCCATCCACTGGTTTTTGGATTAGACAATGTTGTCCAGTGCTGAGTTATGGTTCAACCATAGATACATTATGTAAATCTGTGCTTGGGTACAGTTTCTATACAGTACCTACCAGCTTTTTTGACATTTCATTGTATTGTACATCAATCTTTATTAATTACCCATTATGTATTACAGTACACTGCATTATACTATTTTACTATTTAATTTAGAGCCATCTGATCCTTCTTCTGTATTATAGGCCAATACTGCATGATATAATCCCCTTTAATTTGCATTCCACTTGCCCCTTATTGGTACTCTGCCCTTTGTGGGACCAAATTTCACAGCAGTGCTAAGGTACATTTAAAGTGCAGCTGTTCTACAACAAAACTTCACTAACAGAGTTGTGTAATTTTTTGACACAATAAAACTGTCTTCAGACATTTCTGGTAAAATACACCAAATTAAGCTTATTAAACAGGAAAATGTCTTAAAAGGGTAAGCCTGAAAACAAAATTACTTTGTTATTCTGAACTAAAATTAACATTCACTTTAATATAATATTATTTCACATAAATTCCACACTAAATTATTTCTTTTATTAATCAAACCACATTTCAAGTCCTATCTCTTTAGTGATTTTGACACATTCTTGAACACATGATACGACTATTTTTACAAGCACACCTGGTAGCAGAATAGCCCATTCTTGCTGCAAATATTCTGTAAGTAACGATTCTGCCTTACAATATTTTGCAGTGTTCACCTTTTTATGCCTCAGCTGTTCATTGACAGAGTACCGTGTCTCATAACGTATTGCCGCAAATATTCCTTAAGTACTGATTCTGCCTTACAATATTTTGCTGTGTTCATGTTTTTTTGCCTCAGCTATTCACTGACGGAATAATGTAAGCTGACATAGAAATTCAAAGTTCTTTAACAATTGCATTGTGTTAACATACCTAGTATATCACCCTGTGTGACAACATTAAGGAAGGATAATGAACTACAGTCCACTCCATTATATGCATCTGCTGGGTCCAGAGACTTCAACAAATCACGAACATGTCTGACATGGATCCTTGCCTCTCTCATAGTGTACGGTTCTTCTACAACCTGTAAGAACATGAAAAAATTATTTAAAATTGTTCATGAATCTTTACTGCAAATTAGGTATGTTGTCTTTGTTTCAGCACAGGCATTAAAAAATAAAATAAAAAGTAGACCTCCTAACTTCACCATTTCTAATGCAATAAATACATCCACATTGCCACTGCTATCATTTTCTTGCATACTTTTGCCAGCTGTACAACACAGGATGTAGCAAATGGACTACAGCTGCAGAAGACACAGTGTTCATCAGCTGTAATTATAAATGCAATACTTAATTCAGGAAATGCTTATTATTCAGGTCAAAACTCTTCATCCCATCCATTCCATAAAGCACTGTAAAAGAAAAATTCATGCAGTTCTTTTCAGTAGGTATGAACACGTTCTACATTGATAAAACATAAATTTCAAGTGTCTGGAAAAAATGTCCAAGAAAATATTTTGGCCAAAGGCAAACGATGTGAATACTTTAGGATATTATGTATGGGAAAGCTCTGTTACTTGTATAAAACATCTATTATTGTTCTGGCTGTGAAATCAGGGACGTTATTTTTATAGGCTGAATACACAGCTAGGGAAAAGAGAAATAAGAAATGTATACAGAAGGTAGGTAAGGAAGCCTCTCAGACAGTAGCCAACTAAGACAGACTGAAAAGAAGAAAGGAGGATAACATTACGATGGATCTCAGACTGCTTCTAAAGGGAATCAATGTGACTCAAAATTGTTCCCAATGGCAGACTCTGATATTAGCTCTGAGTTCTAACAGACAGCTGAATCAACTGTTGAGGTTGTGCTGTCCTCCATAGTAAATGACAAAATGACTGTGAACAACAAAATGTGAAAACAGAAATAAATGGTCAAAAACAATTTTAAAACACAAATCCACTTGAAAGGACTGTAGTGAACCAAGGAAAATCTAAGATAACACAGGAGGTTTCTGGGCAGAATTCAAAACAGGTAATTCCCATGAGTATCATAGTCAGCATGTAAATAGTCAATAAGGAAAAGTTCCTATCTGTCGAAACTGAAGCTGAATGGTACGTACATCAGAATCACAGCTTTCAAAAGTGTGATGCTTACAGATGCTAGAAGGTAAACGTTGCATGTTTTAGTGACCATGTTGTAAAGTGCGCTTTCAGACTTCATTACTTTCAATGATCTCAAAAGTGTCCCATAATACAGTACAGGTTACATGGGGGCCATGCACAACAAAGTGTAAACAAAATATTATTATGTATGGTAGAGTATGAAAAAAGCAAATTATGAAAGAAACAACATGAAATTGTTGAGTTTTGTCTGATATCAAATATAATTTAAGGTCTGATCAAATGCTGTTGCAGGTACTAACAGGAGTCTAAGTCAACAGCATTTATGTTAATGTCTGTAATAACTACTTCTGCTACTCGTAGCAGTCAACAGTCACTCTGCAATTCAGGAAAATCCCTGTTCTTATGGAAAATAAAAGAAATTTTCAAAAACTGATGTCTACCATCTGTACTTATTTTCAGTCAATACAGCCACACTGACAATAACACATCTACTTTCACAAGATTCACACCAACATCATCCATCTCCCAAACAACCTCTTTCCATTGTTTTACATCCAAAGTTTGCAGTTTACACCCTTATTTCCTCAAATGACTCTTAAATCACTAAATTGATAAAAGTAGAACGGTATCGTATTAAACTGTGTTATTTTCAAAACATTTTCTTGATCAATTTGAATACCATATTGTCTTAATTTCCATTTATTGCAGACATATGTGAAATCTATTTTCTTATTCTCTTATCCCTGCTGCACTAATATCTTCTGGCAGAAATAAATTATAAAATATGGCTACATGCATGTTTCTTGTTGTCAAGGCTAACCTAGCATAAACAAACATAATTCTGCTTGTATCTCACTAAATATGCACCATATAAAGAGTGTTTTAAATAAGGGTTATATATTTAAGATCTGAGGTGCTCACAGCAGTAGACACACTAATCAGACAGATACCCTTACAATAATCTATGCATCTGGCTAGAAAAAATATACTAATGTAATTTTCAAATGATTATACACTATTATGTATTTAAAACTTATTTTTACAAGGGTTAAGTACATCCAACAGATTAGAAATACTGAGAAGCCCAAATGATGCCCACTTATATTCCTATTCTTCAACCATACAACAAGGTTATCAAGAAGACATAATTAATTAATTAATTAAAAACTTTAGTGAACTATTTCTGTGCCTTTCATTACAAAACAAAAAAACAGGTCAAAACTAACCTTGATAACTGATCCTTCTTTCAGTCCTTCAATGTTTTTTAATTCTGCAAAGTTATCCAGTGTATTTCCATCAAGCTGTAATGAGAAGCATGTACGATGGCAGGTGTCCTCTCGATCCATTAACAGCTGATGAATTTCTTGGACTAATTCCATGCTTGAGACTTGTATGTCAAACGGTTCAGTACCAGGGCTCATGATTTTAACTGTAAACCCCAAATCCTGTATCAACACTATCTCTTGGTCATCTTTTTTGTCCTCCTTCTCTTTCTCTTTGGTGGCTTCCACCTCCCCTTTCTCCACAATGTTCTCCTCAGAGCCATTGTGACCAGTCATTACACTATTCAGACCTGAACTCTTACTCTCCTGAATTTTCGACACTGACAATCTATCACCACTTTCAGCTGCACAATCACTACCCAATTCATTTGAACAGGCATCCTCTTCATGTCCATTTGTGGTCAAAATGCTGTGTCCATAGGTTACAGAACTGTTTGTAGAACTTTCGTCATGTCCATTTACCACACCTGTTGACGATCCCTCTTCAGTCTTCTCAACAACCTTCATATCGTCCTGTGACTTGTTATCTGCAACAAAACAACAAATAATAACCTTAAAACCCACTTATAAATAAAATTAAATCAATTTAAGAAAGTTTACTCATTTCCCATTCCATCAAATGAAATCAGAAAGTGGGGAATTTTCAAAGGGTACTGATAGACCATAATTTATCTTGCATGTTCTGCGGGGCTGAACAGAGGGTATAAAAAAAATAAAAATTAATATTCCATGGAGCACAGCCCTTCTTGAGAAGCTAACCGGATTTCAGCTAGTCAAGAAATTCCTCACATTTTATGGAACCCGAAAGTTCATTACCGCCTTCACAAGTGCCCACCACCTGTCCCTATCCTGAGCCAGCATGATCGAGTCCAAACCCCCACATACCACTTCCTGAAGATCCACCTTAATATTATCCTCCCATCTACGCCTGAGTCTCCCAAGTGGTTTCTTTCCCTCAGGTTTATCCACCAAAATCCTGTATATGCCTCTCCTCTCACCCATATGCGCCACATGCCCCATCCATCTCATTCTCCTTAATTTTATCACCTGAACAATACTGGGTGAGTACAGATCATTAAGCTCCTCATTATGTAGTTTTCTTCACTCCCCTGTTACCTCGTCCCTCCTAGGCCCAAATATTCTCTTTAGCACCCTATTCTCAAACACCCTTAGCCTACATTCCTCTCTCAGTGTCAGTGACCAAGTATCACACCCATACAAAAAAAAAACAGGCGAAATTATAGTTCTGTATATATTAATCTCTAAATTTTTGGATAGCAAATTGGAAGACAAAAGATTCTACACTGATTGATAGCAAGCAATCCCTGACTTCAATCTGCTCTGAACTTCTTCCTGAATAGAATTTTGATTTGTTAAGGTTGTTCCCAGATTTTTAATTCTTCCACAATTTCAAAGGATCGATTATCAAACTTCATATTGTGACTTCGTCCTGCATTCTGATCTTGAGACATGACTTTGTACTTAGTTTTACCAGCATTTACTTCTAGTCTGTTCTTCTTACTAGCCACTATCAAAGCTCCTGCATTTTCCTTTACAGTATGTATGCTTCCTTCCAACATATTAACATCATCAGCATAATCCAGAAGCTGATGTGTACCATTTAATTTCAAGCCATCTTGGTTGACCTGAATCCTCCTAATGGCATACTCTAGAGCAAAGTTGAAAAGCAATGGTGATAAAGCATCTCCTTGTTTCAAACCATCCCTAATATCAATATCAATATCGCTCTGCGATCCTGAACCTATTGTGGCCCAGAACCAGTCCTGTTGTCTGTAATTTCAATTATGATATGTTTAATACATACTTCAGCCTTGGTCCTCACTAGCACTCCAAACGTTAATTCAACGTAATCCCTAATATTCTACATTATAGGGTACTGTGTCTACTGCATGCTCAATTTAATTTGGTCACACAATACTGGAAGGCTAACAGCAATGCACAT
>Ga0209755_10005119_pt1 | contig 15096 bp, 19 predicted proteins | sample TergutCo191P1_FD_187301 | JGI IMG/M metagenome (GOLD analysis project Ga0209755, IMG submission 187301) | Cornitermes sp. P1 segment gut microbial communities from Petit-Saut dam, French Guiana - Co191P1 (SPAdes) (version 2) | ecosystem: Host-associated > Arthropoda: Insects > Digestive system... | reverse complement strand
TTTTATTCTCGCCTAAATTAAAAAATAGCGAGTTGCCTTTTGTTGGGGTTATGCCTATTCTTGTCTGTGCGTTCGCTACTGGGCTTTCATTGCTTACTATGTTATAAATGCTTTCCTCAAAAACATGGTCTATTGCGGAGCGTGTTTGCCATTGGTTATTTACCTGCACCATTATGTCAAACTGCTCTAGCTCCAAAATTGGGTATGCTGTGTGCAGCTCTGCGGTATTGTTACTAATTAGCTTTGTTTGGTCGCTAGTCTTAATTACTAGCACCTCGTCTACCACATTTTGTGGGCTATAAAAGTTTGACACATAAGCGTCTAGTTGGCTAATAAACTCCGACAAATTATTACTATTAAAGACAGTAATTTTTTGCGGCTCACTGCCTCCCCACTCCTCCGTCTTGCCTAACTGCCTAAATGTAAGTTCTAGCCTATCCGTTCCGTCTTTTGCAAATTGAATTTTAGGAATAGCGTGTAGATACTGCCCTACTTGTAAAAGAATTTCCCAAAGGTTTTTTTGTTCAAATATGGTTTCAAATAATTGTGTGCCTTTTAATCTATTTAGCCAGTAGTCCTCAATGATTATAGGGTATTCTATTTGGTCTATGCCTTGGGTTGCTCGGTTTATTACCCTAGTGTCTATTGATAATAAAGCCCTGCGGATAAGGTCGTAAGCATTGTATTTGCGTGGCGCTATTAGAAAGTAACCGCCCTCGTTTTCGTTAAGCTCATTGACTGTGCCAAAAGTTGCTATTACATCGATGTCGGTTACCCAAATACTTGACGGACTGCCACTTAAATGTCTTATGGTTCCAGTCCACCCTAACGGGCTCGTGATAGGTGTAAAATTTGCAGGTCTATATAGCTCGTTTCTTGCCTCTATGCCACGAGGAACGTTCATTCCTAAAGTATTAGGCAAACTAATAACCTCATAGCGATAGGTAAACCCTGCATCTAATTGCTCTCTACTTAATGCTGTTGTATTAAAAGTTACACTTTTACTGTCGGGTGCTGTTGTAAATACTTGCGATACTGTTGTTAAATTCCCTCCAAAGCCCATTCTGCTAGATATAGTAAAGTTATTATCGCCCAAATGGCTCTCATGATTGGCATTAAGTACGCTTACTAATCTTACCTCGCTTGTTGTTCGTCTAGCTATTATATGCTGTTGACCCCCTGCTGATATTGTAAAATCGCCTGCCGTAAAAGAGGTTGCGCCTGTATGTCTAGATAAAATTGTCCTCATTGTATTAGGTACAACATTACCATTTTGAAGTAATGTTTCTCTAACAACTGTAAACACATTAACCTCGCACACATTCGTAAAGCCGTTGCCATTGCCTACTTGGCAGGTTAGTGTTGGAATGGTAAAAGTTGGTTGAGTGCGATATTTCGCCGTCTCTAGCCCTCCTTATGTTGGCTAGGCTTGATGTGTTGCTCCATACATAATTAAAATTGCGGCGAAAATAGAAAGTATTCATACCTGCACTCCATGACACAGGGAATTCCTGCGTTTGTAATGTGCGGTTAGGCTCGCCGCCTGTTCTTACTATCAAGTCTTGCCCTATAATACTAGGGTCAACTGTGATAGTGGAGTAGTTCATATTTACATCTCTAAGCTCATAAGTTAGTGCTAGATTATCACAGTGCATTCCTTGTGCTATTACACTAGGCTCTATAAGATTTAAGTGGTGGGTGCAAAATTCCGTCCCTATATGCTCCTCCACATCGTCATGCTCACAAACAAAGTGCCATACCCTGCGAGGCTCGCTATCCACCTCGTTAGTCCATTGCTCAAGGACAAACTTTGTTTTTGGCTGATATGTGCTATTTTTCTCTATAGGCATAGGCGACAAAACAACTTTAGCCGTGTCTAGTGTGTCGTCTAGCTTTTCCTCTATAAATAAAGGGAATTGCAAAAACTGTGTCAAGTTCTCGCCTTTTTGTCTGTTTTCAAAATGATAAAATTTATAAGTGTAATTCATTATATACATCCTTGTTTGGTTTCTTTTTTTAAAAAAATTATGGTATAATTTGTGATTGGAGGTCTTATGACTATTTTAGACGGAAAAACATTGCTAAAAATGTGGTATGACATTTTTAGAAAAGAAGAACAATTTGCCCCATTATACCCTATAGATAGACTGGCAAAACAACTAGAAACTGGGGAAATTATAGAGGCAGACCTTGAGCCTGTATTCGCCTCATTGAATGCTGAAAGCGCGTTAATTAAAAAGCGCATTGATTTTGTTAAACAACTAATCAAGTCAAAAATAGGCACACTAGACGAACCTTTTGCATACTTAGCGTTTGCCGAAGTTGCCGAAAATTTAGAGGAAAAAATTTTTTACTTAGAAAAATTTTTTATCGCTCCCGAACCATGCGATAAATTGTTTGACTTTCCAGCACTTTGTCGCCGTCTTGCAAACTTGTATTTAGATAGGTTTGATTATTATAATGCCGCTAAATACTATGAGCTATATCAAAAGGAATTTGACGATAGATATTTTGTTAATGGGACATTGCATGAGTGGGACGCTATAAACAAAAAAATGATTGAGGTAGATATGCTTGCCCATCGTCTCAAGTACCAACCTGCCGATGTAAAAGCTGGTCGCTTATACTTAAAAGCTGGTACACAATACGCTATAGAGTTTTGGGAGCGACAAAAGAAAAAACCTTATTATCAAACATCGCAAAGATTTAGAGAGTCTGTTGATAAAGAATTAGCAAACGCTCTCTTAAAACATTCAAAAAGTTATGTCTATAAGCCTAGAAAAACTACCTAAGCCGTCCAGTCCAAATGCTAAAATTAGCCCTTGCCAGTCCATAGGCTTGGCTGTTGTTGTATTCAAACATTTGGTGTGCATAGCTGCGTTGCCTGTCGGCTTGTCTAAAGGCTATGCTTATGCCTGCCCCTGCGGCACCGACTACTGCGCCTATGATTGCACCCTTGGGGCCAAGCATTGCCCCTGCCGCCGCACCGCTTAGTGCGCCCTTGCCTACGCTCATAATATCGCCAGCTATTTCCATTCGCCGCCCGACTATTGCTTGGTAGTTGCTGTCGCCATGCCGTCTGCCTATGTCGCTCAAATGAAAATTAAGCCACTGCCTGCCTACTTGCTTGGCTATGCCTATGCCTTCCATAATGCCCATTGCGGCAACTGGGGGCATTTTTTTAATTGTCTTGTTTTTAATTTCCTCGTCTAGGTTTAACAGGCGGTAGGTTAGCGGCTTTTTCTTTTTGCTTGTGCCGCCGACTACTCCGCCTATTCCTTCGCCATCGCCGCTGGCGACTCTGCCTCCGTCAATGACTGTGATTTGGAGCTTATGCAATGCCATTAGACCACCTCCTGCTTTTCGGCAAACCTATAGCGCTTAATGTCGCAATGCTCGCCGTATCGGTTTTTAACCCTTACCCAGTCGCTGGCAATTTCTATGCCTCGCTTTTTAAGCTCTGCGATTCTGCTTGCGAGGCGCATTACACCCAGTTCGGTTAATGCCTCGTATTGGGTAATGCTCCCAAACTCCTCTAGCCACTTAATTATCCGTTGCGACTGCGGTGTCCTTGTGTGTTTATCCATTATCTTATCCCCCTCGGCACTAATACCAAACTATGGGTCTCGTTGCTAATATCGGCTATTACTTCTATTGCGTGTTGCTGTAGCACCATGTTGTGCGGGGCGTATGTTTCGCCCTTTCGGGTTATCGTAACTGCAATAGGTGTGTTGATGTCTGCCATGCCGTCCCCACTTAAAGACTGCCTACAAAGCCAATCTACAAAATCGCTCTCTATGCCCTCAAAAGATAGGTGCATGGTCTTAGAGGCAGAAAGGTTTAAGCTGCCTACATTGCTAGGGTTATCGGCATAAGGCACACCCCTACCACTTATGTCGTTGCGGTAGCTGAATTGCAAAAGCGGCAAGGTAGCTGTTTTGTCCTCGCCGCCGTCTACATAACCAAACTCCGCCACATAGTCTGCATAGGTCGCTGTGCCGCTTGGGTTGAGTATAATAGTCCACCCTACACTTATTCGCACACTCTCGCCTATTTGGCTTTCTAGGTCAAAGTCGGGTATGTCGGGTGCGTCAAAGATTAAAGAGGCTTGCCTTGTTAGGTTTTCGGGTAAAAAATTAACCTCAAACCTAGCCCCTGTTAGTGCTTTGTTGCAACGGTCTATAAGCTGCTCTAATAGCTGTATTTTGCTTGTCTGCACCCAAAAGTCCATTACCCCCTCTATACCCACTTGGTCTATGTCGGGGCTAAAGCTCCGTTCATAAGCCCCAAGCACAAAGCAACAAAAACTACGCTTTAAGCCTTGCATAAGGTCTATGTCCTCGCCGCTCTCTTTAAGCTCTGCTATGATTTGCTCGGTAGAGGCTGGGCGATACTTAAAAGTATAATAGGCTACATTTAGCTCCTCTTGTATGGTGTTGCCGTCCGTTAAGCTGTCTATCTCGGGGGCGGCAAAAACACCTTTTACTATGTCTAGCATTTTGTCTGCTGTTATTTGTACTCTTTTCATTTTTTACCTCTTGGCTCTTTATAGCCTACTTGTTTAGCCCACCTTGCCTGCTCACGGCTAAAGGTCTGGCCACTGGTGTTGCCCACACTCCCTAAGCTGTTTAGGTCGGGGTTGTAATTTAGGTTGTCTAGCACTTGCTGTAATAGGTCTAGCTTTTTGTCGGCATCGCCTTTTTTTAAGCTGGCTATTTGTGTGGCACTTTGATAGGTCGTGTATAGCCTCGTGTTATTCCTAAGGTTTTTAACAAGGCTAGGCATGGCATTAAAAAACTTTTCAATGCTTGGCACCATAGCCTCTACACGCGCTAAAATCTCGCTGTGCTTGCCTCTTACTGTTAGCCCCTCTATGTCCTTTCTGCCGCCTATAATGCCCCTAATATAGTTAGTGGCTCGCCTCACTATTTCCGCACCGCTATAGACATTTTGTAGCGGTTGGTTTTTGGGGAATTGAGGCAACACCCTAGCTAGCTTTGGGTTTCTAAATAGGTCATTCATGGATAAATTGTTGTTATACTTACTCATAGGCTAAATAATGCTTGTTAGGTCAATGTAGTAGACCATGAGCAACTGCGGCGCTCGCCTTGCCACTCTGCCTGTTACATTTGCCGCTATCCACTTGCTACCAAACACCTCTACAATGTCGTCCGCCGCTACAACGCATTCCCACTTGCCCCTGCGTCCGTTAAAATATGCGTCAGTCGTTTTAACAGTAAAATGTGCCGTGTCAACGGCAAGCCCTGTGTTGGGCAGCTCCACGCTCCCTGTCTCGTCTGCCGCCTCCCTAAACTGCACATCCTCACCTATATCTCGGTAGTAGTTTTTTTCGTGCTTGATTATATCATTTGGCAGCTCGCTTAGCTTTAGCTCCGCCTCGGCGGTAAAACGCTTGTAGAGCTTGCCCCAGTCGCCCCTAAACCCAAAAGGATAGCGGCGCTCTATTCTTATTGCTTTTTGCATTCTCGCCTCCTAATACTTTGTAGTGTCTAGCCTTAGCCCTCTTTGCAAGGCAAACCACCTTGTTAGCCCTAGTGCCTCTAGCGTCCTAATTGTCTCGGGCGACATATCGCTAACATCTCTAAGTGCCTCCTCGGGTCTTAGCGGCATGGCCTCGTCATTTTCAATGTTGGCACGGCTATACCTAGCACTATCGCTGTTTTCTACCAAATACCTAGCTTGGTCGGCTAGTAGCTCCTCAAACTGCTTTCGCATGGTGTATTGGTCGGGGTATATGGTTTTTGGTGCTGTGGCTATGCGGTACATTTGCACATGGTAGCAGTCTCGCCCTGCCTTGTATTGGATATAGTCATAGACTTTCTTAGATGTCTTTTGTATAAGCTCCTCTACCTTGTTAGGGTTATCCGTTACATATTTTCGGTGTACATCTATGCCGTAATGGCTTAGCCCCTCCTCCGTCAAAAAATAGCGGTGCAAAAGAGGGTTATAGACCATAAATTGAGTGTTATTAGGGAATTTTGCTTGGTCGCCTAACTGCTCAAAACTATCAGGGTCGTTATATACTGGAATGTCGCTTTTTTTCATAAAATAATTTTCCTTTTTTGCCCCTTTTGGGGTTGACTTTTGGTTTTTAATAGCGTATACTATTAGTGTTGGTGGTTAATTGACCGCTCAAACGGCGGAGTAATGCGGGCCGCCACTGTCAGCAACCAAATTAAGCCTTGTGGTTTTTACCATGAGGCTTTTCTTGTTTTGAAAGCCGTAACAACAAAACTAAACTTGTTGCCCTTAAATTCGGGTTGCACGACTGCCACCTGTCTATTTCGTATAATTTCATAGCTTGTGTAAGACACTCCGCTTTCTTTATCTCGGCGGAGTGTTTTTCTAAGCTCGCCATTTTCTACTGTGTCGGCTATGGTTGACACAAAAGCGGCTATATCTATTCCTTGCTCTGTGCGCTGTTTAATAATGTGCTGTAGCCCTATATCGTCATTGCCCCATAAAAGGTCTATACTGCCTATATCGCTACGACTAAACGCACCTTTTATATGCCCGCTTTTTTCTGCTATTAGCTTATCAACTGCCGCCTGCCCTTTGTGGCCTGTATGCTCTACTCCTAGCAACTCCGTAATGTCTGCCGCTGGGCTGTTTTGCTGTATCTCGGCAAGTCTCTTTTCCTCTGCCTCGGTGCCGCCGCTACTGCCGCCCTTAGAGGTAAACCTACCTAATTTATCATGCTCGTTGCCGTGTTTATCTCTCATGCTTAACTCCCTGCGGTAAGCTGCTCTAGGGCTTGTGGGTCGGGCTGGTTATTTTGCCCTATGCCCATTAGCCTATCTCGCATAAGCTCGCGCCCTGCGATATTAGTGCCGTGCCTCTCGCCGTATCTTATGTTGCTGTCTAAGCTCCAAAGCGTTTTGGCTTGTTGCTCGCTCATGCCTCGCTCTCTTGCTAGGTCTTGGTATTTTTGTCCGCCCGGTAAGTCTAGGACATTGGTACCGCCTTGGATATACTTTAGCCCTACTCCCTTGTCGCTTAGGCGGTCTGCCTCTTTCTCTGCATAGATACTATCGGCAGCGTTGGACTGCTTAATAGTAAACATGGTTTTATAAGTCCGTCCGCTCCGCCAGTGTGTAACTGGAGCGACAACTCTTTGACCTACTCGCATTCCGTTCTTGCCCCAGTAGGTATACATTTTGCCGCTTGGGTTATGACCAAAGCCGCCACGATATTGTCTCATAGTGGTATCGCTCCTTGTTTTAATAGCGACCGCTAGAATTGCACTAGCTAAAACTTTTGCCGCCAAATGGATAGAGGGCAAGCAGTGCCTACCCTCTATCGCTAGTCTATTTTTTGTTTTTGCCTTTTGGCTTATCGCCCTCGGCATTGCCGCCCTCGTTAGGCGGCTCGTCAGCGCCTGTCAATTTTTTGACCTCCGCCTCTAGCTCTGCCACCCTATCGGTTAGCTTTTTGTTCTCGGCGGTCAATTTTTTGACCTCCGCCTCTTGGTCTACGACAATGCGCTCTACAAAGCCGCCCTCTTTGAGCTTGTCAAAGTAGGTTTCTTTTAGGTCTACAATATCGCCGACTTTGTGCGTTTTCGCCTTGTCGTCCTCGCCCTCTCTAAAGGCTCTTAATACTTTTGCTTTTACCATTGTGTTATCCTCCTATGGTGTAACCACTGCCGCATTGATTTTTGCATAAGCAAGGGCAGGGTTAGCAATACCGCCGCCGATAATGCTGTCGAATTGGCTAAGCGAGCCAGTAAAGTCAATAGCTGGAATTAGGCGCGGTGCGAATAGGTCGGCTGCGATTGCAAATGTATTGTGGTCATAAATCACATACTCGCAATTTTCCGCATTGCCTGTGTTCGGTAGCGCGTTGCCTGCTACTGGAATTTCTAGCGGTGTGCCTGTGCCGATTAAGTTGGTAGCGAATACTTGCAAGCCGTATAGTCTGCCTATTCTGCCTGTGCGTAACCACTCCTCGTTTGTCTCGGGGATAAAGGCATTGCCCGGTGTTAGCGCGTTGGCAAGTAGGATAGTTTCCATTTGCGGCGACACAAGTAGAATATCGGCAGTACCGCCGTTTACTCTAATTTGCTCCCTTGCCGCTAGGACACTGGCTACTAAGCCTGCTACTGTAGTAATAGCCGCACCGCCGCTGTCTGCGGTTAGTGTTGAGCCGCCTACCTCTACCTGCCCTGCGCTTGCTGGGGTTTGTAGTAGATAGCCTACATACTGCATTTGCAGTTTTTCTTTCCATGCCTCTAGCGTCTCATTTACTTTGTCTACACTCTGACCGCTAGAGCGCAAAGTGTCTACGATTTCGTAAATTTCCTCGCTTACATGAACCCTGTCTTTTCGGGGTATCATAATAAGGCTGTCCGCCGTTTGCGCATGAGTAAATTTCATGCCGTCTGCGGCTGTTGCGTCCGACACATGGACTGTCGGCTTGCCTAGCCTACGGACATAGATTTGACCGCCGCGCTCGTTATACTTGTTAGTAAAAGTAACACCCGGTCTAAAAATCGTGTCCTTGAAAAGGTTTGCAATTAAAAGACGGCTAAACACTGTGTCCGCCGTCTCTACTTGTTGCAGCCTAAAGCTGCTTGGTAACATTTCTGCCATTTTTATATCCTCCTATGGCTGTTTTTATTTAGGGTCTACCCCTAGCTGTTTTAGTCGTTTTTCCTCGTTAGTAAGGGCGCTAGTATTGTCGCCTAACGGCATACCAAAGCCTTGCACTCCGCCAGCCTTTGCTAGCCACTCGGGGAATGCGGCAATTTTAATGCGCAAGTCCTCGATACTCATGCCTTGTTGCAATTCGGGCAAAAATAGCCTTTTGGCTACCTCTAGCCTATCCTCTCTAACTCCAGCACGGACTAGCTCTAGCTCTAGCTTTGTCTCTAGCAATTGTCCGTTAAGGTCAATAGCTGGCACACTCTCTGCCTCGGTGGCTACCTCTGCGGCTGTCTCGGTAGTATCACTTTCGGCTGTCTCGGTTTCGGTGGTTTCCTCTGCCGTGTCCTCGCCTACTAGCTCTGCTAGCCGTCTTTCCTCCGCTGTTAGCTCCTCGGTGGTATCGTCCGCCGCCTCTGCCTCTTGCACATTAGCGTCCGTCTCTTGGTCTGCCTCTACCGACTCTACAAGCTCCGCCTCGTCTTGGGCGGTCTCGTTATAGTCGGGGGTCTCGCCCTCTGCGTCCGCCTCTTTGTCTGCGGCAATGTCGGCTACTACCTCCTCCGCTTTCTCGGTTACTTCCGCATCCGCTACAGCGTCCTCTTGCTTAGCCTCCGCCACCTCTGCGGCTGTGTCCTCACTAACACTAGCGCCCTCGTCCTCTGCCTTGTCCTCGCTTTCGGCTAATAGCCTCTTAAAAACAGCCCTATACTTGGGGCTATGAAAGTCTACACCTGCTAGCTTAGATAGCTCGGTTTTAAGTTCGCTTAATTCTTTGATTGTCATTTTGTATTTACTCCTTATTAGGCAATTTAGCATTTACTTAGGGTGCTTATTCCCTTATTTAGCATTTAAGAGGTGCTATTCCCCGATTGACCATTTGTGTGAGCGGTCTGCTCAATATCCGTTGCGGTGCTGTCCTCGCCGTCCACTGGAGCGTCCTCTAGTATGGGTTGTCCTGTTGCCGCTAAAATATCCATAAATTCCTGCTCTGCGTCCTCTCGTGTGTAGCCCTCGTTTAGCTCCTCAATGGCTCTAACTGGACTTTTAAGCCCTACCGCCACTTGCTTAGCTAAAACATCTGTCATGTTCTCTACACTAGGACTGCTATACTCGCTAAAGTGTATTTTTATAAAAGCCATGTAGTCGTGTGGCTCACGGCCTTGTATATAGTCGTACACTTGCAAATACTTGTTAAAAAGCTCGGTCAGTGTCTGCCTCCATGAGTTAAGGGCTATTTCCCTTGTCCGCATAGAGACACGCTCCCTAGCCTCTTGGCTCTCTTGGCTAGAGTTGATACTCTCTAGCCCTGTCATGCCTATTGTAGTAGGGCTTAGTCCTGCCTTGTTGCAGGCATAGCTAATTAGTAGCCTTACCTTTTCTACATAAGCCTCCCAGCGTATGTCGCCTTGCACTACTTGGTAAAGCTGCTTGGCATTGCCGGGGCTTGACGAGCCTTTAGTCCAAACAATGGTCTTATTGAAAGGGTCTAGTGGCAAGTCATTACCTTGTGCGTCCTGCGGTCTTAGCTCCTCGCTCACATACTCCCTAACACCGCCCTTACGGATAGCGTCCATAAAGTCCGACAAGGTTTCGCTAAGGTTATCCTCTATTTGGTCTAACCCTTGAATATCGGGGACACCTCTAAGTCCCTTATACAGCTTTTCCCTGTTCTTGGTGTTTTGCTTGTATATGATAGTGGCAAAGCCCTTTATAGGTAGCACTCGCTCGGTAGTGTCTATGTCGGGGAATTTATCCCTACACTCTTTAAGCATAGCCTCGTCATTTGTGGCTACATACTCGCCATTGTAGTAGTAGCGGTATGATATACAGCAATAGCCGTCTTGGTTGAGGGTGTGGAATTCGTGTAGCTCATACTTGGGGTCGTCCTCTGCCGTCTCTTTGACAACATAGGCTACTACTTGCTTGCGGCGGTATCGCACCTCTAAGTGGTGCGGCTCTATAATGTCTATAAGGGGTCGGTCGCTTACTGTCGGGTCATAGCTTAGGCGGTAGGCAAAGTCGCCTATACCACTTTCCCAGTAAACTCCGTCCTCAAATAGATTTTGTAGGTCTGCCTCGTCTCTTAGCCTGTTGAGCCTCTCGTCTGCCTCTTGCCAATCACTTTTGCACTCAAATCCGCCGCTTGCTATAAGTCGCACCATAGTGTTAGTAGTCATAGGGCAAATGCCAAAGTAAGAGAATGCCTGCCCCGGTCGGTACTGGCTTAAAAACTTACTTTCTCGCTGCATGATTAACCAAGCGTCCTGTGTATACTCTTGTATCTGCACTTGGTAAAAATGCCTAACTACTGCCGCGTCATTGCTAAGTAGTGCAAGGTTGCGCGCTAGGTTAAACTTGTAGATATACGGCGAGCGCAATGTGTCTATTAGCTGCCTCTGCGAGAGGTCAAATTTATAGTCTGTGTTATATTTTTCCATATTGCACCTTATCCGCTGTCGCTATAAAACAGCTTGTCGTCAAATTTTTTAGGTTGTCGCCTAGTCATATCTATATAGTTTTTGACTTGCGTTTGGGTTGGGAGGCTCTTTACTGTCTCTTGCACTGGGTCGGGCGGCGGCACCTCTTGTCCGTCTATATTCCAGCCGTGTGGCTCATATAGCTTTTTGTATGCCGCCTCCGTTACCTGCTGTCTTAGTCCGCCCTTGATAATATTAAGCATTAGCGCCTCCTCCTCTCTTGCTTGGTTAGATAGTTCCAGTTTTCCGTAAGTGCATAGGTCAAGCTGTCCGCTGTGTCGTTGTCCTGCACATTAAGGTCTAGCTCTGCGCCGTCCTCGTCAAGTAAAATGTGTGTGTGGGCGGTAAAGCTGGCAAATGCCCTGTCCGTCCAAAGTAGCCGCTCTTGCGTTAGTAGCTGTTGTTTTAGCTGACACCTTGACACTAGGGTTATTTGGTCTTTGACATACTTAACCGCCCCTTTGATTTCTAGGGTCTTAAAGCGTGTTTTGTTTTTCCATGTGTTGATTAAAATAGTCTCGGCGCTGTCTATGACTATCTTAGTAAACTTGGTCATGTGCCTAACCCACCAGCTTTCTATGCGGTTCTCTAACTGCTTTATAATCTCGTCATGGCTTGTGCTTGGCACTATATAATGCTCTAGCACTACAGCCCTTTGGTAGCCCTTAGAAAACCCGACAAGGGTAGCAACTGTAGCCGACCTTTTCTTGTTTTCTATCTCGGTACTTGACCCTATGTCTACACTTAGGACAATTTCCTTTAGGTGGCTTTGGTTTAAGTCCTCAAAGTCTCTTAGGTGTATTGCCTTATCCATTAGCGGAGCATAAGCCGCTCCCTCTACAAAGCCCCTACAGCCTAGCACCTTTGAGTTGTGGTAAAAGCTGCCTATCGGGTATAGCTCCCTTAGTTTAGCTTTATCCTCCTCGCCTAGGTGTGGGCTGTCGTCTGCTAGGTTAAAGTGGTAATAGTGCATATAGGGCTTATCCTGCACCATTTCTGCTAGCTCTGCCGCTGGAGTATTGTCGGGGTCTTGGACTATTGCATGGTTAAGGAATTCGGTATAAAACTCTTGGCTAGGCAGTCCGCCGTTGGTTGTCGCTATAAGGCGACAGCGGCGGCTGATAGCCCTACCAAAACACTCGCGCACTAGCTGTATGTGTAGCTCGCTTAATTCCTCTAGCCACATTCCATCGGGGTTAGAGCCTAGTATTTTGCTCCAGCTCGTGCGGTCGTCCGCACCTAAAATGTATACTATCTTTTCGCCATGCAAGCCGTAAAACTTGAATTGTAGCCCACCCTCTCTGCTAGGGCTGTAGTCTGCCCTAAGGTGTGGGTACATATTATAAAAACTGGCTTTGTTGTGTAGAAAGTTGCGGACACCTGTACCTCTATCCTTAAAGATAATATAAAACTGTGTTCGTTCCTTTGGTAGATTAAGTAGCCAGTCCATGACTACATGACCTGCTACTAAGGACTTAGAGCAGCCTGTGGCTCCACCTAAAAAAAGTACCTGCGAATTATCCGCTAGTACCTTTTTCATTTTGCCAGTCCAAATGACATCTTTAATTTTCACATTGTTCTAGCCTCCGTCTTTTAGCGCGTCTAGCATTTCCTTAACCTCTTGCCTTGCCTCTTGGTTGCTCATTGTAACATCTACCTTTTGAGCTGGTGCCTCGCCTTTGATTTCTAGCCATAGGCGGTGTGCTACTGGGCAACCTTGGCGGCGGCGGTTATTAAGTCCTACATAAGCTGCCGCCTCTTGTGTGCGGTCGTCTGCTGGTATGCCAAAGTCTGCCAGCTTGGTTTGGTCGGCTGGGCTTGCTGGTAGCTCGTCTATCATTTGTAGATACTCTTTAGCCGCTTTTTTCTTGCGCCTAGCCTCTACACTAGCCTTGCCGCCCTTGCTTGCTATTTCCCTTTGCTTGCCCTTTGTTCTTTTATTTAAGGGGATAAGGTTTTGATTATTGTTGCCGCCTCTTTTCTTACTCATAGTTTCACCGCCTTTTTGCCTGTAAACTGCTCATACCTAGCTATTATGACATCGCAATACTTAGGCTCTAGCTCTAGTAGTCGTGCTTGTCTGCCTAACTGCTCACAAGCTATTAAGGTAGAGCCGCTACCCCCGAATGGGTCTAGCACTATTTGGTCTTGCTTGGTGCTGTTGCGGATAAGTCGGGCTAGTAGCTTAATAGGTTTCATAGTAGGGTGTAGGTCGCTTTTTTCGGGCTTGTTCTCGTATAAGACATCGCTAGTGTCGTTGTGGCTCTCTAGTATGTTTTTAAGCATACTGATAGCCTCGGTCTTAGTCATTTTCTTATAGTCTAGCCCTGCGTCCTCGTATACGGAGGTTTGTGTGCGGTTGTCAATAAAGTATTTTTTGTCGCCGCCCTTATAGCCGTATAGGATAGGCTCGTGTTTCATTTGGTAGTCTAGCATTCCAAATGTGTGGTGGTTTTTTATCCACTGCAAATGTTGGTAGTAGACAAAGTTTTTTTCTAGGGCTGTCATAAAGGGTATTGACTTGCCGCTTGCATGGAATATATAGACGGCTCCGCCATTTTTAAGTGCGGTAGCTGCGGCGGCAAATGACTTGTCTAAGAATTCGGTAAGGTCGGCGGCACTTTGTATATCCCCCTTAATCTCTACAAGGTTGCCCTCTCTTACTCGGGAGCTGCCGCTACTGCGCCGCATTCTCTCTAGCATTTGTTGCTTATCCTCATAGTTGACACCATAGGGTGGGTCGGTTAGGAGTAAGTCTGCGGTGTCGCCGCTCATAAGGGCAGCTATGTGTTTGGGGTTAGTTGCGTCACCACACATTAGGCGGTGGGTGCCTAGCTGGAATATGTCGCCTAGTTTGGTTTTTGCCTCTAGCGGTGGGTCGGGGTTAAAATTGTCCTCGCTTGCCTCGGTTGTGGTTTCTAGGGCTATACTATCAAAACCGAATGCCGACATATCTAGGTCAATGTCTTTAAGCTCCGTTTCTAATAGCTCCATGTCCCACTCGGCAAGCTCGGCTACTTTGTTGTCCGCTAGGCGGAATGCCTTTATTTGCTTGGGTGTTAGGTCGTCCGCTATAATACATGGCACAGTGTCATGCTCTAGCACTATGGCAGCTTTTAGCCTTGTGTGTCCGCAAACTATCTCATAGTCTGCTGTTATGACTAGCGGCACCTTAAAACCAAATTGTTTAATGCTGGCCGCTACTGCCTCTACGGCTATGTCGTTTTTGCGAGGGTTGCCGCTATATGCTTTAATCTCGCTTGTCTTTATTTGGTGTATCTGCATTTTTGCGCTCCTCCTCTTGTCGCCTCTTTTTACGGCGGTGTTTGATATAAAAATATAGCCCTACTCCTGTGCCATATAATGCTAGTGCAATAAACACTAGCGTATTGATTAACCATGTTGGCATGGCTTTACCTCCAAAACAAAAGACACCTATTGCTAGGTGCCTTAGGTCGGCGAGTGTAACAAGTTCGCCTAATTGTATTGTTGCAATAAGGGCGCACGGCACGAGTAAACGGCCCACGGCGCAACTTATCACTATACCATTATAACACACTTTTTTAGTATGTCAAGCCCTATAATTTAGGGCATAAATTAGCCGTATGGGCTATGTAGCCTTATTAGCCCAAACTTAGCCGCCCACTCCGCCGCTAGCTCCATAATCTTGTTATAGCGGTAGTCATAGACACTGCGGTTAGCGTTATAGCCGCCATACTTAGAGACTAACTGGTGGTATTTTAGCTTTTTAGTGCCTAGCCCTTGTGGGTCAAACTTATCTTGTATTATTTCGCCTTGCACCTCAAACTCAAAGGCTATGACTACATTGTTTATTACTACTCCCCAAAGTGTAGGGTCTCCAATCTCTAGTAGCTTAAAGGCTTTGCTTTCGGTGGGGTTGCTTGGGGTGCTACTGCGTCCACCCACCGAGCAGAGACAAGCGGTTAGGCCTG
>Ga0209755_10005118_pt1 | contig 15097 bp, 14 predicted proteins | sample TergutCo191P1_FD_187301 | JGI IMG/M metagenome (GOLD analysis project Ga0209755, IMG submission 187301) | Cornitermes sp. P1 segment gut microbial communities from Petit-Saut dam, French Guiana - Co191P1 (SPAdes) (version 2) | ecosystem: Host-associated > Arthropoda: Insects > Digestive system... | reverse complement strand
GTGCTTTTTGATTTTGTTATTAAGATAATCGTCGACGGACGGGCAGGCTACAATACCGGTCTGCGGGCGGCCGTCCATCGTCAGTTGATAAATATAGTAGCAATCCTTTTCGTCCTTTTGCATCCTGCCAGAAGACGCAAGGGAAAGAAAATTCGTTCTTGCTTTTTCATAGACGGAGTCGTCGTAAATATCGACGGACGGATCAAGATCAATTTCGGCCTTGTCGACATGCAAAAAGGAAAAGGGCCTGTTTTTTACCATAATACGCGCCTCTTCGCTGTTCATTACATCATAGGGCAGATCGGCAATCTGATCGGCATTTCCGGCAGAAGGGCGCAAAGCCCTGAACGCTTTTACCTTTGTCATAAGATCTCCATCATAAAAAAAGCTGTTCCAAAACCGGAGGATTTTGGAACAGCCCGAAGCATTCAGTTAAATCCTAGCGGTTTTCTTTTTCAAATTTTTTCATAAAATCAACAAGATATACAAGCCCCTCTTTGGGCATAGCGTTGTAAATGGACGCCCTCATGCCGCCGACATCGCGGTGGCCCTTGAGGTTCGACATTCCCGCGGCCTTGCTCTCGCTGGCAAACTTGTCATCAAGCTGTTCACTGGAAGTTCTGAAAGTAACGTTCATCATGGAACGGTCTTTGGGCGCCACATGGGTTTTATAAAAATCCGTGGAATCAAGATAATCGTAAAGTATCTTTGCCTTCTCCTCGTTACGCTTCTTCATTTCCTTGAGGCCGCCAATGCCAAGCAGGTATTCCAGAACGAGTTTGCAGATATAGATCGCCCAGCACGGAGGCGTGTTCTTCATGGAATCGTTTTCCGCCATAACGCCGTAATTAAGCATTGTCGGCGTTCCCGGCAGCGGCGCGTAGATCAAATCCTTGCGGATGATGACAACCGTGAGTCCCGCGGGGGCGATGTTTTTCTGCGCGCCTGCGTAAATGAGGCCATACTTGGTAACGTCGATCGGCTCAGACAGGATACAGGAAGACATATCGGAAACCAGAGGGACGCTGCCCGTATTGGGGATATACTTCCACTTGGAGCCGATGATTGTGTTGTTCTCGCAGATATGGACATAGTCAGCGTCCGGGTCCAGTTTAAGTTCGTTTTGATCCGGAATCCGCTTGAAAGTTTCTTCCTTCGTACTGCCGGCGACAGAAATCTTTTTCCCAAAGAGCTGCGCCTCTTTATACGCGGCGCTGGCGAAATTTCCGGTCAGGATATAATCCGCCTTTCCCTTCTTTGCAAGCAGATTCATCGGCACCATGGCGAATTGCTGTGTCGCGCCGCCCTGCAGGAAAAGCACCTTGTAGTTATCGGGAATTCCCAGTATCTCGTGGAACTTCTTTTCAGTCGCTTTGATAATATCATCGAACTCTTTCGCGCGATGACTCATCTCCATGACGGACATGCCGCAGCCTTCGTAATCGACAAGGTTTTTCTGGGCATCAAGCAAAACTTCTTTCGGCAGTACCGAAGGACCGGCCGAAAAATTATACAGAGTTTTCATGCGTCTCTCCTTTCTATTCTATTTAAATTTCGAGGAAATGATTGAAACAATATCCTCGCCTATACGAAGCTGCGCTTCCAGAGTTGACGCGCCTATGTGAGGCGTCATTGAAATCTTTGAATGCTTGTAAATCCTCTCGTCCTTAATTGGTTCCTCGTCAAAAACGTCAAGGGCCGCCGCGGCTATTTTGCCGCTGTCAAGGGCTTTCAGCATCTCCGCCGTATCAACAAGCGCGGCGCGTCCAGTGTTTATAAGGAAGACGCCGTTTTTCATTTTCGCGATATTCGCGGCGTCAAGTATGGGCTTGTCAGTCTTCGGCACATGAAGGGAGACAAAATCTGATTTTGCAAGCAGCTCGTCGAGCTTAACATAGGCATAAGGCTCATTCTCCGCTTTCGGACCGGAAGCGTTGGTGTAGATAACTTTCATGCCGAGCGCGCTTGCCATTTTCGCCGTGCAGCGCGCTATGCGGCCCATGCCGATGAGCCCAAGCGTTTTCCCCGCAAGCTCGATTCCTTCGTAGCGTTTCTTTTCCCATTTACCGGCGCGCATGGTGACATTGGCGTCGTAAATGAAACGCGCCAAGCTGAACATGTGGGCAATGACAAGCTCCGCGACAGAAGCGCTTGACGCGTTCGGGGTGTTCCGCACCTCAATCCCCTTCTCCTTCGCGTAGGCCGCGTCAATGTTGTCGATGCCAACCCCTCCCCGGATGACAAGCTTCAGCTTGCCTGCAGCGGCGACATCTATTACAGGTTTGCGGATTTTGGTCGCGCTGCGTACAACAACCACGTCAAATTCAGCAGCCCGGGCGGGAAGTTCATTTTCATCGTAAAACTGCTGAATTACCTCGAATCCAAGCTCTGAAAGAGCTTTCACGGCACTGGATTCAATGCCGTCAGTTGCCAGTATTCTAACCATATAGTTTTATCTCCATAAGATAGATTATGCGGATATTCAGCGGATTTTTCAACTAAAATATTACGGAAGGAAAAATTGAGGCTACGCGATCTTAATAAAGTTTAATGAGCATATAAATGAACCGATGCGGCACACAGGATTCTGCATGCCGCTATCCATTATTCACCTGTTACCGTGGTAGTAAAAGTCCAAACAATGCCGGCTATATGCTTAACCTGCAGATCAACAGTCGCGATTCTGGTGATGCCGCCATTCTTCGCCGCTGTGAGTATACTGGCGTCAGCGGAGCCAAACAGGAAACCAAAATAGGTTACACCGGATGCCTGGCCTGTTTTGGAACCCACGGCAGCACTGCCGACAGACATTGGGAAGCTTACTGTAGCGCATCCCACAAAAGTAAAAAGCACGAGTGCCAGGATCAAAATAATAATCGGCCTTTTCATAAACATCCCTCACTATGGAATTTTAAAGATTGTACTTGCTAAGCTACAACATTGTCAATAAAAATTTGCCGCACAAGAATTTGTGACACAAGGATTTTTCGCATTATACCGGCAGCCTCAACCTGAAAACCGAGCCTTCTCCGGCATGGCTTTCGGCCTCCGCATTTCCCTTGTGAAGCAAAGCGATGTGACGGACAATGGCAAGTCCGAGGCCTGTCCCGCCCGCTTCACGGCTGCGGGCTCTGTCGACCCGGTAAAAGCGCTCGAAAATGCGGCTCATGTGTTCCGCGGGGATGCCTATTCCATTATCGATAATCTCAATAATAAGCTCATTCGATTTTTTAAAAGCGCATACCTTGATGCTTGAGCCTGAATCTGAATACTTGATTCCATTATCCATAAGATTTACAAGAGCCTGGATGATCAGCGAAGCGCAAATTTTCACGCGGAGATCAGACGCGCAGGATATTTCAATTGATATATTTTTCTTCATTGCGGAAATTTCAACCATTCCGGCGGCTTCAGCTAAAAGAGGCGCAAGCAGTGTTTCTTCCATTTGAAGGCGCGGGCTGTTTTCATCCTCAAGATTAACAAGAGTCAGAAGATCGCCTGTGATGTTTTCCATTATTCCTGCGTTCTTCTCAATGATCTCCGCAAAGCGGCGTATATCTTCCATACCGTCCGGAAGAGAACTCAGAATGTTTTCGGCAAAGCCCTTTACAACCTGGATGGGAGTGCGCAGTTCATGGGAGACATTGGCAACAAAATCCTTACGAACCTGCTCAAGCCTGGCCTGGCGGCTAATGTCCCCAAGTACCATCACTATCCCCTGTCCTTTTGAACCCGTTCCGAGCGGCGCGGTGCGCACCTGAAAACGCTGTTCAGCTCCGGATGAGTAGCGCCTGAAAATAAATTCAAAAGACTTCCCTGTTTCAAGAGTCTGTTTGGCCGCTTCCTCGAATTCCGCCGAGTTGCTGAATTCCAGAAGCGGCATGCCGTTTACATTCGTATCAAAACCGAACAGAGAGCAGATCCTCGGATTCGCGTGGACAATATTGAGTCTGCTATCCAGTGTTACAAGTCCTTCGAAGATGCTGTTCAGAATGATCTCACGTTGACGGCTTTCCGCTTCCGCTTCAATGGTTTCCGCCCTGAGTTGTATTGTCTTCTCTTCCAGTTTCATATTGAGTTTGCCTTCAATCTCACGCGAAAGACTTTGTGAGAGACGGTATAACCAGATAAAAAAGGCGAAGATTATTAAAACACCGCCGACAAGGAAAGGAATCGCGGAAGAGAGCAATCGCGGAAAGAAATCCGGCACAGGGAGGGAAAGGCGAAGTATACCGGCGAATTGGTCATTTGTCTCATTGGTACTATTGATGGCGATTGCGGCGTAAATATAATTTTCCCCCAGTGTAGCTGAACGGCGGCGGGAACTTCCGAAACCATCCCTTATAGCGAGCTGAAATTCCTCGCGATCCAGATGATTCTCCATCACAGATTTGTCGGCATTGGTATCAAACAATACGACACCGTTTCTGTTTATCAATGTAACGCGGCAAGGAATTTTCTCTTGCGGATTATCAAAGCGGGAAACCCATTCTTCATACGCCGCGGCATCGCTAAAAACAGCGGCCGGCGTAAAGTTCTTTAAAACTTTTGCCGTGTTTTCCAGATTCCTTAAGTTAATGTTGTTGTATTGCATGTTTGAGTAAAGTAACACGCCGACAATAAAATACAGCGATACGATGAACCCTGAGACTATCACCGCAGCAAAGCTTCTATTAATAAAAATAAAAAACAACCTAAAAATCAGCCGCATACCATTCTCATTCGCTTGTAAACCTGTACCCGACACCCCGGATAGTTTCAATCATTTCTCCGCCTTCTTTTTCTTCGCCTTCTTTTTTTATAGCTTCCTTAAGTTTTTTTCTGAGTCCCAGAATCTGTACATCCACCGAGCGATCCGTAACCGGATAATCCGGCCCGTGGACGGCAGTGATTAATTTTTGCCGGGAAAAGACAATGTCAGGGTTAGCCATAAATTTCGCCAGGATCGCGAATTCCGTAGCAGAAAGATCCAGCGCGTTCCCGTCAAGAGAACAGCTATGCCGCTCCACGTCCAGGACAAGCTTTCCGTGCTGTAAAAGACTCCCGCTTCCGGAAGCAAAGGTTTCCCTGCGCCGCAGCCCCGCCCTGACACGCGCCGTCAGCACCCTTGGGCTGTAAGGCTTAACAACATAATCGTCAGCGCCCAGTTCAAGCCCGGTGATTACATCAACTTCTTCTCCTCTTGCCGAACATATAATTATTGGCAGGGAATGGAATTTTTCATCTTTACGAATTTTTTTCAATGTTTTAAAACCGTCCATGCCGGGAAGCATGAGATCCAGAATGATACAGTCCGCTCCTTCTTTGCTCAGATGATCAAGTCCTTCCTCGCCTGTTTTGACCTGAATGAGCTTCCAGCCTTCCCGGTCAAACGCGTATTTCAGCATTTCCTGTATTTCAGAATCATCTTCTATTATCAATATGCGTTCAGCGCTCATGTTCAATCCGGTATGCCTTAACTGTTAAGCTCTTCATGGCGGCCTTCGATCATGTAAATAACTCCCTCACAAATGTTGGTGACGTGATCCCCCATACGCTCCATGTATCCTGAGAGCTTCAGGAGCCTGGCGGCGGCTTTAACCAGTTTCGGTTTTTTTTTAATCAGGCGAAGCACATCCTCGGTAAGGGCTTTGTGGTCGCTGTCAATCTTGTCATCCAATGCCGCCGCTTTTCTCGCGGCGGCGGCATCCTGATTTAAATATGCCGGAAACGCCGCCTTAAGCATTTTCTGCGCGGTTTCGGTCATATTTTCAACATACTCAACAGAGCGGAAAGGGGCGCGGCCTGACAATTTATTCGCCGCCTTGGCAAGGTGTATTCCATAGTCGCCTATGCGCTCAAGGCTTGACGTGATTTTAAAAACCGTAATCAGTTCCCGGAGATCCCGCGCCACAGGCTGCTGAGTCGCGATTAGTACCAGAGCCATGTCCTCAATTTTAAGCTGCATAGCGTCAACAATTTTACCGCTCTCCTTCACTTCCTTTACAAGCTCTTCTCCGCCGGAACGCAGAACTGTCAGGGCTTTTCCCAGATCTTCCTCAATCCTGGCGGCCATCAGCGTAAGCTCTCGCCGGATTTGATTCAGATCTTCGTTTAATTGGCCTCTTGTCAGCATATTCGTCTCCCTTAGCCGAAACGGCCGGAAATATAATCCTCGGTACGTTTATCCTGTGGGTTTGTAAAAACCGCCGCAGTTGTCCCGTATTCTATCAGATCTCCCAAAAGAAAAAATGCCGTTCTGTCGCTGATCCTGGCAGCCTGATTCATGGAATGTGTTACGATGATGATACTGAAATCGCGCTTCAGCTCCCCGATTAATTCTTCGATCCTTCCGGTGGCAATGGGATCCAAAGCGCTGGTAGGTTCATCCATGAGAATAATCTCCGGCGACATCGCGATACTCCTTGCTATGCAGAGCCGCTGCTGCTGCCCGCCGGAAAGACTCTGCGCGGATTTTTTCAGTCTGTCCTTTACCTCGTCCCAAAGAGCCGCTTTTACAAGAGATTGTTCCACCAGCTCGGAGAGTTTGTTTTTGTCCCGCATACCCTGCATACGCCTGCCATACGCAACGTTGTCAAAAACACTCATGTTGAAAGGGTTCGGTTTCTGAAACACCATTCCCACTCTGGTACGCAGTTCACTAACGTCGATTGGGCCGTAAATATCCTCACCGTCCAACAGCACCTCCCCGCTAATCCGGCATGAGGGAATGAGATCGTTCATCCGATTCAGCACCCGAATGAACGTCGATTTTCCACAGCCGGACGGACCTATGAGAGACGCCACTTCGTTCCTGTTTAAAGTAAAACATATTTCGTTCAATGCCTGGAAATCGCCGTAGAAGAGATCCAGATTCTTTACGATTAATTTTTCTTCGCACATTAAATCGTTCGTTAATCCGCTCATTAATCTACATTCTCCCATCCACCGGAGGAGGTTATTTGTCCGAAGCTTCGTCCGATGAGCTTCACCAGCGTGTTTATAATCAGTATGAGAACAATAAGGACTGCTGCCGCGGTAAAGGCATGAGCAAAATCGTCCGGCCCTACGGCTTCCTTAGTAAGGTAATACAAATGTATTGTCAGAGTCCGGCCGGGTTCAAAGATCGTCTTCGGAAGATTTTTTGCTATCCCCACAGTAAACAACACAGGCGCCGATTCCCCTACCACACGGCCGGTCGCGAGGATCGCCGCTGTAAGAATTCCGGGTATGGACGAAGGCAGTACAGCGTGAAGGATGGTCTGAAACTTCGTCGCTCCAAGCGAAAGAGAACCTTCACGGAATGAATCGGGCACGGTTTTTAAAGCTTCCTCGGTGGTTCTGATGATCACCGGCAGTATCATAATGCTGAGGGTCAGTCCTCCGGCGATAATTGACTGCCCCATATTTAAAACCCGGCAAAAAAGCAGGAGGCCGAAAAGGCCGTAAATGATTGAAGGGATGCCGGCCAGAGTATCTATCGCGAGGCCAAGAAAGCGGCTGAACCTTGATTTGACTGCGTACTCGTGAAGATATATGGCAGTTATTATCCCAACCGGCAGTGCCAAAGTGATAGACACTAATACAGTCCATGCGGTGGAAACGATCATGGGAAGCAGGCTGACTAATTCGGAAGTGAAGTCACCGGAAAGCGCTGCCCTTCCGGTGGACTGAATAAGTATATAGACAATGATCCCGATGAGAGTTGCTCCTACCGCCACAGATGCGAAAACCATGATGCCGTACATAAAGCTGTCAAGAATTTTTCTTTTTCTGCGCGGGAAACTTCGTTGCATTATGCGCCAGTTCATTTTTCTTTCTCCCCGGCGCGTGAGTCGAAGGAGCGCACCCGAAGGATGAGACTGTTCAGTATAAAGATCATCACAAGCAATACAAGGCCGATCGAAAAAAGCATAAGCGAATGTCTGCCGTCCGCATAACCCATTTCCAGAGCTATGGTAGCTGTCAGCGTCCGCACACTTTCAAGTGGATTCGCGATGAGCTGAACCGAATTACCGGCAACGAGAATCACTGCCATGGTTTCGCCGACTGCCCTGGAAAAGCCCAGGATGATCGCGGCGAGTACACCGGATTTCGCGTGTGGAAGAACCACAAACAAGGCAGTCTGCATCTTGCTTGCTCCGACGGCAAGTGAAGCTTCCCGCCGTGATCGCGGTACAGCTTTGAGGCACTTTTCCGAAATCGCCACAATCGTCGGGAGTATCATTATGGCCAATACGATTACAGCCGCGAGAAGACTGTTCCCGGCAGGAACTTTAAAGGTGTTTTTTATCAGCGGGACAATCACCATGAGACCGAAAAAACCATAGACTACAGACGGAATACCCGCGAGCAGCTCTATGCCGGCCCGTAAAACGCTTGCCGGTTTTTCGGGCAGAAACTCTGACATAAAAAGCGCGCAGAGAATCGCGACGGGTACTCCCAAAAAAAGAGCTCCGAAAGAAGCGAAAAGGCTGCCAAGGATCATGGGGAATATTCCGAAGACCTTTTCGCTTGCGGGAAACCAGTCCCTGCCTCCAAGAAATTTAAAAACACTGTACGGAGGTTCAGGCAGAATAATATGAATTTTTTGAGTGAGACCGGCAATCGATCCGGGATAAGTTACAGAACAAGTGTAAGCATCCTGAAAAGTCACAATCGCGTCATCGGCTTCTATGGGATGAAGAAGAGTCGTTCGCGAAACTCCGGCCCGGCCTTTTTTTACCGGAGCAAGGTGAAAGAGCTGCTCCCTCTCCTCGCCCCGGTTCATAAACCTGACGGACACGGTCTTGGTATCCCAGGGCAGCTCGATAAAGCCCTGCGGATTTTCATAGAAACGGCCATTTACGGTAACATTATCCAGTCTCTCGGTAACCAGGCGCAAGGTTTTTGCGGAAGAAAAAATAAAAGGCTGCGTTCCCTGTAAAAAAATAAAGAGCACAATTGCGCCCAGGGCCGCAACTCCGGTAAATGAGACGGCCCTGAAAATCCACGCGAACGCTGTGTCAAGCAAGCGGCGGTTGAGCATCCTTTAGTTTACGCTTATCCAGCTTCTCTGAACAATGGCCTGACCCGCGCTGCTCATAACCCAATCCAAAAACGCTCTGGTTTCTGAATGAACAGGAGCGCCTCTCTTTGTTATGAGAATGAAAGGTCTGGCGATTTTATACGATCCGGACTTCACATTTCCGGTAGCCGCCGCCACGCCGTCTACATTGAGAGCTTTTATCGAATTGTCAACCGAACCGAGAGAAATGTAACCGATGGCGTCAAGATTTCCGGCAACAGCGGATTTTATCGCGCCCGTACCGTCAAAGATGATCGCATTCCTGATTAGCTCTCCGTCGGAGAAGCGCAGCAGTTCCTGGAACGCGCCTCTTGTTCCTGACCCGGGCTCACGGGATACAACAGCGATACGTCCGGTCTTGCCGTTCGCGGCAGCGCCAAGCTGTTCCCAGGAGGTAATTTTTCCGGTATAGATTTCCTGAATCTGTGCCAGGCTCAGATCTGAAATGGGGTTGTTGTTATTTATTATTACCGCAATGCCGTCAATTGCGATAACGACGGGCTCAAGGCCGGTTCCGATTTCAACAGGAGTCAATTCCCGGCTGGACATACCGATTTCATAGATACCTTCTGCCGCTCCCTTTATGCCGTCACCGGAACCTGTTCCGCTGATTGTGATCTTGACATTTTTTTTAGTCTTTTCGTATTCAGCCTGAAACAATTCCAGGAGCGGCGTAACCGAAGTGGAACCGCCCACGGAGATGGTATGAGACTGCGAGACGGCAGGCTGGGAGGAATCCGCGCTTCCGGATGCGAAGGCAAAACCCGTAATCATCGTAAATACAAAAAAAGCGGTAAACAGTTTCGTCATAATTAAACTCCTTTACAAAAAGATACGCTAAAACTAGCTTCTACTTGTTAAGAGATGATGATGGTTATGTTAGAATTTGGTTAAATAACTGAGGCATGTTAGGATCTAGAAATTATTAGCTCTACTCCTTACTTAAACACAGCATCAAACTGGCGGCAAACCATTTGCGCCGTCTGACGGCCCGTAAATCCCGCTACAGGCAGACCGCCAGGAGACATAAGCCTGTGTCCAGCAAAATATAATCCGCTGATATTTTTTATAAACCCGGGATAGGCTTTCATTTTATCGCCCGGGCCGGCTACACTCATCCATGATCCATGATACGCCCCGGTGTATCGCTCGTATGTCAACGGAGTCGCAATGTCAATCACCTCAATTTTGCCTTCAACATGAGGATATTTATCGCAGATAACACGGCTGATCTGATCCGCAAGCGCGAGCTTTTCTTTCTCATACCGTCCTTCTTCTTTTGCCTTTTTCCAAAAATCATAAGTATCGCCCATTAACGCGGTAGTAATCGCGGAGCAGCCTTCCGGCGCGTATCCTTCGTATCCGGCGTAATTGTTAAAACATATTTCAGTTGCTTTTTCTCCCGCGTAATTGATTGGCTCTTTAAGCTGCCATGCCGGTATCGGTACTTGCGATATCTTCGTCCTGATTCCAACACCTATGAATACGCATGCCGCAGATTTTGTATTATTGCGGAGTTCCGTCAGCCATTTTTCCTCAAGCGGAATGTCGAATAGCTGCATCACAGCCGCCATTGTTTCCTGAGTAACAATTACGGCATCGGCATCAAGAGTTTCATTATATAGCTTAACACCGGTTACGGCTCCGTTTTCAATGATGACTTTTTTCACCTGAGTTTTTAACAGCAGTTTACCGCCGAGATCTTTGAAGGTTTTTACCATTCTATCCGCGATTGCCAAAGAACCTCCTTCTGGATAACCGCCGTCACCTGTATCCAAAGTTGACAATGTAGCGACAAGACTGACAGCGGAATAGTCATCCGGCACAATTTTAAGTAAGCGCCTGATACCGGAATGTTTAAACTGATCTGTATAATCCTTGCAGAAAATTTTATTTAATCTTCCCATTTTTGGAAACGCAGGCAGCATTTTTAAAAATGTATTAATTGTAAAACGTTTTGGATTCAGCGTTTTGACACCCTTGATGTCGAAAATCGGCATCTGCATATTGGAGAACGCCTTAACATCGCTTACCAAACGCCGCAGAAGCTGTCTGTCGTCAGGTGAAACGGAGGAAAGATGCTCCGCGGTTTTTTCGATATTTCTGTACAAATTTATGGTTTGCCCATTATAGTCAACAGCGGTGAATATATCCGGTAAAAACACCTTCACATTATCATTTAACGCGCCTGTTTCTTTCCATAGCTGATACATTTCCGTTTTTGGGCTTGAACCTGTCAGCCAATGAACAGCTCCTTCAAATAAATAACCTTTGCGCTTCCAGCTGGTACACATTCCACCTGCCGCGCCGTGCTGTTCGCATAATGTTACTTCAAAACCGCTTCTCTGCGCATAAATTGCCGCGGACAATCCGGAAATTCCGGCTCCAATGACTACAATCTTTTTCATCTATACAATCTCTCCTTCTGATTATCTTTTTTAATGAATCTCTGTCTTTCTCATCCAAAATCAAACATTTTTATGACCATTGAACTTTCGTTCACATATAACCTCTTATAACAGCAGAAACATCTTCCCTTTCAGCACGCATAGAAACGAAGAGAGTAAGCTCTCTCCCCGAACGCTCAACTCTTCCCATACCGGAACCAGACCGGCGAATAAATAATGCTCTTACAGAAAAATCATAACTGCCGTTGGGAAAAAATATGTAAGTCGCGTTATATAGAGCACTACCAAAACTCACTTCAGTATTATCCGAATTGAAAATTATTGTACAGGTACGCAAATTGGATTTCATTGCAGGGAACCTGTCTTCTCCATTTATTGTCCATTCAACAATTTCAACAGGATAAGTTACACCATTCAGAGGAGTAAACGTTTGAGCACCCAATACGGCAACAGAACACGTCAAAGAAAAAATCAGCATTGTCAGTTTTAATGCCATGATACTCCTACTCCACCATTGGAACAAATCTCACAGGAAGCAGATTCCGCTCAATAATTGTTTGGCCCTTTTTGGTGATAAGTTTCAGCAACTGTGTGGAATTAACCTCTCCTACCGGTAAAATCATTTTGCCGCCATCTTTTAACTGCTCAATTAATTTTTCCGGTATTCTCCTTGGCGCGGCGGTGATAATGACGGCGTCGAAAGGAGCTTCGCTTTGCCAGCCGGAGTAACCGTTTCCGTGCGTCACTTTTACATTATCAAAGCCAAGAGAGTCAAGGATTTTTTTCGCTCCGGTGGCAAGTTCTTCCAGCAATTCAATTGTATAGACCTCACATCCTAGGTAGGCCAAAACGGCAGTCTGATAGCCGGACCCGGTTCCGATTTCCAGAATCTTCATGCCGGGCGCAAGCTCTAGCTGCTCTGTCATAAACGCGACTATATATGGCTGTGAAATTGTCTGTCCCGATCCTATCGGCAGAGGCGAATCATCGTAGGCGTGGCTTTGCAGATCAACCGGAACAAAAAGATGCCGCGGTACGGTACGCATAACATTGAGGACAGCTTCGGTTTTTATATTTCTCGTCTTCAGCTGCCTTTCAACCATTTTATTGCGCAGCTCCCTGGAAACATCGTCTGCAAGCCATTGGTTCGACATAGTCGTTGAAGGCTCATCAAAAATTTGTTCCATAGAAGTATTTTGGGGGTTTTTTCAAAAAAAGTCAAAACAACCGATCCTGGAGCGGCCTCAACTTAGTTATATTGTTGATTATGTCCAGCTCCTGGGTTACACTTAATTCCGGGGTACTTTATGAGAACAGCTTATGCGCGGGAAACTTCGTTGCACTATGCGAAAATAAGAAAATATCCGCCGTTGTTTCTTTTGTTGTGTATTGCTATATTATCATCCGGATGTTCAGGAATGCAGTCAACGATTAATCTGGAAGGAAACCCGACAACCGGTTATTCATGGATTTGCGCCATTTCGCCGGAAGGCGTTGTGCGTGAAGTATCAAACGAATACATCCCGAATCAGAACACCCAAAAACTGGTTGGCACAGGCGGGAAATTCGTCTTCACTTTTGAAGCTATAGCCGAGGGAGAAGCGGAACTTATCTTCTCCTATCTCCGCGTTTGGGAAAAAGACATACCCCCATTGGAAACCGTCATATACAAAGCTATCGTTGATAACAAGAAAAACCTGACACTTCTACAGCATGACCCGAACGTAGGTAGTAAAGCCAAACACGGCACGCCTTAGCTGACGGAGCGGCAAAAAGAACCCCCGGGACCTCGTCCACGAACCTTTGGTTCGACAGGCTCATTGAGAGTTCCGATACAGCCCGGTGATAACATGCCATTTGCGTAATATGCGCTTCCGGCTGTTCAAAGCTGTCTGTCTTAAAATCAACCACGTAAAACGTTTCTTCATCTTCAAAGAAAAGGTCGATTGTTCCGTTAATAAAAATTTCATTCCCATCCGGGCCGTATGTCAGGGTGCGGAAAGGGAATTCGCTTTTGCGGTTCTTCGACTCCCGCGCCTTTATTCCCAGCGGAGAGCGGGCAAAACGCGCCGCGAGTTCTTTTCCCGCTTCAAGAAAGACAGCGGCGTCATCGGGAGTTAAAGACCCGGCGAACTTCGGGGGAATGGCCGCTTCCCGCCCCGAGAACAACGCTTCAACACAGAGGTGGGCAAGTGTTCCGAAACTGCGCTGATCAAATTTCTCGCTTTCATCCCCCAGGGATTTGGCATAACGCTCAAGCAGCTTATCGACCCCGGCAAAAATATCTTCCGCGCCATCGCCCTTAAAAAGAGCGTCTGTTCCGGTTTTTATTTCAGGCCGGGTTTCATGGGGCAAAGATGTGGGAGTGAACCGCTTTGCGGGAACAGGTTTTGTTTCAATAATTTCCGCGCTTTTGTAAAATGGTTCGGCTCTTTCAAAAAAGGAATCAAGGCCGGCCTGATCATTGGAGAAGGCGGAACCTTGCTGCTCGGCGGCATGTATATAATCTTCACTGTAGATAGGGATTTTTTTCAAATCAAAAAAAGAAGGCTTCCCTTCAAGGCCTTCTTCCGGGATATGAGCGCAAAACGCGGACAGACAAAGTCCGAAAAAGGTATCATCTTCAAGAATGGTGTCACCGGCGATAATTCTCTTTTCATCGGCTTTCGCGGTTTTATTTTCAATAAATCGCTTAAGAGACAGGGAGAACTCTTCGTCATTCTCGCAGCCGATATCAAGACAGCCGCTCAGGATCAATTCGTTCTCAGCGCGGGTCATTCCCACATACAACAAGCGGCGAAGCTCCGCGATTCTTTTCCCTCTCTCAAGCGCCGCCGAAAGCTCCCAGAAGAAACTGCGCTTGACATATCCCAAGTCTGCGCAGCTCTGGGGCAGCGGCGGATTCAGGGTTAGAAAATTTTCATCTGTTTCAAAAATATCATCGCTATAATCATTTCTTCCTTTTTTATCGCAGCAGCAGAGGAACACCACCTTGAATTCGAGACCCTTGCTCTTGTGAATCGTCAAAAGATTTACCGCGCTGGGACGCTCCAGCGGTATTTCAAGATCGCTTAAGCGCTCGCCGGATTTGGACAGGCTGAGAATGTTATCGGTAAATACCGCGAGCGTCTGGTTTCCCTCGTCGGCTCCGGCTGCCAGGTGAAAAAGGTAATCGTACAGCTCCCGGTACGCGGCTGTCACTGGATTCCATTCGGTTTCATAACGGTAACCTTCGGAATACCATAATTCATTTAAGAGCGAACAGATCGTTTCCGTTTCGGCTTTGGAAATAATATTCTGGTAGACCTTTTGCCCGTGGAGGTATTTTGTCCTGTCAGGTTCGGGAAGCAGCGGAAGCGGATTATCGTCGAACGGCTTGCTTTCGGAAGAAGCGCCGGGAGAATCAAGCGCGTTAATGCAGATTGAAAGAGCGGACAGCGAGAGACCCGCAAAAGGCGATCTTAACATTTGCGCGTAAGCGGCCCTGTCGGTCGGATAGGCGGCAAGGCGCAGAACCGACATGAGATCGTTTACCGGGCCTCCGTAAAAAAAGCCGTTAAGATCCTCACTCGCATACGGAATATTCAGAAGCATTAGGTGTTTTTCAAACAGGTACTGGTTACTGCGCGTGCGGAACAGGATC
>Ga0209755_10005117_pt1 | contig 15100 bp, 10 predicted proteins | sample TergutCo191P1_FD_187301 | JGI IMG/M metagenome (GOLD analysis project Ga0209755, IMG submission 187301) | Cornitermes sp. P1 segment gut microbial communities from Petit-Saut dam, French Guiana - Co191P1 (SPAdes) (version 2) | ecosystem: Host-associated > Arthropoda: Insects > Digestive system... | reverse complement strand
AACAACATTCGGTCAATTAAAAGCTGTCCCCAGCCATCAGGCAAACTGTCATTGAATACGCCGAAATTACCGTTAAAAGGATCGCGGGAAGCGATAAACACACGCTTATCAAGCGGCAAACTAAACGGTGAAATAGAAAAACCGTCATGCAGCCACTGAGGATCATATTCAAACGCTAAAAGCTTTTCTGGCGTTTCAGCAATCCGCCCGATCTTTCTGCCATGATAAAAAACATTTATTAATTTATTTTGCATTTATTATCTCATCAATAGACTGATAATTTTTTCGTTCAAATAATTTTTCAAAATCATTTTCGTAACCAAGAACAGATGCGATACGCAAAAGATTGATAAGAGAAATTTCGCCTATCCCTTCGAATCTTTTAACAGAACCGAGTGACACGCCGGAGCGTTCCGCTAATTCTGCCTGTGTTATTTTCGCTTCTTTGCGGCGTTTTTTTATACGGGTTGCCAGTCTTTGTTTTATATCTAATATATTAGCCATAATTACCATTTTATGAGGATATATATAATATATTAGATATTTTATTTTAAATCAAGAGCAAAAGAATATATTAAATCTACAACTGCGTTTCTAACGAACCGCGTGCAGTAATTCTCTCGGCTTGCTTCCGTTTGCAGGTCCGACTACTCCGTTGTGTTCCATCTCATCAACAATTCTTGCAGCGCGGTTAAAACCAATACTTAATTTACGTTGAATGTAACTTGCGCTTGCCTTACCTTGCTGCATAACAATTTCAAGAGCTTTATCGTATAAGGGATCGCCGTCTTCGGAGAAAAGAGACATATTGTTATCATCATCTTCCTCATCAAAGAAAATTTCATCGTCAATATAATCCGGTTTTCCGAAAGTTTTTACATGTTCAACGACAGCTTCAACTTCTTCTTCAGAAATAAAAGCGCCTTGCATACGAATCGGGAAAGGATCGATAACTCCCGAATAAAGCATATCGCCCTTACCTAAAAGTTTATCCGCGCCAATCATATCAATGATGATACGGCTGTCTGTTTTACTTGCAACCATAAACGCGATACGGCTTGGAATATTTGCTTTGATAAGACCTGTTATAACATCAATTGAAGGACGCTGAGTTGCAAGCACAAGATGGATACCGATTGCGCGGCTCTTTGCGGCTAACCTTGCAACTGTCGCTTCAAGTTCCTTGCCTGTAGTTGACATTAAATCTGCAAACTCATCGATTATTACTACGATGTAAGGTAAGTGTTCCTGAGCAATACCTCTTTCTTTAATACGTTTGTTATAACTACGGATATCGCGCACTCCCATTTTATCAAGACAAGCGTATCGCCTTTCCATTTCGTAAATTAAATATTGAAGAGCTTGAAACGCTTTTTTCGATTCGGTGATTACAGGCGTTAATAAATGCGGAATATCATTATAAAGTTTTAATTCAACTATTTTTGGATCGATCATCATCAATCTGCAATCTGCAGGATGAAGTTGGTACAAAAGCGAAAGAATAATCGCATTAACGCAAACAGATTTTCCAGACCCTGTCGCGCCTGCAATCAATAAGTGAGGCATTTGAACAAGATCGACTGTTTGCGCCTCGCCTGTAATATCTTTTCCCATAACAACCGGAAGTTCCATCTTTTTATCTGAACGCAGTTCGTCTTCGATAATTTCTTTAAAAGAAACTATATTACGTTTCGCATTTGGGACTTCAATTCCGACAGCGTGTTTTCCGGGAATAGGCGCAACAATACGCACAGAAGATGCTGCAAGACGCAAAGCGATATTATCTTGCAAACCAACAATTTTAGAAAGTTTCACTCCGGGAGCGGGAAGAATTTCAAACATTGTAATAACAGGGCCTTTTCTGATCCCTGTAACTTCAGCTTGAATTTTAAATTCTTCCAAAGTTTCTTTTAACGCCATCGCCGCATCGCGTGTAGCTTGATCGATGACCCAGTATTCGCCGTCCGGGTATTCGTTCAGGATATCAATCGGTACATTATATTTTTTATAACGGGTTCCATTCCCTTTTTTCTTACGGACTTCATCCGCATGAGCCGCCGCTGCAGCTTCCGCTTCTTCAAGTGCGCGGAATATTGCATCATCATTATCTTTGTCATCATCTTCTTTGTCATCATCATCGTTAAACAAATTATCATCATCAAGCGAATCATCTTCTTCAATTAAATTTGATTCTGATTCAAGGAGTTCATCTTCAATTACTTCTATTTCTTCTTCACCTAACTCATCTAACTTGTCAAAATCTGTTTGTCCGATAAAATCACTTTCTGAAACAATAGAAGTTGAAACAGGTTCATCATTTGAAGCTAAAGCTCCGGGGTTTTTATTATCTGTATCAACAGGATTTGCAAGCTTTGTTTGTGAAACAGAGTTTGCACTAGGGTTTGCACAAACGGAGTTTGTACAAACTGTGTTTGCAGACTCTGGAGGCGGAAGTAAACTTTGCCTGTTGTTGATTATAGTATTTCTTGTTTTATTAAAGATCGCGTTTTTAAAAACCTGAAGAAGTATCACTTCGATTACTGTTATAAAAATAATAAGCATACTAAACCCGGTTTTTCCGGTAAAATTTAAAAAAGCAAATTGCGCGGCACGCGCTTCAAAATCACGGATAATTGAAAAACCGGCAGCAAGGGTCAAAAACGGAATAAGAATACCGCTAAGAAAAAAAATCCTATCGGGTCTCCACTTGGGATCGGCTAGAATAAAAGCCGCATAACCAAAATGCGCCGGGATCAGCAAAGACAAAATCCCAAAGGAACGCGCAAAAAAAAGAGCCGGAGCGGAAGACAAAGCTTCAATACCGAATAAAGCGCCAAACAGGGAAAACCCTAAAAAAATACTGGAAATTCCCAAAAAAACTGCCAAAACCACGGCAATTGTGCGGAATTTAAAGCGTTTATCGGTCTTAAATCTATGTTTGAAACCGGAAAAAAGATGCAATTATAAGCCTCCGCTTCAATATCGGTAAATTTTTAGGAGAAGTGTATGGTAAACAGGATTTTTATCAAGAGAAGAAATATGCAGCAATATAATTTACATACAACGGAAAACCTATGGTTAAAGTTATTCCCATATCACCGCAAAAAACTGTACAACGAATAGGATTTCTTAAAGGTCAAATTAAAATACCTGATGATTTTGACCGAATGGGGCAAACAGAAATAATCGATTCATTTGAAGTATAGACATTATTAAGTTCAGATAAAATTGTATCCCAATATTCCCCTGTGATTTTTATCAAAAAATAACCTGCTAAAAGTGTCATTTTGCTCCATTTTTGCTTGCTAAAAGTGTCATTTTGCTCCATTTTTGCTTGCTAAAAGTGTCAATTTTGATTATAGTTTACTTATGAGGCGTTTAATTTACAATGAGTTGGTAAAATAGAAAACCTCTCCGCGCCGTAAACCGCTTGTTTTATACGGTGCGCGTCAAGTCGGGAAAACTTGGCTTTTAAAGGAGTTTGGAAAAAACGAGTATAAGGATACAATCTACATCAATTTTGATACCGACAAGGAAATAATAAAATATTTTACAGATAATATTTCTCCCGGTTTGATAATTGCAGGCTTGGAAGCTCATTTTGGAAAAATTATTATTCCTCAAGATACATTATTAATATTAGATGAGATTCAAGAATGTCAACGGGCAAAGGATTCGCTAAAGTATTTTAATGAAGACGCTCCGCAGTACCATGTTGCTGCAGCGGGGAGTTTTTTAGGGATCGCAGGCGGAAAATTTCCTGTCGGGCAGGTTGATGAAATAACATTGCGTCCGCTTTCTTTTTTTGAATTTTTAGAAGCAACAGGTAAATCAATTTTATTGGAAAATTTAAAAAGTTTAGATAGATCGATTTTACATTCCATATCAATCACTGCAGAACCCAGATTAAAAGAATATATGTATATAGGCGGTATGCCTGAAGCAGTTGTAACCTATATCGAAACTAATAACCTAATGGAAACACGCAAGATACAGGAAAATATTCTTAATAATTTTAAAAATGATTTTACTAAACATATAAAAGGAACTGATATACCTAAAGTCCGTATGATTTGGGAGACTATCCCTTTTCATCTTTCAAAAGAAAAAAAGAAATTTATGTATAAAGAAATAAATACCGGCGCACGCGCTGCAGCATACGAGAACGCTCTTGATTGGCTTGTTAATACAGGTCTCGTTTTTAAAATAGACAGAGTAAGTAATGCCAAACTGCCCTTGATTGCATACGCTAACCGAGACGCTTTTAAAATTTATATGTTGGATACAGGTCTTTTAGCCGCAGCAACAGGGCTTGATATAAAAACTTTTTATGAAGGCGATCCTAAAGTCTTTAAAGAATTTAAAGGAGCAATAACCGAACAATTTGTTTTACAAGAATTAAAAGCGCTTCCCCATGAAAAGTTTGCAAGATTGCCGATTTACTATTGGGGTAAAGACGAAGGAAAAGCTGAAGTTGATTTTTTAATTCAATGGCAAAATGAAATTATTCCGATAGAAGTAAAATCCGGCATTTATAATCGATCAAAAAGCCTTGAAATATACCGAGAAATATATAATCCGGTACACGCTGTCCGTACTACTTTAAATAATTTCGGAAAAAATGACGGATTATTTTCTATCCCGCTTTATTTACTTGCATGTCTTGGTGAAATAATAGTATAAGCGTTTATTTTACCCCATCTTTCAATTGAAACGCCGGGCAATTTTCACCTTGCACACGAAACACTTCCGCTGAAGGTAAATTTACACATTTAATCCCAAACATTTCACAAGCGCGGGGAAATACAGGATCCCATGTTACCTTAAAAGAAACACACTTTAAACAATTCGGCAATGTTGAATAAGATGATGAAGTATTATTTAATTCATCGTTCATAAAAATTATTATACAAGAGAGCTTGCCGTCTTTCAAGTGAATATATTTTACCTTGAAACCGTAACATTTTGCCGTTTTTTTATTGTAAAAATCATCAAAATCATTTATAATTAAAAAAGGACAATTTGCAATGAATATCAATAACCTTAGAACAAAACTAACTAAAGATTTTACAGATTTTTACGGCGAGGAAGCGCTTTGTGTAATAAATGATTATTGCGACAACGATAATGATATTTTAAATTTTATTATTTCTGATACAATAAACCGTTCCGGCTCTCGTGCAGATACCTTATTATTAAATATACTAAAAAAGAAATTGAATTTTAATGATTTTGATAAAGAACTCCACGCTGCTTTTACAGAAAAATTAAGTGAAATCCAAATTAGAAAATCTATATCAGGTACCGCAAACTCTGTTTGTGCCCCTTTTGATTTTATCCGAAGATGCGATTCCGCTCAGGTACTTCATTTATTGGGACAGGAAATGCCTCAAACAATAGCGGTTGTTCTGTCTTTCATGGAAGCAACTAAAGCGGCTGTATTATTGAAAAATTTCCCGCGTGAAATTCAAAGCGAGGTTGCAAAACGGATTGCATTGCTGGATGCGGTAGAACCTGAAACAATCAGAGAAATCGAAAAAATACTGGAAAAAAAATTATCATCGATGTCGCATGATGAAGGCTGGACATATTCAGGCGGTGTTGAATCAATAGTAGAAATTCTAAATCTTGTTGATCGCTCTACAGAGAATCAAATTATCGAAACGCTGGAAGATGAAGACCCGGAGCTTGCGGAAGAAATTAAGAAACGCTTGTTTGTTTTTAATGATATAGTTATGCTCGATGACCGCGCTATTCAAAAATTAATGCGCGAAGTTGACTCGCAAGAACTTGCTAAAGCCCTTAAAGGTGTTGATTTTGAAGTTCAGGATAAAATTTTTATAAATATGTCAAAACGTGCTGCTGGTATGTTAAAAGAAGACATGGAATATATGGGGCCTGTCAGGATAAAAGATATCGAAGAAGCGCAATCAAAAATTATTGCCATTTGCAAGCATTTAGAAGATACCGGAGAAATAATTATTGCAAGAGCAAACGAAGATGAAATATTAGTTGATGATATAAAATATAATGAAAAAGTATTAATAGATAATAAAATATTACCTTATGATTCTGTTTCTTATCTTCTTGCTTACAGTAAAAAAGAAGTCTTTGAAAAGATAGACAATGATATTTTGGCTGTATCATTATTCGGAACAGATAAAAATCAAAGAAAAATGGTATATAAAAAATTAAATTTTAAAAAGAAATTAAAAGTAAAAGGACTAATAAAAAAAATAAAAGAAATATGGTATGATGATATCCGTGATGCGCAACTACAAATAATAGAAATACTCAAGAAAAATTTCGATGAAAATGATATTGATCAAGAAGCAAACCCTGTTTGCGGAGAAATATTAAAGGATTAATTATGACAGATGTATTAACGGCAGATGAAATAGACCAAATACTTACCGCAATTAATAATGCCGATAATTCCAAACCGGCAGATTTCAGACCGGCAGCCGGAACCAGAAAAATAAAAATTTATGATTTTAAACGTCCTGACAGGTTTTCAAAAGAACAATTAAGAAACATATCAATAATTCATGAACATTTTGCAAGATTAATAACAAATTCAATTACAGCAAAATGCAAAGTTATGTGCCATGCCCATATCGCTTCAGTAGATCAGCTTACTTTTGAAGAGTTTATAAGATCGGTTCCGACTCCTACATCACTTGGAATTATTAATATGCATCCTTTAAACGGTTATGCCGTCTTAGAGATCGATCCTAGTATTTCCTTTGCAATGCTGGACAGAATATTAGGCGGTTACGGAGATACGCCGAAAATTCAACATGAACTGACTGATATTGAAAAATCATTGATGGAAGGAATTTTCAATAGAATGATTGCAAACTTATGTGAAGCATGGATGCCGGTATTGAATTTACAGCCGCGCTTAGAAGCGATAGAAACCAATCCTCAATTTTTAAAAATTACCCCGCCTACAGAGATGATTATTCTTGTAACAATTGAATTTAAAATTTTAGATACAGAAGGAATGATTAATTTTTGTATTCCCTTTCCGACAGCCGAATCAATCTTAGGAAAATTGTCCAATGTTTTTGAATGTTCTGTAAAAAGAAAAACTAATCAAAAAATAGATTTAAAAAATCTGGACGGGCTTAATAAAACAATAAGAGCTGAATATTTTAGAAAAGAAATAACAGTAAATCAATTAGTTGATTTATTAGATACAAAAGGAACTATTCTAGTAAATGAGCAAGCTCCTTTTACCGGAAGATTATTTATGGATGATTTATGCGTCGGTGAATTTTGCGAAGCGGCAACAAAGGTTTGTCAGACAGAAAACAACAGTTATAAAAAAATAAATATTATAAAAAAGGAATGGAAATTGGAGAAAAATTATATGAGTGAAAAAAACAATGTAGTGGAAACAAAGGGCGCTTTAAAAGACATTAATGTTCAAATTATTGCAGAACTGGGAAGAACAGTAACAACGCTTGAACAAGTTTCTAATTTCGAGGAAGGTACAATCCTGGAACTTGACAAACTTGCAGGGGAACCTGTCGATATTTATGCAAATAATATCAAAGTAGCGATTGGAGAAGTTGTTGTTGTAGATGAAAATTTCGGTGTAAGAATAATAAGAGTTGTTCAATAACTTCAGTTATTGAACCAAACGAAGTTTGAAACTTCCTTGTAAAAATAGATATTGTAAGAACAGAAAAATAAACTATAATTAAACAATGATTACAGAAAACGCTCTGGTCATTTATAAAAGCAAACCTGCAATTGTAAAAGAACGAGCCGATGGAAAAATAACAATACTTCTTCAAAATAACGAGCAAATAAAAGTTCGTGATAAAGATATTGAATTAATCCATCAAGGCCCTGTAAAAGATTTTAAACAAATCGATGAAAAAACAAATCTTGTCAGCATATCTGCAATTAAAGAAGTGTGGGAATTACTGTTAGATGAAAACCCATCCCTCTCCTTAAAAGAATTGGCTTCCTTTATTTACAACGATTATACACCGGCGACAGCCTACTCTGCCTATCTGCTGCTGAAAGACGGTCTTTATTTTACCGGAACAATTTCAGAAATTACGCTGCACTCAAAAAACGAAGCAGAGGCGGAAGAAGCAAAAAGAAATGAAAAGTTACGCGAAACAAGCGGACGCTCGGAGTTTCTGGAATTAATAAAAACTATTTTAAAAAAACCTTCAGAAAAACTTTTCTTTTCTAATGATGAACAGTGTAAACAATATGCGCATTATATGCAGGATGTAGAAGCGCTCGCTTATGGTAAATCTATAAAGAGCCGCACTTTAAAAGATTTAAAGTTAAGCGAAACTCCAGAGGATGCGCATTTATTACTGCTTAAAACAGGTTTTTGGACAACTAAAATAAACCCTTATCCAAGCCGTTTCTGTCTTTCACCTAACAGCGCGCAAACGAAAATTACAAGCATCCGCCCTCCTGCTTCGTCTGATGAAGAGAGAGTCGATCTTCGCCATCTTGCCGCATTCGCAATCGACAGTCCGTGGAGCAATGATCCTGACGACGCTGTTTCAATAGAAGAAACAATTGACGGTAAAACCTTTCTTTATGTTCATGTCGCCGATCCTGCGTCTTCTATCACTTTTGACAGCCCTGCAGAAAAGGAAGCTCGTGATAGAGGCGTAACACTCTACCTTCCTGAAGGCGCGGCGCGTATGTTAGCAGAAGAATTTTTGCCTTTGTTTGCGCTCGGGCTTTCTGAAAATTCTCCGGCACTTACTTTTAAAATGACAATTGATAAAGAAGGAAATGTAATTGATACGGAAATTTTCCCTTCCATTGTTAAGGTGCGCTGCATCTCTTATGAAGATGTTGACAAAGAAATAAACAATTCAAACCCTGTCAGCGCAGACACGCATACTTTACATGCGCTTTATAATTTATCACAGAAAATTTTTAAAAGACGCGCAAGACAAGGAGCTGTAAACATAGACTTGCCGGATGTTCATATCAATGTAAAAGACGGAATTGTATCAGTCGATCCTATTATTACTTATAAATCAGATTCTTTAGTAAAAGAATGTATGATTGCAGCAGGCGAAGGAACGGGAACATGGGCATCATCAAGAGGGCTTGCCCTTCCTTATGTCAGCCAAGAAATTGAATTACAAGAATTTTCAATAAACTCAGAATACTCAGAGAAAAATATTGCTCAAACGGAGTTTGCACAAACAGGGATTGCACAAATGGGATTTGCACAGTCCTTTCAATTACGCCGTTGTATGAGACCGCGTATTCTTTCAACAAAGCCGGGCTTTCATCAAGGATTAGGAATTGATATTTACACACAGGTGACAAGCCCTCTGCGCCGATATACGGATTTGCTCGCGCACATGCAAATACGCGCTTTTCTGAAAGGAGAGAAAACTTTAAACGCAGATGAAGTTTCATCAAGGATAGGTGTAAGCGAAGCGGGAGCGATTGCGGCTGTCCAAGCGGAACGCGCATCGAATAATCACTGGCTTATGGTTTATCTCAGCGATAAAAAAGATTCAATTTGGGAAGCGGCCGCAATAGAAAATAAGGGGAACCGTATGCTGGTAATAATCCCGTCACTTGCTCTGGAAACACAAGTTTCATTGCAAAAAAATGTTTCACCTAACGAAACAATTAAATTAATGTTAAAATCTGTTAATATACCGCAAAGAGAAGCAGTCTTTGTTCAAGCTTTTTAATCTAAGGGATTCCATGACGGCAGATCGCTGTCTTCATCATCATCTTCTTCTCTGTTTTGCGGAACAAACTGAACTGCAGTGTTCGGGAAAACTGCATCGTTGTTATTATTTTCAGGTTCATTAATCGGCTGGCTGATGGGTTGATTAACAGGCTCTGCAGGAGTTTCTATCACAGTAGGCGGCGGTAATTCATCATCTAAAAACGGATTATTTACTGAAGGAATATTTGACTGATTTCTGGTATTCGTATTTGAATTCGTATTAGAATTTGTATTTGTTCTTCCGGTATTGGTATTCCGTGTATTCGTCGTTCTGTTTGTAGTTGTTCCCCTATTCTGGGTATTACCTCTCTGCTGAAGTTCAGGGAATAAATCCAGAGGAAGGGTCGGCAGAGGCGACAATGATTCCAGTAAAGCGGAATTATCTATTCCAAACATTGTGGAAGTGATTGGAAGTCTTACTGACTGTGAAGCCGGGTCTGAGTGAATATCGCAATACATTGACGGTATTGTCCCTTCAAGGAAGGGAAGAGTAATTTCACCTTCGGTACAATACTGTGTTCTTAATTTTCCTGATCGCCTGCAAACGGTAATATCAATTACACCGGATGACGGTCTTGTAAAACCTTTTAAAGGAAGGCCGCGGTGAATTTCACGCATAGTATTGCCCCAAACAGGAGCTGCAAGGTCTGCGCCTGTTTGCGAAATTCCCAAAGAATTTCCCGGCAGGTCAAAACCAAACCAAACCGCTGCCGTATAATATGGCGTATAACCTACCGTCCATGCATCAGACCAGTTTTGCGTTGTACCTGTTTTTCCCGCTACAGGCATTCGAAATGATCTGCCGTTTTCATCTTGAAAAACAAATCTGCCGTATCCGGCACCTCCAGCAAGCGTGCCGATAGTTGTAGCAAATTCCATTAATCTTGTCATGACATAAGCGTTTTGCGGGCTTACAATTTGATTCTTGTTCCCCATCCTCTGCTGTCTTTGACGCACGTTTCTTTCAACATCAAAAACAATTCCGCCGTTACGATCTTCCACTGTGCGGATTGCAATCGGTGTAACATCGCGCCCTTGATTTGCAAAAATAGCAAACGCGCGCGCCATCCGTAAAGGAGAGGTTGATGTAATCCCTAAGCCAAGAGGATAAACACGCGGAAACAATCTGCGGATCGTAGCTTCATCTGTATAACCTAAAAGAGAGGCGGATCTGTCAATAGCGGCATCAAAGCCGATAGCTTCAAGAATATAAAGCGAAGGGATATTAAGAGACAGAGACAGCGCGTTGTATAATAAAACCGGACCTCTCCATAAACCGCCGTAGTTATCGGGGATGTAAGGGGTATTGTCTTCGTTATAAAAAACCATAGGCATATCATTTATCAATGTTGCCGCTGTAAATTTCCTGCTGTCCAAAGCGGCAGAATAATACAATGGTTTTATTGCTGAGCCTGTTTGAACATTCGCCTGACTGGCACGTATCAATTGATTTGATTCATCGTATTTTGATCCGCCGACTATAGCTGTAATATATCCGGTTTCATTTTCAATTGCGATTAAAGCTCCTTCTACAACATTCTGTTGGGTATTTTCTTTTAGTCTTGCATAACTTGGACTTGTTATATCTTTTAATTCAGAAATACCGAAAGTAAGCGCCATCATATCTATGATAGGATTAATCGTCCTATTGTAACGTGATATAGCTCTTGTTTCATTTTGATTTGACGCTACTGCGCGGATATCTGTTATATCAAAAGCTAAGGTTAATAAATCCAGAATGGGAAGCATTGTTCTTTCAGCTTGGTAATTGCTCCTTCTGTTTAAAACGCCGAAATCAATATTTGCTTTTACCAAACTTTCCGTTAAATATCGAACCGCCGCTTCTTGATGTTCAAGATTAAGAGTGGTGTGAACAATATAACCGTCACGATAATAATCCATCGTGCCGTACATCATGCTGTCAAGTTCGCGGCGAACATACTCGCTGAACCACGGCGCTTTATCATCGCGTGTAAGGTAAGCGGAAAGCGAAGGGCGCGTCCAATCAAAATTTTCCCAGTATTCGTTATACGACGCTTCAGCCTCATCCTTATCGGCATATCCGAATTGAATCATACGTTCAAGTACAGCATGTTGGCGGTTCATCGCTAAATTAGGATTTCTTAAAGGATCAAAGCGGCTCGGCCCGGAAAGCAAAACCGCTAAAACGGCAGCTTCCGCAAGACTTACTTCTCTTGAACTATGTCCGAAAAAATATTTACTTGCCGTTTCAACTCCGTAAGTGCCGGGACCCATCGGCATATAATTCAAATAGATTTCCATGATTTCATTTTTCGTATAACGTCTTTCTATTTGAAAAGACCACCACAATTCCCTGATTTTCCGGTTAATTGTCCGCTCATTACGATTGGTGTATAAAGTGCCTGCCACCTGCTGTGTAATTGTAGAACCGCCGCCCCAATTCCTGCCTGTCAGTTGCCCTACAGCCGCACGCGCTATACCGCGGATACTGAAACCTCTGTGATTGTAAAAGTCGGGGTCTTCACGAGCAAGGACTGCATGGATCAAATGCCGAGGCAATTCGCTCAAGGAGACCATCTCCCGTTTTTCATCGGAAGCAAATTCGGTGATAAGAACGCCGTTGATATCTAAAAGTTTTGTGGGAAGAGCGGGCGCAAATTCGGCAAAATTTTCCTGATTTCTGATATTAGCGGTTATAGCAAGAGATAAGCCAAGACCTATACCTATAATAATTACAATAATTATAGTAAATGCGGTGATTAATTTTACAACCAATGAGGAAACAAAGTTGTTTCCGCCATTTCTACCCATACTATATTATAGTAAACAAATAAAACAACGGTCAAGATGCTTGAGACTTCGTGAAGTTTTAAAATTTAATTTGAGCGTAGTTTCTTCAACTCAAAAGAAATTAAAACAGCGGTAATGATGAAAGAAAAGCCGTCGGCAACAGGGGTTGCCGCAATTACGCCCCAAAGACCCCATATTTTACCGAAGATCAATATGCAAGGGATAAGCGCGATACATTGCCTTAGCATTGAAAGAAAAATTGATATTTTCGGCCGCCCTGTTACTACAAACATATTAGTTGAAACTATTTGAAAACCTGCAACCGGCAGCAAGAGCATCATGATGCGCATAGAGCGCGGGGCAAAATCCATAATAGCGTCGCTTCCGTTAGGCGCAAAGCCTTTTACCAATTGCACAGAAAAAAGCTGGACTACAGTAAAACCTATTACACAAATTGCAGTGGCTGCGGCGATTGCCCACAAATATGCGCGTAACACACGTTGGTACATTTTTGCTCCGTAATTGTAACCGAGTATAGGCTGCGCCCCCTGATTGATACCGAAAATAGGCATAAGGATGAGCATTAAAATTGCGCCTGCTATATTCATTCCCGAAAGAGCGATATCCCCGCCGTTTGCAACTCCGAGCGCCGCTTCTCCGTACCAACCCATGCTTGTGTTATTTAAAAGCTGAACCGCAGACATTAAAAATTGAAGCAAAAATTGCGCGGAGCCGAAAGCGAGTATCTGCGTAAAGATAGAAAAATCAGGTTTTAAAATACGGAAATTAAGCCTGACAACCGCTTTCTTGCTGATAATAAATCTCAGTAAATACGCGGTTGAAGAAAAAGTAGCGATGACAGTCGCCAATGCCGCGCCTTCTACACCCCACCCGAACCATAAAATAAAAACAGCGTCAAAAATAATATTAAGGACAGCGCCCATAATCATGGAAATCATGGTAACGCCTGGAAAACCTTGCGCTCTTGTACAGTGCGACAATCCGAAACTCACCATAAAAAAAACATAACCGTAGAGCGTTATGCGAAAGTAATCTCTGGCATAACCTAATGCTTCGCTGCCTTCTGCCGCTCCCATCAATGAAAGAATCGGATCGATAAAAATAAGACCGATTATCATCATTACAATCCCTGTTCCTATCAATAAAAAGAAACAATGATCGAGAGCGTTTTCCGCTTCTTGTTTTTTCCCCTGCCCTAAACGCATGGAAATCATGTTTGCAGCGCCTATACCGAAAAGCATTGCAAAAGCCATACCGATAGTCATAAGAGGCAGCACAAGCGAAATACCGCCGAGCGCGATTTCATTAACAGCTTGCCCGATAAAGATACGATCAACCAAATTGTATAAAGCGTTCACAAGCATCCCTGTTATGGCAGGAATTGAGAATTTTAACAGTAACTTACCGATTGACTCTGTACCAAGACGGCTTGCGGCATCTGCGATTTGGGGCATGTTATTATTTTTACATTTATTTTAGGAATTAGCAATAGCGCTATTACTGCTAAAAAACAACTTGTTCCATTTTCTCTTTAGATTTATTGTTATGTAAAACAATATAAAATTACAAAATGAAATTTAAAAATTTGGGGGACATAGTCCGAAATATTTTCAGAATGTCCCCAAAAGAAAAAACATAGGCTTTTTATACCGTCTGCCTATTATCGGGTACGGGTAAATGTTTCTCGCGATGCATATGGCTGGTCACTTAACCAAGTAAGCGTATTGCCGCTTACGCTATAAGTATAATTTACCGTTCTCCAAATAGCCCCAGAATCATTTAAATAATTCAAAGTTATTATATTACCTCTTGCAGTCCATGTAAGACCTTGACTATGAATATACATACCTGTTCCATTAGCGTTTAATGTTAAGATTAAATAAGTTCCAGTATTTGTCCACGAACCGACAGGCAAAGGCTGATTTGCCGCAGGCGGCCATTGGATTTCCGCAGAGGGCTGTTGTGTGCTCGGTGTTGTTGCTGTCGGCGCAGCAGGTGTCGAAGCAGTTGCGGCAGGCGCGGTTACTTCGGCTGGCGCTGTAACGATAACAGGGAAGGTCGCGGTTCTCCCTTTAAAGTTGACGGTAACAATCTTGTTTCCTGCAGAGCTTGAGTCAAAACTGGCAACTTCAATTTGATAGGTGTAAAGTTCCGCGTCAGGCAAATCTCTCCACGATCCAACCACTCTAATCCCCGATAAATCAGCTCTCTCGCCTACGTTGTATGTAGTTTTTGTCGGCGCTCTTTGCACGGTGATGCCTGTCAATTCCATTACTTCGGTTTGAAAAGTGCCTGACCCTTCCTGGCCGAGCACTTTTACAGTTACGTTTTGAATGCCTGTTCTGTCTTTGTCATGATTGACTGATAAGAAAGTTACTTCCTTGCGGCTTTCGTCTTTGTAGTGGGCAAAAACTGTAACTTGCTGCGTGCTAACGCCGATGTACTGTCTGACCTTTTCAGGCCCTGTAACAGAATCCCAATCAACGCTCGCAATCGTCAATGACGCGCAAGAGGCCGTTCCCAATGTGATTATCGCTATAACGGCAATAATTGACAGTGTTT
>Ga0209755_10005116_pt1 | contig 15100 bp, 12 predicted proteins | sample TergutCo191P1_FD_187301 | JGI IMG/M metagenome (GOLD analysis project Ga0209755, IMG submission 187301) | Cornitermes sp. P1 segment gut microbial communities from Petit-Saut dam, French Guiana - Co191P1 (SPAdes) (version 2) | ecosystem: Host-associated > Arthropoda: Insects > Digestive system... | reverse complement strand
CAGCTACTACATAGCCATCTTCGCTTACGGTTGCAACAGTTGCGTCACTTGTTGACCAAGCGTAGTATGGATGGGTTGCATCTTCTGGAGATACGATTGCTACAAGTTGGACAGAACCACCAGTTATCAATGTGATTTCATCATCGCCTTGAATTTCTATACCCGTTACGAAAATTGGGGTAGAAACTGTTACATTAAGCTCATTAACGTTCAAGCCGCTCCAAATATGTTGAGAGAACGTGCCAGGCTGGTTATTTCTGTTAAAACCATGGATAAACGCTTGGTTTATAGAGAGGTTTTGCACGTTTTCGTGTACACTTACAAGGCCGCCATTGGCTTCAAGGTCAAACCAACCAAGTCCAGGATTAGTCCAAACGGAGCTGACAGCAGACCAACCTGGTGTACCCAAAATGGAATCCAATGTTGGGATAACAGAGTATCCGTCAATTAGCCAGAAGGTTAGGTTATTGTCGCCTTCAACTAAAGTGGTTGGAAGGGTAGCTGTAAAGTTACCGTTTGGTGCAATTTCTGCAAGCACTGGACGGTTGCCTTCTTCATTGTCACCAGCTAACACCCAAAGGGCAAGGTTGGTTGGCAAGTTTACAGCAGGTCCAAATGGGTTTGGCATAGCAGGGAAACCTGGAATTTGGATGCTTTCTCTCCAAATATCAAAGGTTACATTGTCTGCGATAGCATCAGCAAGCCAAGCGTCAAAAACATTACCAGTTACGGTTATGTTGTTTTCGGTGGCATCTGTAATGGTTGTCAAGTCGAGGATTTGCTCGTCTAAATCAACCGCATGACCATTGATGTTAACTGCATTAAACACAGGCGCAGTATTGTCAACAGAGAAAGGTACAAAAATGTCTTGAGAGAAACGTGTTGGTGGTACAAAGCCGAATGTTCCTGGCAACTGCTCAGAAATACCCATTACCAAGAAGAAGTCGCCTTCCTCGTTAAATGGTACGCGAGGGGTTGCCCCTGGCGGGATAAGAGCAGGGCCGCTTAGTGGTTGCAAGGAGGCAAGAGGAACAACCGCTCTGTTAAGCTCGCCTAGAGCAAAGTTAATATTTGCTGGGTTTGGCGCGAAAATCGGATGCCAGTTAGCAACAACGCGAGAAGAAACGAAACCAACAATATGCTCTCTGTTTTCAGAGTGATACCAGTTAGCCGCTGTAACGCCCTCTACATCTCTTACAACCCACATATCAGCCGTAAAGCCAGACTGAGGTACGTAGAAGATACCAAGTTCGCTTGCTTCTTGATTTTGTGCATTGTCGCCTGTAGAAACTACAGGACGATAAGTGAAAATTTCAGTAATAGCAATGCCAGCTTGGGCTGGAGTTCCCAAAACAGCTGCAAAAGGCATACGAAGAGTTTCGCCTGCTGTGGTTACAACAGTAAATTGACCTTGGAAGTGAAGCCCCATGTAAGCAGCATCTTCTGGCATTTCAATTGTTGCTGTAAAGGTGGTTGGGCTTGGTTGTGCAATTTCAAGACCAATATCATGTCCTGCATTTCTTACATTTGTGAAGAATTCGTGGGTAACGCTTTCAATTTGCCCGTTATGTAGGTATGCGGTTAACGTGCTAACCTCACCAAGACCAAGCAAACCAAAGGACATAGAACCTGCTTGAGTTGTGTAACCAAATCTACCAGGAGCTGTACCAACTCTGCTTAGCGGAGAGGTTAGCATTGCGGTAGCTTTAGCACCAGCGTAAGCATCAGCACCACCAGCACCTGTATCAAACACACCTGGGAAACCAAGTGGTCCTTGGGCATTGTAGAAAGAGCCAAGACGTGGGTAGCTGTAAGCGTTGTTCATAATGCGAGCGCGCACTTCCCAGTAATCTACGCCCCAACGAGAGTATAGAGTGTCGTTATCATGGCTGATTACAGGGTCAGAAAGATAGTCAAGGATAAGAGCGGCAACACCAGCAACGGTTGGAGCAGACATAGAAGTTCCGCTGAACCAACGATATGCGCCAGTATAGTCATAATCATCATTATCTACTGTCCACCATGGCACAGATGACAAAACGATTTCGCCATGAGAGCCAATGTCTGGGCGAATGTCGTAAGAACCATCAACAGGACCACGTGAAGAACCGATGTTTACACGCTCGGTAATTGGCCAATCGCCTGCAAAGTCAGTAAACACAAAGTTCATTTGACCTTCGTTGTAATTGATAGTGTTTACAAATTCAACACCTAATTCGTGACCTATAGCAAATAGCGCATAATAAGGGTCGAATTGGCTTGGGGCTTGCCCAGAAGGAATAGCGGCTCCTGGATTGTTAACAGAGATAACTCCTGCAAGACCCATATCACGGGCGCGGTCAGCCGCAACGGTAAAGGCGTATCCTCTGCGGATAACAACCCAAGCGCCCTCAAGCTCTTCGCCGTATAGGTAATATAATTGGTCAAAGTCAGCTTGATTACCACCACCAGCATTAACAACAGCGTTGCCAGCGGAAGCTGGGCTTCCTGGAGTAATAGGCATTGTGAAAATTCTCATTTCTCCTGTTGCGGGGTTAAAGTTTTCATGTGCATTTGGATGGTTTGAAACGATTCTGTCGTTATCAAGGGTTCTCCACATAACTGGGTTCATGGTTTGACCACCCATAAAGGAGATAGTTCCATCAATGTCACCTGCTGTAAAGTTCAAGCCAAAGTTGTATTGACCAGGAACAGCAACAGCGTTCATTGCAACGGTGATACCAGTTGGAGCGTTGGCAGGGCCTGTCAACGTGTGGAAGCCAGGGCCAGCGTTACCAGCAGAATTGGTAAAAATTGTGCCAAACTGCACAACGATATTGTTAACAGCAATGGTTGACGCGCCAAATGGACCAGCAGCACCAGAAATGGAGATGTTAACAACGTCTGGTCTGTCAAGAGCAACGCGCTCGATACCATCAACAACGCTGCTTCCAACACCACTTCCGCCAAAACCAAGAGAGCGATAGTGAACAGCCATAGCACCAGGAGCTATACCAAGCATACCCTCAGCACCAGTATAACGACCCATAGCGATACCAGAAACGTGAGTACCGTGGGAGGTTAGCTGTGCTACAGTTGGGTTGCCAGGGTGACCTGGGCGGGTTTCCATTGGGCTGTTTGGATTTGGGTTAGCACTAACACCTGGCATAAAGTCCCTACCTACGTAGAAATACTCTAATTCGCCATCGGCATTAGGAGCAAGGATAAGGTCGGCTTCTGTGATATGTAACGCGCCTCTGGCATGCATTTCTTCCATAGTTGGGAAGCTGCCCCAGAAGGCTGGATGATTGTAGTCAATACCACTGTCGATAATTGCCATCAAAACGCCTTCGCCAGTGATGCCTTGGGCATGCAGAGCGTCAGCATTTGTCATGGCACGTCCAGCGCGAACGCCAGGAGGGCCAACGATGTCAGCAGTCATAAGAGAGGCGATTGTTGCCATGTCGTCCATTGCCGTTTCTGTGATTGGGTCAATGGTTACGGTTTCGTTAGGGTAGATTGCGCGCACACTTTCAAAATTCAACAGCTGTTCTACCATAAAAGAAGGAATGGTGATGGCAACGCCGTTAAGGGCGAAACGCCATTCGCTGGTGATTTCAAAAGGTGTAACATCGCGTCTGAATTGGTTTGCGCCGAAAAGGGCATTAAGCTCTCTTCTAAACAAATCATGGTCATCTTCCACAATTTGCTCTGCTGCTGCAAAAGGCATAAATCCGCCTTCTTCTTCAGCTTCAAGCACTTGTATGCCAGCAGGGGCATTTTCAAATACTACGATAACACTTACAGGCTCACTGCCGCCTGTGAGGGCATAAGCACCTTCAAAGCCGATAAGCCCGCTAAATTGGGATTCCAAATTTACAGCCTCGCGGGCAGCGAGTCTGGATTGTGCCAACTCTTCTTGGAAAGCCGCCACAAGAACATTTTGGCTAGTAGGAAGTGTTAAATCTTCCACTTGTTGAGTTTCGCCAAATCTAGGCAGATAAGGCAATTCGGCAGGTTGTGCCATAATCGCAGGTGCAGCACCAACGGTCATTAAGACGGTTAAGAAACCTGCCACACCTCTTCTTAAATTACTTTGAAACTTTTTTGTTTTTAATTTTTTTGAATTCATAAAAATCTCCTCTCATTAAATCCTGGATAATTATCAGAAGCTTCCACTACCCTCCTTCCTTGCTTCGTAACGCTTTTGTAATATTATTGTAACCTTGCTTGAAAGCCTTGTCAAGGATTTTCTGGATTTTTTTATCATATTTTTTTGTCGAAAATACGTGTAAAAAAAGAGTGCACAACAACGCGCACTCATCAGTTTATTTTTTTGAATTCATCATCATCTTTGACAAGGCAGACACATCCGCCACGGCAGTTTTTGCCGCTTTCTTGTTCTGCTCTTGTATAAGCTCGTAAACTTCTTGCCTGTTTACGGGTATATGGCGCGGCGCATCAATGCCGATTTTTACGGCATCCCCAGCCACCGATAACACAGTGATGATGATGTCATCACCAATTACAATGGTTTCACCTTTTCTGCGGGTTAAAGCCAACATTATGCTTCCTCCCCTTCTTCGGTTGCCCCAAACAGTATGGCACGTATTGGAAATTCATCCCCTTGGCAAACAATTTGCTTACCCCGCTTTTTGTCATAATCTATCAGCACAGGTCCTTTAAGGTTTACCGTGGTTTGGGTCATATCCTCAAAAACCGTGGCAATGTTGTAGATGGCAGTGGAATTTACATCAAACCCATCTTTTTCCACAAAAGGGTGCACCATGGGGGCATAATCGGGGTAAAAATCATCCATATTCGCCAAAACGAACACCAATTCTGCGTCATCTACAGATTGCAGAAATGATATGGGGTTAGGGGTTTCACCTTCGGGCTCTTGGAATAAGACAACAAAGCGAGTTGCTTTAGCAAAGCCTGGCAGACCCTCCTCGAAATTTATTATATCGGCAGGGTTAATTTCAATTTCACCAAAATTACTGGTACTTATCGTCACTGGCATCTCTCCTTTTAGGGGCGCATATATGCGCCCCTATATATTGTTGCCGTCAAATTACGTTATTATGCCAAAGCTTCCAAGCCCTGCTTGACAGCTTTCATATTAACATCAACAAGTTCCTTTTTGCCTGCAAAACGGCGGGTTAATGCCTGTTCCAACTCATCAATGGTAAACAGACCAGTCTTTGTTAAAAAGCCTGCCATCATAACCATATTAGCGGCGCGGGCATTGCCAGCAGACACAGCAATATTGGTTGCGTCAATAGCCAAAACCTCTGCCCCTGCCTTTTCCACAGGGTCGGTGACGATGGAAGAGTTAATAAACACCTTGGAATCTTCCGAGGTTTTCTCCAAAAATTTGTCGATAGAAGGCTTGTTCATGGCAACAAGAATGTCGATATTGCGCAGGATTATCGGGCTTCCGATTACGCTATCAGAAATGATAACGGAGCAGTTTGCTGTTCCGCCGCGCATTTCTGCACCATAGGAAGGCATCCACGTAACCTCTTTACCCTGATTTAGGGCAATGTCTGCCACAACCTGCCCAAGGGTCAAAACACCTTGACCGCCAAAGCCAGAAAAAATAATTTTAGTTGCAGTCGCCATTACTTCACCTCCCCTTGACCTGCGTTAGAAGCCTTGTCAGCATATACCCCCAATGGGTAGTATGGAAGCATCTTTTCTTTAACAAATTCCATAGCATCAGCAGGGGTTTTTGCCCAACCAATTGGGCAAGTTCCAAGAATTTCTACCATAGAGAAGCCCTTGCCGTCCACTTGGTTTTGCAAAGCCTTTTTGATGGCTTCTTTTGCTTTAGTTAAGTGTGGAATGTCATGGGCGGCAACCCTCTCAATATAGTAAACAGAAGGGATTTGGGAAAGCATCTCACTTACCAAAATTGGTTGACCAGTGCCTTCAAGCTGGCGTCCAAAGGGGCTTGTGGAGGTTTTCATGTCTATTAAGGTTGTGGGAGCCATTTGACCTCCCGTCATGCCATAAATAGCATTATTTACGAAGAAAACAGTCATGTTTTCGCCGCGGTGGGCGGCGTGGACAATCTCCGCCGTGCCAATTGCTGCCAAATCTCCATCACCTTGGTAAGTAAAGACGATTTTATCGGGGTTTGTGCGCTTTATGCCTGTAGCAACGGCGGGGGCGCGTCCGTGGCTTGCTTGCACGCCGTCACAATTAAAATAATCATATCCTAAAACGGAGCAGCCAACAGGAGCAATAGCAATTGTGCGCTCCAAAATATCAAGCTCTACAAGGCTTTCTGCAACCAACTTGTGGATGATGCCGTGGGTACAGCCAGGGCAGTAGGACAATGGATTGTCTGTCAGCCCTCGGCTTTTTTCATATACAACTTTTGCCATTACTTGCCACCCCCTACAATCTTTTTCACTTGCTCTGCAATTTCTTCAGGCTCAAAAATCATACCGCCAGTACGTCCGTAGAAATGCACAGGCAGCTTGCCGTTGACCCCAAGACGCACATCTTCCACCATCTGACCCATGGAAAGCTCGCAAACCACCACATTTTTAACGCTAGATGGCAGGTTTTGGAAATCGGCATAAGGGAAAGGCCAAAGGGTAATTGGGCGGATAAGCCCCGCCTTAATTCCTTGCTCTTTTAGCATTTCGATGGCGTTAAGAACTATGCGGGAAGGCGTTCCGTAAGCAACTAAAGCAACTTCGTCGCCATCTTGCACACGATTGTCAACCATGGTTTCCTTTGTTTTGATTTCTTCGTAAGTTTTGAAGCGGCGTTCCACCATCTCCTCTAAAATTTCACCTTTTAGGCTAAGAGATGTTACAACATTGCGGTCACGCTTGTCAGCCTGCCCATTAGCCGCCCATTTGTGGTCGGTAATATTAGGCTTTTTGGCAATTGGCTCGCAAGGCTCCATCATTTGCCCTAGCATACCATCAGCCAAAATCATAACTGGCGTGCGATATTCGTCGGCAACGTCAAAGGCCTTAAACACTAAATCCATCGCCTCTTGAATGGAAAACGGAGCGTAAACAGGCAGATAATAATCACCATTACCGCCTCCGCGGGTAGATTGGAAATAGTCCCCTTGTCCAGGCAAAATGCCGCCAAGTCCAGGGCCCGCACGGGAAATTGACACGATAACACATGGTAAATCTGCACCAACAAGATAGGAAATCCCCTCTTGTTTAAGGGCGATACCTGGGGAGGAGGAGCTTGTCATAACCCGCACACCTGCGGCTGCCGCTCCATAAACCATATTAATTGCAGATGTTTCGCTTTCTGCTTGAACAAAAACACCACCAGCATCTGCTAATTTTTTCGCCATATATTCTGGCACTTCGTTTTGCGGCGTGATGGGATAGCCGAAAAACGCCTTGCAACCCGCGCGAATGGCGGCGTCACAAATTGCCTCATTACCTTTCATCAACACTTTGCTCATTATACATCACGCTCCACTTTAATAACTGAATCTGGACAGATTTTGGCGCATATGCCGCAGGCAATGCAGTTCTCTATATCAAAACACATGGCAGGGTTATAGCCCTTTGCATTAACCCGCGTTTTATCCATTTTAATTATCTTCTTAGGACATGCAGCCGCACATAGGTCGCATCCCTTACACAAATTGTCCGCAAATGTCAAACGATGTTTTGCGGTGTATTCACTAATCATATTACGCTCCTCTCTTTATTGCCAGTCTTGGCGCATTTGCAGCTTATCAAATATCATAACCTTTTCACTTAGCAGTTTGCCGCCAATTTCGTTGTAAATATCCCGCCGCAACATGGTGTATTTTATGGGCAGACCCACCTTTGACACCACTTCTTCCGAAAACAGCACATCTTCTGCGGTGGTATGGCGAAGCAAATGACCATTGCAAACAACCCCTGTCACTTTCAGCGGGCTGACAGCGTTGACAGACGCAATAAAACTCTGCATTTTGTCCACGGTATCCGTATCCTGCCGAAAGGGATTAAGAACACACAAAAAATCGTGAGGCACACCCAAAACTGCCTCATGGCAATATGCTAAAAGGCGCGCACCAGAATCCCCTCCGCCAAGGTCAATTATGACATTTTCACCATTACGAACTTTGGAGAGAAATGCAAAGCTGACAGCAGGCAAATCGTACCCTGTGTTATTATCCAAATGGTCACTTTCGACGGCTATGCCGCGGCTGTTAAGTTCCGCAATTCGTTCTCTGGAGCGGAAATAGGGGTTTATCACATCTAAGTCAACAAGGGTTGCCCCCTCGCCTTTTTGAAGGGCGAGGTTGAGGGCAAACTCTGTTTTTCCACTGCCGTAAAAACCTGTGATTACAGTTGTCATTAGTTTTTGTTGCTAGTCATAATAGATTTAATATTACGCATAGCATCAACGCGGTCCTCTGCCATTTTGTCAGCTACTTCATAGGTCAAGCGTCCAGTTTCCTTAGAAATGGTAAGGATTTCCAACATTCTATTGTAAATATAGTCAATGTCACGAAGGGAAGCTTCTTCATTGTAGCCGCCTTCGCGGATTTCGTAAGAAACATTGATAACGCCGCCAGCGTTGGCAAGATAGTCAGGTGCGTAAACAATGCCGCGGTCCTCTAAGGCTTTGCCGTGCTTTGGCGCGTCTTTCAAAATGTTGTTTGCGCCGCCGCAAACGATTTTGCATTTGAATTGAGGGATGGTATCGTCATTTACAGTTGCACCAAGGGCGCATGGGGCGTAAATATCACATTCCACACCATAAATTTCATCAGGAGCAACAGCTGTCGCGCCAAACTCACTTACAACGCGGTCGATGCTAGCCTGGTTAATGTCAGTAACAATAAGCTTTGCACCTGCGTCATGTAGATTTTTGCAAAGGTGATAACCTACGTTTCCAAGGCCTTGGACGGCAACGGTTTTGCCAGCAATGTCATCAGAGCCATAAACATGCTTTGCGCAAGCCAAAACAGACTTGAATACGCCGCGGGCAGTGTATGGGCTTGGGTCGCCAGAGCGTCCAGGCAAACCTACAACATTGTTGGTTTCCATGTTTACATAAACCATGTCTTGGGTGGTTGTGCCCACATCTTCTGCGGTGATGTAACGGCCATTTAGCCCTTCGATATAACGGCCGAAAGCACGCCAAAAAGCCTCGCGCTTTACGGGGTCTTTGCGAAGAATGGTAGCATCACCGATGATAACAGATTTGCCGCCGCCAAGTGGCAAGCCAGCCAGTGCAGACTTGTAAGTCATGCCGCGGGCAAGGCGCAAAGCGTCCTCAATTGCCGCTTCTTCATCATCATAAACCCAAAAGCGAGTACCGCCCAAAGATGGACCAAGAACAGTGTTGTGAATTGCAGTGATTGCCTTCAAACCTGTTGCTTTGTGCTGAAAAAAGCTCAATTGCTCAAAGTCGTACTTTTCCATGTAGCCAAATTTGTCCATAATAGAACCCTCCAATTATTATATATAAAATTATTTAATACCTTATAAGTTAATGCTTTTGCAAAATTGCAATAGCGGGGATGAAGAAAATCAAATTTAAAATGACGGCGTAATAAACACCTAAAAAACCAAGGTTAAGCTCTAAAAATTCGTATCCTGTGCCTGTCATCCTTAATGTGCCGTGCATTGCAATTAAAAACAGCACAGCACCCGCCGCCCAAGTGGTGCGACTTAGCAATTTAAATAATTTTACAACTTCCGCAACCTTTTCTTGCGGCAAATTGCTATTTTTGTTAAAAACGGCTTTGATGCCAGCAAGCAGGGTTTTGCTTTGTCCAGTAGCAATGGTTATGCCGCCAATTGCCAAGCCAATCATCATTATAGAGGGGGCATCAATAAAACTAGCAAAGGCATACATGACGTTTTCGGATACAAAAATTTGCATCAAGATAATACCTACCAAAATCCAGATAATGCCAAATACAAATCTCATAATCTTGCTCCTTTCGTTGATGACTATACCCTTATTTTAAACAACCATACTGACAGCATGACCAGCCAAACAACCAAACCTAGTAGCAAAAGTGTTGTGAAACCCAATAGCAACAGGGCAACCATATGTTGCATAATGTCTAATCCATTGGTAAAAATTCCACTACTTTGCAAAGGAGCAAATTCCAGAATATATTGACCAGCTGGCAATTCTACAGTGGCAATGCGCTCACCTTGCCTGTTGCCGATATTGTATCTTACAAACCAATTTTCGCCCCTTGGTTGGTTGCGAATGACCTCGCCAGTGGAGGTATTGGTAAATGTAAATATATGAAACATACCATGGGGAGGGGGTGCTGTATCTTCAAAGTAAATATGAAAGTTGCCACCCCTCTCAATGGTGATAATTTCGCCGCTTTCTAGGGGAGTTACACCCCTAATTATACCTCCAAAGAAAGACAGGAAAAGATAGATACCAAGACCTAAGGTTGCCAACAAAAGCGCACTTGTTATAATTATCAAGGTTTTTAACTTACTCTTGTCGGCTAACCAGCTTTTCATGCTATTCCTCCGTTTTTACACGCCAAAGATGGGTTTACCTTGGTAAACCTTGGCTTCTTCCTCACCTTTAAGCACACGCAAAGCCCCTTGGGAGAGAGCCAAAAGCTCATCTTCTCCAGGATATGCATGTACAGGGGCAATAAAGCCCACTCTGCGGGTTATTTCGGCAACAATTGGCTTGCCGTAGGCGATGCCGCCTGTTAGCAAAATTGCGTCAAGCTCACCGCAAGCAGATGCGGACAAACCGCCAATTTCCTTAGCAACTTGGGTGGCGAGGGCTTCTAAAAGCAATTTCATATCAGCCTCGGTTTCTGCACGCTTTTCCAAGTCTATCATGCTATTTGTTCCGATGTAGGCTGAAACGCCACCGCCGCCAGTAATCATTTTTTTAATCTGTGCATGGGTGTATTTGCCACTGAAGCAAAGGGCTGCCAGGTCGCCAGCAGGCAAACCGCCGCTGCGCTCTGGAGTAAAAGGTCCGCAACCGTCAAGGGCGTTGTTAGTGTCTACAGCACGCCCCTTTTTGTGGAAGGACACAGAAATTCCGCCTCCCATGTGGGCAACAATCAAATTAACTTCATCATATTTTTTGCCATGCTCTGCGCAATATTTTCGAGCAATCGCCTTTTGGTTAAGCGCGTGAAAGATGGATTTTCTGGTGATTTCTGGATGTCCGCTAAAACGGTACACATCCTCCATTTCGTCAACAACCACAGGGTCAACAATGAATGAGGGAATACCAACTTCGTCAGCTAATGCGCGGGCAATAAGCCCACCGAGATTAGAAGCATGTTCCCCATACTTGCCACTGCGCAAATCGTCTGACATTACGTCATTAACTGTGTATGTACCGCCAGCAAGAGGAGCCAAAAGCCCGCCCATGCCAACAACACCCGCCAATTCATCCAGACGTACGTTTTTTTCTTTTAATTCCTCGAGGATGATGCTCTTTCGGAAGTCATACTGGTCACCCACACGCTCAAAAGGCTTTAATTCCTCTGTTTGGTGACGCAAGGTGGTTTCAAAAACTGGCTTTTCGCCATCATACAGCCCCATCTTAGTTGATGTAGAACCTGGATTAACAATTAAAATTTTCATCTGCAACTCCTTAAAAAAGATATTTAGAACCAGCGGTCAATAATGGGATGTGCGGATTTGCGTGCTGATTTTATGGCATTTCAAGAAGGTAAAGCCGCAGCGCACCCAAAGGTGCGTAAGGTTTTAGCTTCGCAGAAATGGCGTGAAAGCAGTGCGTAAAGCCGTGCATCAGCTTATTGACTGCGGGTTCTTAGAATAAAACAGATAACGCAATGGAAATCAGCTTGCTTTCGGCAGTGTCTGCCCTGGAAGTAAGAACTATAGGTCTTTTCGCTCCAAGTACAACACCGCCATTTTTGGCTTTGGTAATAAATGACAGGCATTTGTAAAGGATGTTGCCCGCCTCGATGGTTGGCGCAACCAAAATGTCAGCATCAGCTCCCACTGGGCTGTTGATGCCTTTAATGCGGCAGGCATCTTCCGACACGGCATTGTCAAGGGCGAGAGGGCCATCTACAATGCAGCCCTTCATCCGCTCGCCAGACTTATGCAACTCCACCATTTTGCCCCATTCTTGGGTAACAGGCATTTTGTCGTCCACAACTTCTTTGGCTGCCATCAGCGCAACCTTAGGCTTTTCGATACCTAGATTTTGTAATGCGGCAACGGCGTTTTCAATAATGTCCACATGAGTATCAAAATCAGGAGCTATATTGATAGCGCAATCAGTCGCAAACAGCATTTTATGGTAATTTGGCGTTTCAAAGGCGGCAATGTGGCTTAATTTTTTGCCTGCCCGCAAACCTGTTTCTTTATCAAGGGCAGCACGCATAACCGTAGACGTATCAATGTCGCCTTTCATCAGCGAACTAGCCTCACCAGAAGAAACCATGGAAACCGCCTTTTTGCAAGCAAGCAATGGGTCAGGCTCGTCCACGATTTTAAATTTAGACAAGTCCATGTCTAAATCTTTTGCGATGTTTTTCATCTTTGCCTCGTCGCCCACCAAAATCATGGTTGCAATGCCCATTTTTGTTGCCTCTAAGGCGGCGGACATTACATAAGGGGCGGCTGCAACCGCAACTGCAACAGCGGCGTTTTCCTTGCCTCTTGCCATGTCAAAAAGTTGCTCAAAACTTTTGATACTATCACCTCTTGTCAGATTTTTCTTTCGTCTTAATATAAGTGTAACATATACAAAAAAAATGTGCAAGAAGAATTTATTAAATTGACTTTTTCTTTGCGTTGTGTTAGAATGTACAAAAATGATGTAAAAAACGGAGATACCAATGAAAAAATTGATGCTTCTTGATGGAATGTCCCTTATAAACCGCGCTTTTTACGCCCTGCCCGCCATGAGCAACAAGGCAGGTGTGCCAACAAACGCAATTTTGGGCTTTCTTAATATATATTTTAAACTGCTGGATGAGGAGTTGCCAGACTACGGGGCAGTTGTTTTTGATTTGCCAGCCCCAACCTTTCGCCACAAACGCTTTGCAGACTATAAAGCCACCCGCAAGTCATTTCCAGATGATTTACGGACACAAATACCGATTTTAAAGGAACTGTTAGGCTTGATGAACATTCGTGTCGTGTCCTTGGAAGGTTATGAGGCGGATGACGTAATGGCAACACTGGCGGTAAATGCCGAAAACACAGGCTTTTTGACGACTATTGTTACAGGCGACCGCGACCTTTTGCAAATTGCCACAGACCGCATAAAAATACGAATACCTAAAACTCGCGGAGGCGTTACCACCACCGAGGATTATTTTGCGGCGGACTTTGTGGCGCAAATGGGCATAACCCCCACAGAATATATTGACATGAAGGCGTTAATGGGGGATGCCAGCGACAATATCCCTGGTGTTGCCAGCATTGGTGAAAAGACCGCGCTGAAAATTATTCAAGACTATAAAAACATAGAAGCCGCTATTGATGCCGTAACCGCCAACCCTGCCGCCATAAAACCCAAGAAGGCGGCGGAAAATTTGCGGGAATTTGCAGACCTTGCCCGCCTGTCAAAAGAGCTTGCAACAATTATTACTGACGCTGGGGTGGGTGTGGAGCCAGATGAGCTTGTCTTGGGCGAAATGTTCACAGAAGAGGCTTTTAACGAGCTTAGACGGTTGGAAATCAAAAGCGTTTTAAAGAAATTTGGTGATAAGTTTAGCGGGGCGGCAGATAGCCCTGCAATCTCTACTATTTCTGGCAAAATATTCCAAAACCAGCAGGAGTTTTCAGAATTTTACGAAACCACAGACCCCATAGCCTTTTACATTTTATGGGAAGGGGGCAAAATGCAGGGGTTAGGCGTTGGCAAAGGGGAGGACATAGCCTTTGCGCCACCAAGCCTTGACTTTACAGCATTTTTTGAGAGTGACACACCAAAGGTCGGTTTTGATGTAAAAAAAGATATGCGCCTGCTACGCCAAATGGATATAAACCTTAAAAATGTTGCATTTGACTTGCTTCTGGGCGGCTATCTTTTGGGCAATTTGAAAGATGGCGATGGGGTGGGGGACTTGTCCCTGCAATACCTAGGGGAAACCCTGGATTCTGGGGAAAAAGCGGACGGGCAACTTTCACTGTTAGATGCTCCCAAGGACAGCTCTGAAAGCCTGGCGCAGTCTGCTTTTGCCCATGTTTCTGCCATTTCACGCGCCTGCCCCATCATGGTCAAGCATTTGGAAGAGCAAGAAATGACCAAGCTGTTCCATGAGGTGGAAATGCCGTTATTAGGCGTTTTGGCAGACATGGAACATCACGGCATTGCCATAGATGCGGGCTTTATCACCGAATATGGAGCGAAGCTAACAATCGAAATCGACCGCCTGACCGCCGAAATTTACAATTTGGCAGGGCAGGAGTTTAATATAAATTCCCCAAAACAGCTTGCTAAGGTGCTTTTTGAGGACATGGGGCTAAAAGGCGGCAAAAAGACCAAAACAGGCTATTCCACTAATGTGGATGTGCTGCAAAAACTTGCCAAAACAGAGCCTATTGCTGACAAAATCTTAGAATACCGCAGTTTTGCCAAGCTTCGCTCTACTTATGCTGACGGTTTGCTGTCTGCTATAAATCCAAAAACTGGAAAAATTCATACTACTTTTAACCAAGCTTTAACCTCAACAGGACGCTTATCTTCTGCCGAGCCTAATTTACAAAATATACCAGTTAGGACAGATTTAGGTCGGGAATTGCGCCGCGCATTTATAGCCAGCGATGGTTTTACCCTTGTTGATGCCGATTATAGCCAAATCGAACTGCGTATTCTGGCGGAGCTGTCTGGCGACGAAACTTTCTTGGAAGCTTTTGCCCAAAATCAAGACATTCACCGCATTACGGCTGCCCGTGCCTTCCAAATCCCCCTAGAGGAGGTTGATGACCAAACCAGGGGCTACGCAAAAGCTATCAATTTTGGTATCGTTTATGGTATTTCGGCTTTTAGTCTAGCAGAGGACATTGGCGTGTCCGTTAAAGAAGCGGACGGATTTATTAATAATTATTTTGAAAGATACCCAAAAGTCAAGAAATATATGGATTACGCTGTGCGACGAGCCAAACTGGAAGGTTATGCAGAAACCATATGGTGTCGC